>Ga0207648_10001650_pt1 | contig 24468 bp, 31 predicted proteins | sample KBSMisM32_FD_184310 | JGI IMG/M metagenome (GOLD analysis project Ga0207648, IMG submission 184310) | Miscanthus rhizosphere microbial communities from Kellogg Biological Station, Michigan, USA - KBS Miscanthus M3-2 (SPAdes) (version 2) | ecosystem: Host-associated > Plants > Roots >...
CCTTCCAGGCGCCAGGCCATCCGGAATGTCATTGTCTCATGCGTACTGTGAGCGATTCCGCCAGTCGATCAATTTTCAATCCGGGTGTGCCTCCGGCCGGGCCTGGACCAGGGGCTGCGGCCCGACTTGCAGCCAAATGGTCACCGGTCCGTCGTTAACGAGCGAAACCCGCATGTGTTCGCCGAATTTTCCGCTGGCGACTGGCGAATGGCTTGCGCGGGCGCAAGCGAGCAGATGATCGAACAGCCGCCTGCCTGTTTCCGGCGGTGCAGCCGGTGTGAAGCTCGGCCGCGTACCTTTCTTCGTATCGGCGGCCAGCGTGAACTGCGGCACAAGCAACAAACCCCCGCCGTTCTCCCGCAGGCTCACGTTCATCTTGCCATTGACGTCCGAGAACAACCGATAGGTAAGAATGCGTTCGACGAGACGATCAGCCTGCGCTTCAGTGTCGCCGCGTTCGGCGCACGCCAGCACGAGCAGCCCGGGGCCGATCTCGCCGACGCGCTGCCCGTCGACCTCCACCCAGGACTCGGTCACGCGCTGCAACAATGCGATCATGGGATACTTTGTTCGTTCTGCCGATTGATTATGCCAGCTGTGTGACGAGCGTTCGAGCAGCCACTACAATATCGCCCACGGACCGACCTGCAGAGACCAAGACTGTACGCCGCGCCATGTTGCCGTAAATAGCCGACAATGACATTGGCAATATAGATCACAACGAGGAGCCGCCGTGTTCGCCCGACTCATGCCCACCGAAGGCCGCTTCTTCGAACTCTTTGTCGAACATGCGGGGGAAATTCTCCAAGCCAGTCGCGAGCTTGCCAGCCTGATGGCGGCTTTCGACGATGTTCAACGCCGCTGTTACAACATCGAAACCATCGAGAAGCGCGGTGACCGCATTACGCACTCGGCCATCGAATTGCTTCACAAGACCTTCATCACGCCGATCGACCGCGATGACATCCACAAGCTCATCACGCGCATGGACGACATTCTCGACATGATGGAGGACGCCGCACAGTCGATTTACCTCTATGACGTGCGCTCGGTGACACTGGACGCGAAGCGCCTTGCAGACATTTGCGTGGGCTGCGCGGAGCAGGTCAAGGAGGCTGTCTCACTGCTTTCCAACATGGAGAATGCCGGGAAGATACTGGCTGTATGCGCGGAGATCGACAAGCTGGAATCGGAGGCAGATCATGTGATGCGCTCAGCCATGGCGAAACTCTTCCGCGACGAGCCCGACGTGCGCCAGGTAATCAAGCTGCGCGCTATTTACGAACTGCTCGAAGGTGTTACCGACCGCTGCGAGGATGTCGCCAACATCATTGAGAGCATAGTCATCGACAATTCCTAGCGTTCTTCCCGCTTTCGCCATCACCTAAAACAACAAGGCGACTCATGAGTTTTCAAGTCGTGGTTTTTCTGGTCCTGTTGGCGCTTGCGTTCGATTTCATGAACGGTTTCCATGACGCGGCCAATTCCATCGCGACCGTCGTTTCCACACGGGTGCTGCGGCCGCAGTGGGCCGTAGTGTGGGCGGCGTTCTTCAATTTTCTGGCGTTCGCGGTCTTTGGCGTCGCCGTTGCCGCGACCGTCGGCAAAGGCATCGTCGATCCGGGAGTCGTCGACCACTATGTGATATTCGGCGGCCTGGTCGGCGCCAGCGCCTGGAACATCATTACCTGGTACTACGGCATTCCTTCAAGTTCTTCCCACGCGCTCATTGGGGGATTGGCGGGCGCGGCAGTGGCCAAAGGAGGCGTGGACACGCTGATCGCGAGCGGATTTCTGAAGACCGCCGCCGCCATCTTGCTCTCGCCCCTGCTTGGTTTCATCCTCGGTATCTCGTTGACGATCGCGGTTGCGTGGATCGCACGACGGCAGACACCGCGACGCATCGATCGCTGGTTCCGGAGATTGCAATTGATATCTGCCGCGCTTTACAGCCTGGGTCATGGCGGCAACGATGCTCAGAAAACCATGGGGGTGATCTGGATGCTGCTGATCGCAGCCCAAATGACGCGAGCGAAAGATACTCTGCCGCTCTGGGTTCCGTTTGCCTGCTATGGAGCGATAGCAATGGGAACGCTGTTCGGCGGCTGGCGCATCGTCAAAACCATGGGCCAGAGAATCACCAGACTCAAACCGGTTGGGGGATTTTGCGCCGAGACGAGCGGCGCGATCACGCTGTTCCTCGCGACTGCTCTGGGCGTGCCGGTTTCAACCACGCACACCATTACCGGCTCCATCGTCGGCGTGGGTTCTGCCCAGAAGGTTTCGGCGGTGCGCTGGGGAGTGGCTGGTCGCATAGTCTGGGCTTGGGTGCTTACCATTCCGAGTTCCGCACTCATCGCCGCGATCGCCTGGTGGCTCGGCCAGTTCATTCTGTAGCGCAATCCATAGCACGAAATTCATCGGCGCGATTCATCTCCTGCCGCCGAGGCGCGGTTGTTTTGCAGCAAGCTTGTCGCGGTGCTGTAACAATCCACGCATATGCTTGCAACATTCTTGTTGCCGTGGGGACACGCAATGAAGGTACTGATGATCTCGGATGTGTATTTTCCGAGGGTCAATGGCGTATCGACTTCGATTCAGACTTTTCGCCGCGAACTGGCCGCGCTCGGCCATGAGGTGGACCTGGTCGCCCCCGCTTACCCGGCCCGGTATCCCGATGATGGCCGCACCTTGCGCGTGCCTTCCCGTTTCATTCCGCTCGATCCCGAGGACCGAATGATGAAGCCGCGCGAGGTTCGTGCGCTGCTGCCGCAATTACGAAGCGCACATTACGATCTGGTCCACATCCAGACGCCCTTTGTCGCCCACCATCTGGGCATCGAAATCGCAGATGCGCTCGACGTGGCACGCATCGAGACCTATCACACGTTTTTCGAGGAATACCTGTTTCACTATGTACCGGTGCTGCCAAAGAGCGTTGTGCGCGCCCTGTCGCGCAGCATTTCGCGCAGGCAATGCAACCGCATGAGCGGATTGATCGTGCCCTCCACAGCGATGCGCGACAAACTCGCCGAATACGGCGTGCGCATTCCAATGTATGTCATTCCGACAGGGATTCCGATGGCGGAGTTCGCGGCGGGCAATGGCGACCTTTTCCGTATCCAGCATGACATACAGAAGAATCGCCCGATGTTGCTCTACGTGGGCCGCGTCGCACACGAAAAAAACATCGAGTTCCTGTTGCGCGCGCTCGAACGCGCGCTCGCCCACGTTCCCGACCTGTTGCTGACCATCGCCGGCGAAGGCCCGGCACTGGCGTCGCTGAAGAAGCTGGCGACGAAACTCAGCCTGCAGAACCATATGTTGTTCGTCGGCTATCTCGACAGGCGGGCTGCTCTGCTCGACTGTTACCGTGCGGCCACTGCTTTCGTATTCGCCTCGCGTACCGAAACGCAAGGCCTGGTGCTGTTGGAGGCGATGGCGCTGGGAGTGCCCGTGATCTCCACGTCCGTAATGGGCACGCGCGATATCGTTGGAGCAAGGCGCGGCGCGCTGGTACCGAAGGACGAAGAAGCCGATTTCGCCCGCAATATCGTAAAACTGCTCAACGATCCAGCGCTGCGGGCGCGCCTCAGCGCCGAGGGGCGCGCCTACGCCGCAGAATGGAATGCCGGGGCTCTTGCTGTCCGTTTGGCTGCCACCTACCAGGAAGTCACACAAGGTCGCGCCCTATCCAAAGGAGACAGCGGGGCCCACGCCCGGCATGCATCGGTGGCAATGCGGTAGATCTTCGACGGATTCCCGGCTGAGCACGTTGCCGTTACACTGTGTGGCGGACAGCGGGAGTTTTCTAATGGGTCAAACTCAAAATCATTCGCGCGAGCAGGGCGCCGCGCAGGAAGTTGCTACTCTAGCGGGAGGCTGTTTCTGGTGCCTCGAGGCCGTGTACGACAGGCTCGAAGGTGTCGTCAGCGTTGAATCGGGTTACATGGGCGGCCACACGCCAAAACCGACCTACCGCGATGTATGCGGCGGCGACACCGGACATGCCGAGGTCGTACAAGTTACTTTTGATCCGGGCATTCTGAGTTATCGCGATCTTTTGGAGGTATTTTTCGTCATCCACGATCCGACCACTCTGAACCGTCAGGGTAACGACGTCGGCACGCAATACCGCTCGTCGATTTTCTATCATTCGCCGCAACAAAAAGCCGAAGCCGAGAAAATCATCGCGGAACTTGCGGCGGACAAGGCCTTCCCTGCGCCTGTCGTCACCGAGGTCGTCCCGGCGGTCCAGTTCCACATTGCTGAAAAGTATCACCAGGAATATTTCGAAAACAATCCGAACCAGCCTTACTGCCAGTTCGTCGTCGCCCCCAAGCTGGCCAAGTTCAGGGCCAAGTTTGCGCAGCGGATGAAGAAGGCCTGAAAGACCCCGGTCGCAGGACCGTCAGACGTCAAATTCCGGCGTGGCAGCACGGACCTTCATTGCTGCCGGGGCGGCGGTTTGCAGTAAGCAGTATATTAGGCGGCAAAACCTCTGAGGAGAGTCGCAATGACCGCCACCGCCGCCCGCGCCGAGATCGATACGCAAGCGCCTTACGTCCGCCGCGCCCGCTATCTCACCAACGAAAACGGTTTCGCTTTTTCCTGGCCCGCCGTCCCGGCGCACCAGTTCCTGGTCGAGCGCGATCGGGCCTTTGATGCGGGCACGCCGACCGGATTGATTCCACTGGACATCTCCACCGAGCTTTGCACCGGATATCCCGCCACCACGCCGACGCTGTTGTGCCGCTACGTGAAAATCCGCGCCAAGGAACAATTGCGCGCGGCATTTGCGGCGTCCGGGGAGATTTACTACGTTATGTCGGGCAATGGAGAAAGCCGCAACGGCAAGGATGTCGTTCGCTGGGACAGGGGCGACGTATTTTGTTTCCCGGGAGGCGCTGAGTCGTCGCATCGCGCAGGAGGCACCGATTGCCTGCTGTTCGCGGTCACGAACGAACCTTTGCTGGCTTTCGAGCGACTGCGTGCGCCGCTGCCAGGACAGGCTGCGGTCGAAACCACCCTCTGGCCTGCAGCGGAAATCGAGCGTCGTTTCGAGCAAGTCTGGAATCGGCCGGTAAGCGCGGATACGACGGGGGCGTCGGTTCAATTCTCGACCACTGCGCTCGAACCGAGTACCAATACGATTCCCACCATCAACACCGCGATCAACACACTGGCGCCGGGCGGCGACCAGCGCCCGCATCGGCACAATGGCGTCGCAGTGACCCTCGCAATTCAAGGAGATGGCATTCATTCGATGATTGACGGCAAACGCGTGGACTGGTCCACCGGAGCGGCGCAGATTACGCCGGCGGCGCGGTTGCATTCCCATCACAGCCGCGGGACCCAGCGCATGCGCTCTTTCGTCATCCAGGACGAGGGCCTGCATCACTACACCCGCACGCCGGGATTCAGTTTCGACTAGTCCCGATCTGTCCGTTCGCACAAACATCATTCCGGAGATAACGCGCATGCATGAAGACAATCGGATTCTGGTTCCCACTGCGCCGTTCGCCCTGTTGCCCACCTGTCCCGAGCACAAAGTATCGAGGCGCGAAGTGTTGCGCATGTCCCTTGCCATGGGCGCGATGGCATTTGTGTCGCCTCTGGCCGCCGCCGAAAAGGAAAGCGATGGGCTCGACTTCAAGGGACCGATGCCCACGCCCGACCAGATTCTCGGTCCGTTTTACCCCGTGCAAAAACCTGCAGACGGGGGCGCCGACCTGACGCGGCTCAATGGCCGTGCGGGCCAGGCTCAGGGGCAGGTTATTTACGTCACTGGAAGGATTCTGAACCTGCGAGGCGCGCCTTGTCCGGGAGTGAATCTTGAAATCTGGCAAGCCAACGGTGCCGGGCGCTACACGCATCCGCATGATCGCAACCCGGCGCCGCGCGATCCGAACTTCGATGGTTACGCCAACGTGCTGTCAGATTCAGAAGGTCGCTATCGCTACAAGACGATAAAGCCCGGCGCATATCCTGTTGTTGCCGACTACTGGCGCCCGCCGCATATCCATTACGACATCACCGGCAAGGTCAACCGGCTAATCACACAGATGTATTTTGCCGATGAGCCTCTTAACAACAAAGATCCGTTGCTTCAGCAATCCTGGGCAAAAAACAGCCTGATTGCAAAAATCCTGCCGCCCGGGGCCGGCGAGGAAGCCGATGCCAAAGTCGTCGTCTGGGACATTGTTCTGATACAGGGCTGAGAATAGAAAAATGGACGACCAGATTGCGTTGCTGGTTGGGACGCGCAAAGGCGCGTTCATCCATCGCGCAGACCCCGCAAGGGAGAAGTGGAAGCTCGAGGGGCCGCACTACCTGGGCAACATCGTCAATCACCTGGTGGCGGATCCGCGCGACAGACGCACGCTGTTGATGGCTGCCAAGACCGGCCATCTTGGGCCGACCGTTTTTCGTTCAAGCGACGGCGCCAGGACCTGGACCGAAGCAAGGCAGCCGCCGGCATTTCCAAAGGCCGCGGCGGGCGAGGAAGGACGATCCGTCGAAAGCGTGTTCTGGCTTTCGCCTGGACATGCCTCCGAGCCCGGCGTCTGGTATGCGGGAACCTCCCCTCCCGGTCTGTTCCGCTCGAACGATAACGGCGTCACATGGCAAGGAGTCGCCGGCTTCAACGACGGCCTGTATCCGCAAATCAAGTCCGCCATCGTTCCCGGTCCGGACGGCGCACAAGTGCACTCGGTCTGCGTCGATCCGACCGATGCGCGCCACCTCTATCTCGGCATCTCGATAGGAGGTGTCTTCGAAAGCAAGGACGGCGCACAAACCTGGCTCCCATTGAACAAGGGCGTTGCGGCGGATTTCCTGCCGGATCCGAATCTCGAGTACGGTCATGATCCGCACACGCTCGCGCTGCATCCGCGCAATCCGCAGCGGCTTTATCAGCAGAATCATTGCGGCATCTATCGTCTGGATCGGCCGGGTACGCAATGGAAGCGAATCGGGCTCAACATGCCCAAGGATGTCGGTGACATCGGCTTTCCCATCGTGCTGCACCCGCGCGATCCCGACTGCGCCTGGGTGTTTCCCATGGACGGCACCGAAGTCTGGCCGCGCACCAGTCCCGATGGCCGGCCTGCGGTGTTCCGCACGCGCGATGGCGGGTCGTCGTGGCAGCGCCTCGACAAAGGCATGCCGCAGCAGCACGCGTGGTGGACCGTGAAACGCCAGGCCATGTGCGCAGACGGCGGCGATCCCGTGGGATTGTATTTTGGCACCACCAGCGGAGAGATCTGGGCGAGCAATGACGAAGGCCAGACGTGGTCGCGGATCGCCGAGCATCTTCCGCACATCTACTCCGTCACGGTTGCGTGATTCGCGTCCTCATTCCGAGCCCCCTTTTCTCCTATACCGGCGGGCAAAAGCAGATCGAGGCCGAAGGGGACTCGCTGGCAGGATTGCTCGATGTTCTCGATCGGCGCTACCCGGGCATGCGCCACCGCATCGTCGATGAACAGGATCGCATTCGCCCGCACGTCCGTTTTTTCGTCAACGGCGACATGGCTGGAAGTCTCGACCATACCCTGAGTGCAGACGACGAAGTCATGATCGTCGCCGCGCTGAGCGGCGGCTGAGGATCTGACTTCGGCCGCGTCGCCCCGCAGCGACATGGATTTGTCGCGGAACTGTCTTGGAACTTCGCTATTGTTGTCCCTGTCACATCAGCGGCACTTCGGGGGCAAACAGAATGGACAGGCAAGCATTGCTGGAGAACGCGATCATGATTCTTGCGCAGCGCGCAGGCATTGCGCGTCCGACGTTTCACGTTATTTGCATTTCGCAGGATTCAGCCGGCATCTTCATCATGCAGACCATGTGGCCGGAGGGGAAGCTAATATGCGAAGGAATCGCGCGCGCGGTTGCTTCGTTCCCGACCGATCACTACACAACCTGCATAGCCATGCTGCCTGATCTGGTCGATGACATCATTGCCGCGGCAAGGCGGGTGGAGCGAGTGGAAAACACAGCATCAACTGCTGCAGCGGACATGCTTTGATTTCAGCGCCGGATGGATACCGGCAGGGCCGGTGGCGCAAAAGCGCTTGCCCGCGCCTAGCGCCGGAAGTGGGCATCGCTCCCGAGCAGCGCTTCCCTGAAGCGGTTTTTCAAGTGTGTTCCGTCGCGAGGCGGCAACACCAGCGCAAGCTTGTCGGCCGCAATTTTGATCTGCGCGAACAGCGGGCCTGCGGCACGGTGAACATCTTCCCGTAGAGCGGTAACCTGCTGCATTGTGGTCACGACGCTCGCCGCAGGGAAGCCGCAAGCCACCGCGCTCGCGGCGAGGTCAACACCGAATTTCGTATGCGAAGGCTGCATGCCGGTTTCCCCGTAGTGCTCGTTATCGAGCACGACGAGCGCAAGATTGCGGGGGCGCTGCACCCCGATGGTAGCCAACGATCCCAACCCCATCAGCAATTCCCCGTCTCCCGTCAGCACCAGCACGCGCCGGTCAGGCTGCGCAAGCGCGAGTCCGAGGCCCATCGCCGCCGCCCCGCCCATTCCACCCCACAAGGGAAAATTCAGGGGATGGTCGCCGGTCTCGGTCGCATCCCAGGCTGGGGCGCCGAGCCCGGCGATAACCAGCAATTGTCCACGCTCGGCAAGCAATGTCCTGACGACGCTGCGGCGTTCCAGTTTTGGTTCGGTGTGCGCGCTGGTCGCTTTGGTCATGAAACGGGAGTTTCTATCATTGGTGGTGCGTCCCGGCGGTTTGGCTATTGATCAAAGGTTTTGGCTCCGAGCAAGCGCTGGCCGATGAGCATGGCCGTCGGGCGCAGCGTGTTGTAGGCAAGCCGTAACGCACCTTCCGCCACGGGAAGGATGTCTTCCTCCCGGTCGGCGCGGTACACCAGCACCCCCATTTCTTCCAGCACCGCTTTTGCCGCGCGGCCCATCGGCACCTGCCAGGGGTTGAATTCCGCCCAGTCTCCGCGCATGGTCACCAACATCGTCAGCGGTATCTGGCAAACGGAAAGCATCGACAGCATGTTGATGCAATTGCCCACACCGCTCGACTGCATGAGCAGCACGCTTTTGTCGCCGCCCAGCCACGCGCCGACCGCGAGCGCGATACCCTCCTCCTCGGTCGTGAGGCGCACGGCGCGCATGTCGGTGTCGGATTCGCATAACCGGATCAGCGCCGTATGCCCCGCATCGGGTACGAAGCTCACCTGGCGTACTCGCTGTTGCCTGAGCAATGCATGCAGGTCCTGACTCCAGTGGGGGACGGCGGTCTGGGTTGGCATGGGGGTGCAGCTCGAAACTTTTGCCCAAAGGCGGGATTTGGCCACAGTCGCCGGGGTGCGGCAAGGCCAGCGGGTCGGAGATAGACCAGTTCATCAACGTTCAGCCAGACAGGGCCCGTGAATCCTGGGAAGCCGAGCCTTTGCAAATATTTCCTGTTCGACTGCCGCCTTCGAGCATCGCAACTCGGAGGACGATCAGAAGCGATAAGCGATCCCGGCGTTTGCAAACCAGTTGGTCCGGTCGCGCGTGAGGGGTGACCCGTTTGCATCGCCCTGCAATTGCAACACGCTGGCACCCCACAATCCGAGCCAGTGTTTCGCCAGGTTCACGTCGCCAAGAACGCCGAGTTCCGTATAGGCCAACCCCGCACCGGCGCTGTACGCCGGCAGACCGCTGCCAGCGGATTGTTGCGTCGTCAGGCCGAAATATCGTTGCGTGGACTTGTCATCACTCCAGGTGAGTTGTCCGTACACGCCAGCACGGAAGCGTCCCCAGTCGAGTATACCGGCGGTCACCCGCACATCGGCGCGGTTTCCATTGTCCGCATCGATGTCATGCCGTACACGCAGCAACGCGTTTAGCGGCATGGGTCCGATTTGCCACTCCCCTTCCGCGTGCAGGCCGATTGATGCGCTGGCTTCGACGTCTTCGAGGTGATGATCCTTCAGAAAGGCCGAGTCGTCCGAAACGCGCCCCTCTTCGTATGCCAACTGCGCGCCGAACACCCAGTTCCCGAAAGGCCGGGTGCGCCAACCCCCTTCGAGCATGCCCTGTGTGGTGCGTGCGAAGAAGTGCTCACCATACAATCGCAGGTACGGAATCACGTCACCGCGGCTGCTGTCTGCGCCGAGGTAAGCAGGCCGGACCCTGGCACCAATGCCAACGTACTTGTCATCGTCGGTACGCTGGCCGAAGGCCGGGGACGACAGGGTCACAGCGATGCCGGCCAGGATAAGCAGTACATTGCGCATGAGGGTCCCCGCGAGATCGGATATGACGACAGACTGGCGACAGGACGGCAAAGTTCCTGCCCGCAGAGAAAAGGGGATCATCAAAGCATTTCGAGCGCTGTGGCTTTTTTTGGAGGTGGAAAAATCTTGTCGAGTTCCGAGAGTTGTTCGGGCGCAAGACGGATGCTGAGCGAGACGGCGTTTTCCTGCACGTGTTCTCGCCGGCTTGCCTTGGGTATGGCGATGACATCGTCCCGGGAGAGCAGCCACGCAAGAGCCGCCTGTGAGGGTGTCATGCCATGGAGCCGAGTGAATGCAACAAGCTTCGGATTGGAGAGCAGGCGCGCTTGCTCGATCGGCGAATACGCCATCACCGGCATTCCTCGCTCGCGCATCCAGGGAAGGAGGTCAAACTCGATGCCGCGACGCGTCAGATTGTAGAGCAGCTGATTGGTCTGGACGCCGCTTGCGCCGGATACCGTGGACAGCTGCCTCATGTCCTTGATGTCGAGATTGCTCACGCCGTAGTGGCGGATCTTTCCCGCTTTCTGCAGCGCCGTGAAGGCTTCCAGGGTATCGGCAAACGCAATGCTGCCGCGCCAGTGCAGCAGGTAGAGATCCAGGCGATCGGTGCCGAGCCGCTTCAGACTGCGTTCGCAAGCGCTAATGGCGCCTTTGCGCGAAGCATTGTGCGGGTAGACTTTGCTCACCAGAAACGCGTCGTCGCGACGGCCCGCAATCGCTTGCCCCACCAACTCTTCGGATTTCCCTTCACCATACATTTCGGCGGTATCGATCAGGTTCAGACCCAGATCGAGGCCCAGCCGTAACGCCCCAATTTCCTCCGCGCGCGTCTCGCGTTCATCGCCCATGTTCCAGGTGCCCTGGCCGAGCGCGGGCACTTTATCGCCCGAAGGCAGCGTTACCATTCTCATCTTTTGCACCCCGCCACGAATTCGCGAAGCCTGCGTCTGCTCCTGCCGATGCTCATGAGGGCGAGTTCATTCGGTCAACTTCATGATGATGTCGGCGTACCAGGCGCAATTCAAATTCAACCGTTCATCTTCGGCCGTATCGCGAGTTACATCCATCCTCGACGTGTGCACTCCGAGCAACTGCCAGGAAAGAACATCCCGTCCGGACTGGCGCGTGCCCGCCCGAGCCACGACCGGCGCCCCGCTCGCGCCCCTATGCATTTGGGCATCGGTGAGGAAAAAGCCTTCGCCTTGAAAACGCAGGCCAAATGAACTGGCGATTATCGCCTGTCGTGCGACCGGCAGATGATGGAGTGAATCGTGGAATCCCAGGGGAAATCCGACGATCAGGATCGACGTGCCGACTTCGATTTCGTCGAACTGCCTGACCAGATGGCGAGGCGTAAACGCTTTGAGCGATAGCGATTCCGGCATCGCGGAGCGGTCCAGTTCAACGGTGGCCACATCGACGTCGCCCGCGGAATCGATTCCCTCGTGCCACACAGCGGTCCCGTTCACGAAAAGCGGAATCAGGAATCGCGTCACCTGCACTGCATTTTCAGCATCCACGTGCAGTTCGATCGCAAGGCTGTCCGGGTGATGGCCGCTGGCCTCGTCCCTGAGCACGTGCCGGGCGGTGACGAGATAGAGGCGGTTGTCGCGCTCGAAAAAGAATCCGGTCGCGTTGGTTTTTTCCTCCCGGTCGAGCATGGTCGTAACGCGGGTCACGGCCAGCAGCAGCGACTCGATCACATCATCCTCCCAATTCGCAGCAACAGGGCAATGCAGGTCGCTTTTTCATGTACACAAGACAGATCCGTGGGGCAGGGGAGGTGAATGCCATTCGGAATGGATGGCACGGTAAAAAGTTCCCCGGAACCGCGCTTCAGACAACCCCGCAATTGCCCGGGGCGGGTACGCGTGATAAGTTTGCCTGCGTCCGATTGTCGGGGGAATGGCCGTCATCATGCGAGCGTTTTCAAGAGTCCGATGGATGTTGGCAGTGATCGTGGCTGTGTGCATAGGCACGGGTATTTTCTATGCCGATCTGTTGCGCTCGGCCTTTCTGCGCAATCCAATACCGCGTTCTGCGGATTCAGTAGCGCGAGGACGGCAGCTGTTTGAGAAGAATTGTGCCGTATGTCACGGCGCCGAAGGCAGGGGCGACGGCGTGGCTGCCGCGGCACTTACGCAACGTCCCGAAGATCTGAGCCGAATTGCGCCACCGCCCGTTTTTCCCGATGGCGTCGTTGCTTATCGGATCGCCAATGGCGTAAACGCGATGCCGGCCTACAAATCGACCCTCAGCGAAACAGAAATCTGGGATGTGCTCAATTTTATTCGCTCGCTGGCGAAGCGGTGATCGGTGATCTGCGGGATAAAGTGGGGCGGAATCCGTTCACCGTTCCCAGTTCACCATTCACCGTATTACGGCCTCACGAAAAAAGATCCGGTCATTTCCCCGTCGCGGCTCAGGGACTCGACCTTGACGGCGGAGAACCCCTGCATTGCCTCGCTCTGAATGCCCAGGAAAATCGGTTCAGCGCTCTCGCGATGGATATTGATCTTGGCGTTGTAGACCATGCGGGTCGTGCCGTGTTTGTCGACGATATGGTAGCGGTTCACCAGGTAACGCCCGCCGCCGAGACTGCTTCCGGTGAGGTAGCAGCGAATGTCGTCGATACTCCCTCCGGATATATCGAGGCCTCGCAACTGTTCGAACGTAGCGGCGGTGTTCTCGACGAAATCCACCGTGTCGTAGTGGGCTTTGCGGTGGGTTTGGGTATCGTTCATTGCGACCCGGAAATCGCCAAGCAGAATCTGTCCGGGCAACGACCTATTGATCATGCGTGCAAGATCGATGGTTACCTGGCCAACGATGTAGCTGAAAGTGGTCGGGTTCAGGCCTTCGACCTGATGAAACTCATAGTGTTCGCCGATGTGAAAAGCCGCACGCAGTTTCGGCACCCAGGAACTGCGGGCTTTGCGTTGGGCTACGGCGTTGTCTGCAAGCACCATCATCATTAGTTTGTACAACTCGATATTCGCTTCGGGGGTCGTTGCCCGGTTCCAGATATAAAAACCGTCGCCGGTGGTGGTGCGGGCAAAATTTATCTTGATTTCTTTCTGCAACAGTTGCCCATACGCGGAATTCACCGAGTAGGCCAGGCTGTTCAGCATGGCCACCTGGTCCAGCGGAGAACGCAGGGTGAACTCCACCGCGTCCAGCAGGACGACGGCACGTTCGCGCACCAGCGATACGCTGTAGCGGCGGACCAGGCTGCTGATCAAGTCAATGTCCAGGTCGTATTCGACACGGAAATTGACGTTGATGCGTTCTGGTTCGGCGTCGAAGACCCGGCACACGCGATCGAACATCTCGGGCACCAGGAATTTCGGTCCGGACAGCACGCCGTTGATGAACTTGACGATATCTGTCGCGCCTTCGCGCATGGGCGTCCCGGCGTGAATGGCTTCGGGAATGGCGTAGTGACGGACCGAAAGAAAGCGCAACTCGCGGCCCGCGAAAGTCCAGCCGATGATGACGTTGTCGCCGAGGTTCCAAAGCGAATAGAGCGCATCGTCGAGCTTTGCTATCCCTTCGCGTTCCTGTTGCGCCAGACCCAGGGCGCTGTCCTCATTGGCCGCAAAAGCATTGAACCAACTGCCGCGTTTCATGATTTTGGCCCGGACCTCAGATTACTGACGGGGAAACGTCATTGGCGAACTTCAGAGATTGAATCAAGCCGACAGGCTCTGCCTTTTGAATGATACGTTCAATCCGCGGTGAAAGCCGATCATACGCCGCATGCGCGTTCCGCCAAGCCAGGGTCGTGTAAAACCTTTAGTACGCCGACATGCGTCTGGTGAGCGGGCAGACCGGCCGCTAGGCTGCAGACATGGTCCAAACGCTTGGGAGAGACGCATGGCCGTTATTCCGATGTACCACCAGGGGTCGCGCCAACTGCAGGATCGCTATTCGACCCGCAGGCTGGCGGACCGGCTGTCCGAAGTGCTTGCGCGCAACGCGTTTACGGCTGAGGATCGCGCCCAAAGCTGCCCCTTGTTTTTTCTGGCGACCGCCGATGCCGACGGCCGCCCGGATTGCTCGCACAAAGGTGGGTTGCCGGGATTTGTGCAGGTGGTGGGGACGGACAGCCTGGCCTTTCCCGACTACGATGGCAACGGCATGTTTAAAAGCCTCGGTAACTTGCTTGCCAATCCAGCCGTCGGAATCCTGTTCATCGATTTCGAGAGTCCGCGCAGGTTGCGCGTGAATGGACGCGCGAGTATCAGCGAAGACGACCCGCTCCTGTGCCAGTTCGAGGGGGCCAGGCTGATCGTCCGCGTCAAGGCCGAAGCCATTTTTCCGAATTGTCCGCGCTATATTCACAGGATGCAGATCGTGGAGCCGTCGGTATACGCCCCGTGCAAAGGACATGTGCCGCCGGTACCCGGCTGGAAGAAACAACCCCTGTTTCAGGAAGTCTTGCCGCCCGATTGAATTGGTCGGCATGCCAAGTCTTGCCGCAGCAGTTCTTACCGCCGCAGTGCAATTCTTGCAGCTTGGCTGCTGTGATGTAGCCGTTTCTGCTTGAAAAATGACGGGTTTCCTACCTTCTACGGAGTGGCATGGGTGTTGCGACCCCTGCTTTGTTGCCACTAAAAGAGCGGTCAGCCGAGTCCCCGCTCCAGTTGTCAACAGTCATTCAACCCATTGAGGAGACGTCATGAGTAAATTGCTTTCAGCATTGCTGGCCGGTGCTGCATCGCTTGCGCTAGGCAGTGCGGCGCTGGCGGCGGAGCAGTCCGGTGACACCCAGAGCCGCGACACCCAGACCGAGGCGCAACCGAATACCACCCCCGAGCAGAGCGATGCGCAATCGCAGCAGAATCAAAGCGAATCGGCCGGCAACCAATCAAGCCAGTCCGGCGATCAGCCCACACAGGCCGAGACATCAGACGTGAAGGGTACGGCCCCAAAGCAAGGCACGATCAAAGGAGAAGACCAGTCTCAAGGTCAGGCCAGCCAGGCAATTCCTGGAGGCGGTGCGAGCGACAGCAATTCGAACCAGGCTGGCGCGCAACCGGATGCAAAAGAGCAGGAATTGACCGCAGCACTGAAAAAATGCGATTCGCTCAGCGGCACCCAGAAACAGGAGTGCATCGACGCGGCAATGAAGAAATCCGGAGAAATGTAAGCTGGATGGCTTAACTGCAGGATAACGGGCGCCATCGGCGCCCGTTTGCGTTGCGCGGCGGTTCAGGCTTCGTACTTGAAGGACAACAAAACGCGGGTACGGAAGGCAACGGCTTTCCCGTTATCGACCTTCATGTCCATTTTGACGACTTCCGCAATCCGAAGATCGCGCAGGGATTTTGCCGCGACAGCCACCGCGTTCATGGCGGCGTCCTCCCAGGATTTCGTGCTCGTGCCGATCACTTCGACGATCTTGTAAATGGGCTCTGCCGCGTCTTTCTTGGCCATGACAAACTCCTCCGATGGATAAAAAGATTTATTGGGAATCGACCAGCCCGGCCAATCCTACACCCGAAACGGACGGATTTCCCGCTGGCTTGGCTATCCGCCAGGCGGCTTACCGGGCAGCACTAAACTCGGCGTATCATGTCAAACGTTGCATAGCGGCCCTTTCATGATCGCCTGCGTCTCGCGTCGAGCGTTTGGCCGCTGATAAATGACACCCAAAACCAGACCCATGAACGAATACCCGACCCAAACCGAATTGTTGACCTGCCTGACTAACATCGCCAACGTTGCCGGCGATACCACCAACGTCCCCTTTCGGGTGGATGTCATCCCTCTTCATGGCAAGCCGCCGATGTATTCCGTGATGATCAAGTCCCCCGCCAAAGATCTGCTGCGCCGGCAGATCGGGCAGATCCTGTCGCGTCCCTTCGCGTTGGGCGCAACGTCGTTCATGCTGACTGGCAGCGAGGCGGTTTCGCTGGTTGGACACGGACAGAACAAGTAAACCCGCCAGCGGGTTCTCCGCGCGGCAGCCAGGCACCTTCGGGTGCCTGTTTTTTTGCGCCCGTCACGCCATAACTGCGCCATGTAACCAGTCCCGCCTTCCCTGGCCGGATCGAGCCCCATTAAAATTTCTACACCCAGGCGTATGGTTGTCGATTCCGGATGAGGTCGTTCGTCGTAGTGTTGCCTCGATCCGGGGTTTCGATCTCAAGGAGAACAACAATGGAATACATGATCCTCATTTATGGCGACGAAAGCGCCTTTGGTGGCCTCAAGGAGGCCCAGCTCAAGGCCATGTACGCGGAATACGGCACCTATACGCAGGAACTCATGAAAGCCGGCGTCATGCGCTCGGGCTCTGAATTGAAGCCGGCATCCACGGCAACCACGGTGCGCCTTCGCAGCGGCAAGGTTCTCACTACGGATGGCCCTTTTGCCGAAACAAAGGAGCAGCTCGGCGGCTATTATCTGATCGACGTACCGAATCTCGACGCCGCAGTGAAGTGGGCCGGAAAATGTCCCGGGGCCAAGACGGGCTCGGTCGAAGTAAGGCCGCTCAATTCAATGGGCAAATAGCCCGTCGTGCTAGGCCGCATAGTCGACGAGCTGGTGCGCCGCGAAGGCCCGCGCATTCTCGCGGGCCTTATCGGGCGCCTCGGGGGCAATTTCGAAGTTGCCGAAGATTCGCTGCAGGACGCCTACGAGCGCGCATTGGCGACCTGGCCGGAGGCGGGCGTTCCAGATCGCCCCGGTGCCTGGCTGACGACTGTCGCTCAGCGCTGTGCGATAGACCGGCTGCGCCGTACGCAACGGAACGCCGACGACAGCGACGCGATACTCGAAAAATTGCAGGCCGAGGAAACCGAAAGCGTCGATGATGGAGGATTGCCCGACGACCGGCTGCGGCTGCTGTTTACCTGTTGTCATCCTGCGATCGCCGTGCCTGCGCAAATGGCTTTGGCGCTGCGCACACTATGCGGGCTCTCAACGCGGGAAATCGCGCGCGCTTTCCTCGAGCCGGAAGCGACCACCGCGCAGCGACTGGTGCGCGCCAAGAAGAAAATCGCCGCCGCGCGCATCCCCTACATCGTACCTGCGCCGGAAGAATTGCCTGACAGGCTGAGCGGGGTCCTCGCTGCAATTTATCTGGTGTTCAACGAGGGCTATGCCGCGACCGAAGGCGAATCGCTCATGCGTCCGGATTTGAGCGCGGAGGCGATCCGGCTCGCGCGTCTGCTCGTCCAACTGCTGCCCGACCAGGCCGAGGCCCTGGGCGTGCTCGCACTCATGCTGCTGCACGATTCCCGACGCGACGCGCGAGTTGGCGCGGATGGCGCGCTGGTGCCGCTCGAGGAACAAGACCGCTTGCGCTGGGATAGCGCAAAGATCGCTGAAGGCCTTGAGGCGCTCGATCGGGCCATTGCCTTGCGCCGGCGAGGACCGTATCAGTTGCAGGCCGCGATCGCAGCGCTGCATGCAAAGGCGGCAACGCCGGCGTCGACCGACTGGCCTCAGATCGTCGCGCTATACGCGGCGTTGCACGCAATGATGCCCACATCAATCGTCGAGTTGAACGCGGCGGCGGCGGTAGCGATGGTTTCGGGGCCGGAAGAAGGGCTCGCATGGCTGGCGCGCGTGGAAGCTGGCGGCGAACTGAACGACTACCACTTGCTCTCGGCAGCGCGCGCCGATCTGCTGCGGCGCGCCGGCCGCGCCGGCGAGGCGGAACTACACTATCGCCGCGCGATCGAGCTCGCGCGCAATCCAGCGGAGCGGCGATATCTCGAGCGACGGCGCAGCGAAGTCGCCGCACTGAACGGTGAACAGTGAACAGTGAACGGAAGGTGATTCTGGATTTGTGAACTACACCTTGTTCACCGTTCCCCGTTCCCCGTTCCCCGTTTACCAATTTCAGCTACCATCTCTCCTTATAAGAACAGCCATCCGGAGGGGCGCGGTCCAAAGCCGCGCGGGCAATCCATGAGCGAAACCAGAGATGCGCTCGTCAAGCGACTGGAGGTTCGGGCCAGGCAGGTGCGGCGCGATACCTGGCGCGCTGTGCGTGCCGGAGGTGGCGGGCACATCGGGGGTTCCAGTTCCGCCGCCGACATTCTCACGGCGCTTTATTTTCACCGTCTGAAGATCCGGCCGCACGAGCCCAAATGGCCGGACCGGGACCGCTTCGTCCTGTCGAAGGGCCATGCGAACGCGGCGCTCGGTGCCGTGCTCGCGCAGGCCGGTTTCATCGAGGATGCGATCCTCGACAAGTTCTACGCTTTCGAGTCCCCTTTCGGCATGCATCCGGACATCAAGGTGGCCGGCGTGGAAATGTGCACGGGTGCGCTCGGCCACGGGTTGCCGGTGGCGCTGGGCATGGCGCTCGGGGCGCGTATCCAGAAAAAAAGTTTCCACACTTTCGTCATGATCGGCGACGGAGAACTGCACGAAGGCTCCAATTGGGAGGGAGCGCTGGCGGCCGCGCATTACAAGCTGTCGAATCTCACCGCCATCATCGACCATAACAAGATCTGCCAGAGCGGCCGAGTGAACGAAGTCATCAGCGTCGATCCGCTGGCCGACAAATGGCGCGCCTTCGGCTGGGAAGTGCGCGAACTCGATGGTCATGACATGAAACAAGTGATCGACACCCTCGACGCACTGCCGCTCGATGCGAAACGTCCCACCGCGCTCGTTGCGCACACCATCAAGGGCAAGGGCGTGAGCTTTGCCGAGGATACTTATGTGTGGCACAGCAATTCGGTGAACGACGAGATTTACGCCAAGGCACTTGCCGAGCTGGGAACGTCATGAACGCGCCCGAAATCGCACCCGCACAGTGGCGCACCAAGTCGGCCAATCAGACGCGTCTCGCCTTCGGCCAGGCATTATTGGAGATTGGTGCTCGTGAACCGCGCGCCGTCGTCGTGTCGGCCGATACCCAGGACCTGCTCGGCATCCGCCCGTACATCGAGCGGTTTGGTGACCGCTTTGTCGAGCTCGGCATTGCGGAACAGAATGTAATCGGCGCGGCGTCCGGCCTCGCGACCACGGGTCTGCATCCTTACGTGTGCGCCTACGCGCCGTTCATCTCCGCGCGCAGCATGGAACAGGTGCGCAATGACGTTGCCTATGCCAACCAGCGCGTGGTGATCGGCGCGGCGGCGAGTGGCATTTCGCTGGGCGTGGCCGGCGGCACCCATCACTCGCTGGAAGATCTCGCGCTGATGCGCAGCCTGCCCAACATGACCGTAATCGTCCCCGCGGACGTAAACGAAGCCTACAAAGCCACGCTGGCGACACTCGATATCGACGGCCCTGTCTATCTTCGGCTGGGCGGCCGCACGGAAGAACCGCCGGTCGGCGACCCAGAAGCAGCGTTTCGACTCGGCAAAGCGGTGCAACTGCGCGCCGGCAATGATGTTGCGGTGATCGCCTGCGGTGCGCTGGTCGAGATGGCGGTGCGCGCCTCGGATCTGCTGAAGAAGGATGGCATCGGTGTTCGCGTGTTGAACATGCACACCATCAAGCCGCTCGATCGCGATGCCATCCTTGCCGCAGCGGCGCAGACCCGCGGAATCGTCACTGCCGAAGAACATCACCTCGCCGGCGGTCTTGGCGGCGCGGTCGCTGAACTGCTCGCCGTTGAACATCCGACGCACATGCGCATGGTTGGCATGCCCGACGTCTTTGCAATGGTCGGCCCCACCGTCCCGTTGCGGACCAAGTACGGCATGAGCGCAGAGGCCATTGTGGATGCCTGCCGTGCACTGCTGTCCGGAAGTAAAGGCAAGAAAGGCAAAGTGGAAACTTAGCAGAATCCTTTGGATCTCTGCGTCAGGCTGCTAATCACCCTTTTCTGCATTGCAAGCATCGGCCCGGCCCCTGGATCCGTGGGACTGACGCGGATCAAACACAGGCCAGACGCCGCGCGGCCGCTTGACCTGATAATCACAACGCGACGGCGGCAGCGTGCGATCCGCGATCATCGCTCCGAACAAGGCCAGCGCGCATTGCGCGATTCGTTCCTCATCCACACAGGAGAAAATTCTTGAGCCGATCCGCCAGATTTCGTGAATTGCTGAGGAAGCCGCCGTTCGTTTGCCTGGGCGCGCACGACGCTGTGACGGCGATGCTGGCGGAGCAAGCGGGAGCAAAGGCGATTTACGTAAGCGGCTTCGCTGCTTCCGCGATCATTGCCGGACAGCCCGACTTCGGCGTACTGACACAAACGGAAATGTTCGAGCACATTCGCCGCATATGCCGGGTTACGAACCTGCCGGTGTTCGCCGATGCGGACACTGGTTACGGTGGCGTGCACGACGCGCAGCGCACAATCGCGCTGTGGGAAGAGGCGGGCGCGTCGGTGCTGCATCTTGAAGACCAGGCAATGCCGAAGAAATGCGGACATTTTGCCGGTAAGCAACTGGTGCCCGCGGAAGAAATGCGGCGAAAACTGCGTGCCATGCTCGAAGCGCGCCGCGATCCCGATTTTTTCATCGTGGCGCGGACCGATGCGGTGGCAGTCAGTGGACTGGACGACGCCATACGGCGGCTGCAATCCTATGCGGAAGTTGGCGCCGACGGACTCTACGTCGATGCGCCGGATAGCGTGGAGCAGCTCAAGGAAATCAGCCGCCGGCTGAAGCCGCTCGGCAAGCCGCTGCTTTTCAACATGGCCCGCTCGGGCAAGAGTCCTTATCTTTCACTGAAGGACGTCTACGACCTCGGCTTCGACTACGCGCTGTGCCCGATCGAACCCTTGTTCGCGATGCACAAGGCGGTGAAAGAGATGATGGAGATCTTCATGCGCGAAGGCTCCACCAATGCGATTGCCGACCGCCTGACCTCGTTCGACGAATTCAACAGGTTCGTCGGCCTGCCGGAAGTCATCGAGCGCGACAAGCGCTTCGCGTCCTGAAGAGTCTTCCAGTCGCGATGGACGCATCCGGCTCGCAACTCGAAGTAACCCGCCACGGAAGCATCGTGGTCCTGACGCTCAAGCGCCCCGCCAGCGGCAACCGCATCACCGCCAGGATGGCGGTCGAAATCACGGCGGCGCTCGATGCGACGCGTCGCGATCCGCAGATCGGCGGCTGTGTCATGACAGGCCACGGTGACGTCTTCTGCCTTGGCGGCGATTATCGGGGCGCAGGGCCGAGTACCGAGGAGCGCGCAGCGTATGCGCAGGCCCTGATCGGCATGGACGAGGCGATGTCTGGTCTTGGCAAGCCGCTGGTCGCCGCGGTCAATGGTGACGCTCATGCCGGTGGATTCGGCATTGTCGTCGGCTGTGACCTGGCGATTGCCGCGGACGACGCTACGCTGGGCCTTCCTGAGGCGGCGCACGGGCTGTTCCCGTTCATCGCTCAGGCCATTGTCAGGGACGCGCTGCCGAAAAAACTGTTGTTCGACATCGTCTATAACGCACGACTGATGGACGCGCAGGAAGCCCTTCGGCTGCACCTTGTCAACGAAGCCGTGCCGCGCGCTGCCGTCCTCGACCGGGCGATAGAGGTCGTCAAAAAAATTTCGCAATACAATCCGGAAATGCTGAGGCTTGGTCGCGATCTTTACTACAGCATGCGCGGCACCGTTCCGGAGCACGCGCTCGAACAGGCGCGCGTCGCGCTCGCCGCGGCACTCAAGAAATTGGACAAATGAGGCAATGACCAGAACTGAAAATGGCCAGACCCCGCTCAGCCCGTCGACTGCAACCGTGACATGGCCGCCCACTCAACAAGCAGACGGTCTGTTTCCCGCCTGACGACTTCGTAACACTCGCAGACTCTTTGCTCCAGTTTCGTCCGATCCAGGACGGTGATCTTGCCGCGGTTGTATTCGATCAGGCCCGCATCCTGCAAGTGTCCCGCTGCTTCAGTGACGCCTTCCCGGCGCACACCGAGCATGTTTGCAATGAGTGCCTGCGTCATGCAGAGCTCGGTGGACGGCAGCCGGTCGAGGCTGAGCAGGAGCCAGCGGCACAGCTGCTGGTCCACCGAATGATGTCGGTTGCATACAGCGGTTTGCATCATCTGGGTAACCAGTGCCTGGGTGAAACGCAGAAGCAACCGTTGCAGGTCACCCCCGCGCTCGAATTCCTCCCGCAGATGCTTCGCCGGCAGGCGATAACCCTGCCCGGCGCTCTGCACAATGGCGCGGCTCGTCGTGCTTGTGCCGCCCATGAACAGCGAAATACCGACCACCCCTTCGTTTCCGGTAATCGCAATTTCCGCCGAAGCTCCATTCTTCATAACTGACAGCAAGGAAACAATGCCCTCAGTTGGAAAGAGCACGTACTTCATCGTGACGTCGGCTTCGTAGACGGACTCACCGAGCGGTAGCGTGACTGCTTCCAGGTGTGGCAACAGGCGCTCATAGACAGGCGCCGGCAGCACGGCGAGCAAATGGTTTTGCTTGGGGGAGTGCCAGGCTGCTGTGGGAGGATTAGGCAGCAAGCGGCGGAATTGTCGGGTCGAGCGAATGGTGCCGATGGGAGTCGGAGGCCTCCGCCATCTGGGCGATCAGGGCCTGCATGTAGCGCAGTAGTACGTGTCGGAGCGGACCGTGGCGCTCAAATTCCCGTTTCAGGAGATCAGCCTTGAGCCGGTAACCTTCACCCGCGTTTTGAACTACTGCGCGGCTGAGCGTGGTTTGGCCCCCCATGGATACCGCGACTCCCACCACGCCCTCATTTCCTACCACCGCGATCTCCGCCAGGGAAGCGTCCACATTGACGCGCTGCAAGGACACGTCGCCAGCGACGGGGAAATACACATAGGCCTGCTGACTGCCATGTTCAAAGATGGCGCAACCGGATTCCAGCGGGACTTGTTCCAGAAAGGGCAGCAGGCGTTCGAAGTCGGGTGGCGGCAATGCGGCGAGAAGTTGGTTCTGCGTTGCAAGCATGTGATGGTTGCCTCCAGAGTAATCGCCGCACCGCGCGGCGCATGCGAGTATAGAAAAAGAGCATATGCGCCGTATGTACGCTATCGAACATTAAGATCGATCCTCCGATCCCGGATGATGGCTCACAGACCGCTCACAGAGAAGCGTCTAAGTATAAGAACCGAGGACTCAATGCTGGTTCAGATTGACGCGATGCCGGAACCTGGCATTGCACGAAGCAGTGAACAATTTGAGGACAGGACCACGACCTATGCGGGGACACCTTTCGCCGCGTCAACTCCCGCCGTGGCCGGGTCGACGGTTGCCGCTGGCCTTTCCCCTTCGCCTGTCGCCGCATAAACTACCGGTCGCACAACGGCCAGCGGCCGCTGAACAACGGCCGCTGAACAAGATCAATCGGAGGAACCCATGCTGCTCGACGTCCGTACCTACACCTGCCGCCCCGGCACCATCAAAAAACATCTCGCGCTATACGAGAAACTGGGTAAGGGTCCGCAGACCAAACATCTCGGCCAGCCGTTCGCATATCTCGTGACGGAGACCGGGAATGTCAACCAATACATTCACATCTGGGCCTACGAAGATGCGGCGGACCGTGCGAAGCGGCGCGCCGCAATGATGGCGGACCCGGACTGGATCGCCTTCATGGAGGAAAGCGCCAAGCTCGGTGCACTCGAAGCTCAGGAAAACCGCTTGATGACGCCGGTATCGTTCTTTCCGATCAAGCGCTGACAAAACCGGCGCGAGCGGCGGCCGTCCGGTAGAGGGTTATCCCTGTCAGCTTTATCGGTCCGTGCCCCCACCCCGGTCACTGCCCCCACCTCGGTCCGTGCCCCCACCCGGGCCTGACTTTTTGTGGAACTTCCGGGGCGGCCTCTTGCCTTGCTGCTGCCCTCCGCCGGGGGGGCGGTTGCGTCTGGACTGGTTGTTATTGTTTTGCGGGACATCGCGCCGCACACTGGGGTCGGGGGCGTCCTCCCGGTTTGCGGATGCGAGCTTGATTTCCAGTTCATTGATCTCATCCCACTGTTCGTCAGTGCGCTGGCGCTCGGGAATTGCGAGGAGCTCCTGCAGACGGCGGCGGGGCGGTACGGGTGGTATTGGTGTATTCATAGGCGTTATTCTCGCATCCTTCCAAAGGCGGCGCATAGCGGGCGGTAGAATGGTGAGCCCTTAGCCCGGATATTTCACCAGGCCACCCCCGTTTGCTTGCAGGTGCGACTGTGCGGCCAATCTATGACAGTTCGGTTTGCGGCAAAATTGCATGTGGGGTTACGCGGATTCTGGCGGGTTCTGGCCGGCCATATCGGGCATGCCCGTCTTGCCAATAGAATGATCTATTGGCTGCGCCGGTCGAGCCCGATCT
>Ga0207648_10001653_pt1 | contig 24447 bp, 26 predicted proteins | sample KBSMisM32_FD_184310 | JGI IMG/M metagenome (GOLD analysis project Ga0207648, IMG submission 184310) | Miscanthus rhizosphere microbial communities from Kellogg Biological Station, Michigan, USA - KBS Miscanthus M3-2 (SPAdes) (version 2) | ecosystem: Host-associated > Plants > Roots >...
TCAACGGAGACAGGAGAACTCAATTGAACACCACCCGCTTCGCCCGCTACTTCGCGCTGCCGATCGTCTCGGCAGGCATCATCGGCGGCGCCGCCCTCGGCCTGGCCGGCGCGGCCAACGCGGCCAACAACACCGACGTGCGCCCGCCGGACATCGTCGCGACGCCCGACGTCAAGGCGCACCCGGCGCCCGAGGCCCTGCCGGGCTGGCGCTGGCACCACGGGATCTACCACCTCGAGGCCCTGCAGCCGGGCTACATCCGTTGATAAACACCACCGAGGCCCTCCCCCGAGGAATTGGGGGAGGGGCTCGGTGCGTTGGCCCACAGTATGCGGATCGGCGTGGTGTTCCCACAGACAGAGCTCGGCGGTGACGCGTCAGCGGTGCGCGCGTACGGCCAACGCGTAGAGGAGTTGGGTTTCGACCATCTGCTGGCCTATGACCACGTCGTCGGCGCAGACCCCGCGGTTCACGTCGGCTGGGCCGGCCCATACGACGTGCACACGACCTTCCACGAACCGTTGGTGATGTTCGGCTACCTGGCCGCCGTCACCACCACGCTGGAGTTGGTGACCGGCATCATCATCCTCCCGCAACGCCAGGCGGTGCTCGTCGCCAAACAGGCCGCCGAGGTCGATCTGCTCAGCGAGGGACGGCTGCGCCTCGGAGTCGGGCTCGGCTGGAATTCCGTCGAGTACGAGGCGCTCGGCGAGGACTTCACCAACCGCGGCAGGCGATTGGCCGAACAGGTGGCGGTGATGCGGCGGTTGTGGACTGAACAGACCGTGACGTTCGACGGCACACACCACCGGGTGACCGGCGCCGGCCTTGCCCCGCTGCCGGTGCAGCGGCCGATCCCGGTGTGGATCGGTGCGGCGTCGCGGCCGGCATTGGAGCGAGCCGGCCGGCTGGCCGACGGATGGTTTCCGATGACGGCGCCGGGGCCGAAACTCGACGAAGCGCGCGACATCGTCGCGCGGTCGGCGACCGCGGCGGGAAGGGACCCGTCGTCGCTCGGGATGGAAGGCCGCATCTCCTGGAGCGGCGACCTAGCGCAGGTCGCAAACGAACTCGCCCAGTGGGCCGCCGCCGGCGCCACCCACGTATCGGTGAACACGATGGACGCCGGGCTGCGCACCGTCGACGAGCATTTATCCACGCTGGCCGCCATCGCGGAGAATCTGACGGCCTGACACCGGCCATTGTCGCCGTTCCCCCGATCGGGGGAACGGCGGTTCCTCCTCTACACCCTCCAATCACCGGACATACAAAGCGTCCGTGGCACGGCAGTCTTGAGTCATCACCGGAACACACCGGCGCAAGACACCAAAAGTCAACGGAGACAGGAAAACTCAAATGAACAGCACCCGCTTCGCCCGCTATTTCGCCCTCCCGATCGTCTCGGCAGGCATCATCGGCGGTGCCGCCCTCGGCCTGGCCGGTGCGGCCAACGCGTCCACCACCGACGACGTTCGCCCGCCGGCCGTCGTCGCGACGCCCGACGTCAAGGCCCACCCGGCGCCCGAGGCCCTGCCGGGCTGGCGCTGGCACCACGGCGTCTACCACCTCGAGAACCTGCAGCCGGGCTACACCCGCTGACAACCCCAGACCGGAACCCTCCCCGAAGTAGCCCCGGGGAGGGTTTCTTTTTGCGCTCGCGACAGGCTCACGGCTGTACGAACGGTTTGAGGAACGCGACCAAGTCGTCGCTCGACGGCGGCGTGTCGTAGACCTTCGTTTGATTGTCGTTGTCGAACGACAGGATCGTCGGGCACGAGTCGTCACTGCCCGACAACTCGGTGGCACCCTGACACACACCCCGGAAGTCGTCGGCGAAGAGTTTGGCCGGCAGCTCGGCCGATGGCGGGTTGACCGTTGTCGGCCGATCCTTCGCGACATGGATGGTCGCTCCGCAGGCGCTCATCGTCATTACGGCGACGATGGAACGCGGGTGAGGCTTTCGGTGCATCGTTGACTCGGCCTTCCTCAGTCTCGTTGCGGAGATGCGTAACTGTTCGCCCAATCAGTAGGGCCGCGGGTTACATGACGACAGGCGTTCGTGTTCCCCCGATCGGGGGACACGGGATTCCACCTGTTCAACCGCCGATCGCCGGACAGACGCGGCCAGCGCGATGCGAGAGAGTTGTGTCAACGCCGAAACGTCCGGCGGCAGAACCGAAAAGCCCACCCCCACAGGAGACCTCAGATGAATATCACCCGCTACATCGCACTGTCCGCCCTCTCTGCAGGCATTCTCGGCGGCGCGGCACTCGGGCTGGCGGGCATGGCCAACGCAGGCACGTACTCCTACGAGCCGACGCCTCGGCCCGGAATCGTCGCCACGCCCAACACCATCGCCCGGCCACCCGTCGTCGTGATGCCCGGCCATCGGTGGCACAAGGACCGCTCGTTCACCATCGACCTCCCTGCCGGCGAATAGTCAGACCACCTCCACAGAGGCCCTCCCTGGGCGGCGTAATCCGGGGAGGGCCTCTCCCTTTGTGCTCCTAGACTCTTCGAGGTGACCAACCCGCTGCACGCGATGTGGTCCGCGGCGGCCCCGTCGTGGGATCAATACGCGAATTTCGTCGACGAGCGCGGCACCGTCGTGGGTGCGGCCATGCTGGCCGCCGCCGGCGTGCAGCCCGGCGACCAAGTGCTCGAACTGGGGTGCGGCCCCGGCGGAGTCGGGTTCTCCGCGGCCGAAATCGTCGGAGCCGACGGCCAAGTGGTGCTGTCCGACGTCGCCCCGGAAATGACGGCGATAGCCGCGGAACGGGCAGCGCGCCGCGGACTGCGCAATGTCGTCATCCGCGAGTTGGACATGGAGCGCCTCGACCTGCCCGACGCGTCGTACGACAAGGTGCTGTGCCGCGAGGCGCTGATGCTGGTGGCCGACCCGACCGCGGCGGCGCGGGAGGCACTGCGTGTCTTGCGTCCCCCGGGCCGGGCGGTGTTCGCGGTGTGGGGCGAACCCGCGGCCAATCCATGGCTGAGCGCACTGCTCGACGGGGTAAGCGGCCAGCTCGGCGCCCCGGTTCCACCCGCAGGCACGCCGGGTCCCTTCTCGCTGTCGGAAAGCGGCGCGCTGGCCGACGTTCTGGCCGCCGCCGGCTTTCAGGGAGTCGACGTTCGCGAAGTCGCCGTCCCGATGCACGTCGGCTCCTTCGATGAGTGGTGGAGCATCGTGCCATCGCTGGCAGGCCCGATCGCCGCGCTGCTGTCCTCGCTACCCGACGACATCACCTCGGCGATCCGCAGCGACGCCGAATCGGCCCTTGCCGACTTCGCAACCGAGACCGGATACGCGATTCCCGGACGCAGTCTTGTCGGGGTCGGTAGCCACGGTGGTGCGGCCGGTCGAGCGCCAGTTCCCGGCGTTTGAGGGCGCCTGCCCACGGCCGCATTCCACGGCTATCCTGGCGCAATCGCAACGAGGACGGGAGCCAGCCATGCCCGGACAGAAGGAATATGCGGGCGATCCTGTGGCGCGGCAGTTTCCGCAAGACTCTCAGCGGTACCTCTTCTTGAGCAGCGTATTGCAATTCGCGTTGCGCATCGTGCTGATCATTTTTGCCGCCGCGACTCTGATAGCTGAGCCACCGCACACAAACCTGGAGATCTGCGTAGCCGTCTTGGCCCTTTACGCGGTGATCGTCGGGTGCTGGGGCGCCTGGGCGCTGCGGTCAGCGGCCCACACGGTGGTGATGACCCGAACCGTGGTGACGCTGCTGGCGCTCGCCTGCGACGTCGCCGTCGTATCCGTACTCTCGGTATTTACCGGCCTCACCTCACCCGATGATTGGACATCAAACGTGATGAGGACCGGCTTCTTCCTGATCCCGTTGATTGCGGCGGCCCAGTTGGATCCAGTCATCAGCGGGCTGGTGGCGATCCCCACCATGTCCGCGTTCATAGCCACGTGCTGGATCACCCAGGCCTCCAATTATGAGCCGTGGGCGTCAATTGTGTTGAGCTCGCTGGTGTTGGCCGGATTGGCCGGCGGCTCGGTCGCCTTGTCGCTCATTCAACGCTCCAAAGTTGAGACGATCACAGAGCTGGCGCGGCAGCGAACGCAGTTGCTGCAGGATCTGCTCGGAGTGGAAAAGCATGAGCGGCAGTCGATTTCCGAGCGCCTGCACGATGGAGCCCTTCAATGCGTTCTGGTTGCTCGCCAAGACATGGAGGACGTGCGGGACGGCTCGATGGTCGCCGCAGATCGGGTCGAGGTGGCCCTCGTCGAATGCTCTCAGCTGTTGCGCGATGTGGTCCGCGAACTGCATCCAGACGTGCTGGCGCGGTTGGGCCTCAAAGCCGCGCTGTCTGCGCTCACCGACAGCCTCACTTCCCGTACCCAACTTGCCGTCGAGCTAGATGCGCGTTCCTGGCCTGATGGCATGCGCACCGATGCCGACTATGTGCTCTACAGCGCGGCTCGCGAGACGTTGACAAACGTCATCAAGCATGCGCGCGCCCAACGTGTCTGGGTTGACCTGGAGCGCGACGATGGGCTGGGCTCGCTGCGTGTTGCCGATGACGGAGTAGGAATCTCGCAAGCCGTGATCGCGGAGAAGGCCCTCGAAGGTCACATCGGTCTGGCATCGATCCGCGCGAAGGCACTGGCGGCTGGGGGCCAATGCGACGTGCGCTCGACATCGCCCGGAACCGAAATCACCATCTCGATTCCGCTGCGGGCACAGATGAGCGACACCGAAACGGGTGCTACTGGGATTGCATCTGCGCCCGTATCCCAGCCGAGCACATGACCCTGGTTCAGGCCCTGACGGCGAAACCTCGGCCCGGTCGGACCGGGGTCGGTCACCACAGCGGGAAGTCGAGCCCGTACTCCGATTTCTGCCGTGGGCCGAAGTAGCGGCGCTCCGACTCGTCGATCTTCACGTCGTTGATGCTGGCCTCGCGGCGCGCCATCAGGCCCTCCGGCGTGAACTCCCACAGCTCGTTGCCGTAGCTGCGGTACCACTGACCGGAGGCGTCGTGGCACTCGTATTGGAAGCGCACCGCGATCCGGTTCTCGTGGAAGTCCCACAGGCTCTTGCGGAGCACGTAGTCCAGTTCGCGCTCCCATTTGCGGGTCAGAAAGGCAACGATCTGCTCACGGCCGATGATGTGCTGATCGCGGTTTCGCCAGTGTGAGTCCACGGTGTAGGCCAGGCTGACTTGTTCGGGGTCGCGGGTGTTCCAGGCGTTTTCGGCGGCCTGGACCTTCCGCTTCGCGGTGTCGAGCGTGAATGGTGGGAACAGCGGTCGACTCTCTGTCATGACTTGTTTTTACGCCTGATGCCCTGCCGAGATTCCCTTCTTTTAGGGGTGTCATATCGTGGCTGGCATGGACTTCGCGATGTCGGCCAAGGCGCAGGACTACCACAAGCGGCTGACCGCTTTCATGACCGAGTACGTCTTCCCCGCCGAGAAGGAATACGACCGCTACCGCCACGAGGCGGGTCCCGACGATCACACGGTGCCGCCGGTCATCGAGGAACTCAAGGCGCTGGCCAAGGAGCGCGGGCTGTGGAACCTGTTTCTGCCCGCCGAGTCGGGCCTGACGAATCTGGAGTACGCGCCGCTGGCCGAGCTGACGGGCTGGAGCCTGGAGATCGCTCCCGAGGTCATCAACTGCGCCGCGCCGGACACCGGCAACATGGAGACGCTGCACCTGTTCGCCACCGAGGCGCAGCGCAAGCAGTGGCTGGGGCCGCTGCTGGCCGGTGAGATTCGCAGCGGATTCTCGATGACCGAGCCCGCGGTGGCCTCCAGCGACGCCCGCAATATCGAAACGCTGATCACCCGCGACGGCGGCGACTACGTGATCAACGGCCGCAAGTGGTGGACGACGGGTGCCTCCGACCCGCGCTGCAAAGTCCTGATCGTGATGGGCCGGACCAACCCCGATGCTGCCAGTCATGCCCAACAGTCGATGGTGCTGGTGCCCATCGATACACCCGGGGTGAACATTCTGCGGTCCACGCCCGTCTTCGGCTGGCAGGACCAGCACGGGCACTGCGAGATCGTGTACGACAACGTGCGGGTGCCGGTGGAGAACCTGCTCGGCGAGGAGGGCACGGGGTTCGCGATCGCCCAGGCCCGGCTCGGCCCAGGGCGCATCCACCACTGCATGCGCGCACTGGGCGCGGCAGAGCGGGCGCTGGCGCTGATGGTCGACCGGGTGCAGAAGCGGGTGGCGTTCGGCAAGCCGCTCTCCGAACAGGGCGTGGTACGCGAACAGATCGCGCGCTCGCGCAACGAGATCGACCAGGCGCGGCTGCTCTGCGAGAAGGCCGCATGGACCATCGATGCGCACGGCAACAAGGAAGCCCACCTGCTGGTGTCCCAGATCAAGGCAGTCGCGCCGCAGGTGGCATGCGATGTCATCGACCGCGCGATCCAGGTGCACGGCGCAGCCGGCGTATCCGACGACTTCCCGTTGGCCCGGCTCTACAGCTGGCATCGCGCGATGCGGTTGTTCGACGGCCCCGACGAGGTGCACATGCGAACCGTCGCGCGTGCGGAGATCGGCCGTGAGAAGAGTGCCTTCGCAGCGGCGGTGACGAGCTAGTGGCGGTAGGCGTCGGGGAACTGTCGGGGGCGTGGAATTTTCGTGACGTGAACGCGGAGACCGGTGTACGACCGGGCCGATTCTTCCGGTCGAGCGAGCTGAGCCAGCTCGACGACACGGGCCGCGAGGTCTTTCGTCAGCTGGGAATCACGGATGTCGCCGATCTGCGATCGGCCCGCGAAGTGGAGCGCCACGGTCCAGGGCTGGTGCCCGAAGGTGTCGAAGTACACCTGCTGCACTTCCACGAAGTTGCCGCCGTCGCCGGTGAGGCACCGCACGAAACCGCGTTCCAGAAGATGATGAGCGAGAAGCCCGACGACGAAGACGTCGCGGTGGCCGCGCACCGATTCATGATCGAGGAGTACCTTCGGTTCCCGACCCTCGGTGGTGCGCAACGTGCTGTGCGGCAAGTCATTTCGCTACTCGCCGACGAGCGGCCGGTGATCGCTCACTGCTTCGCAGGCAAGGACAGAACCGGCTTCACCGTGGCGACCGTGCTCGATGCCATCGGTGTCGACCGCGACGCTGTAATGGCCGACTTCCTGCGAAGCAACGCCGCGGTGCCGCGCCTGCGGGAACAGCTCCTGGAGTCGGTGCGCGACCGGTCCGAGACGGACGAGATACTCACCTTCGCCGAGGCGAGGCTGACCGACGAGGTGCTTGGCGTCCGGGAGGATTATCTGGACGCCTCCCGCCGCTCGATCGAGCAGAACTACGGCTCGCTAGCGGGCTACCTCGACGCTGCGGGTGTGACCACCGGCGACGTCACGCGGGTACGCGCCGCGCTCCTGGGATAGTTTCAGCAAGAACCCGGTTCTCCGGCGGGTAGCCTCGTTTGCCGACGATGATTCCCGAAACGCACTCGTTGGTGTTGACCACCGACTACCGCGTGCCCGACCCGACGCGGGTGTGGCCGCTGCTTCAGCGACGCCGCGACGGTCTCGCCGCGCTCGGCGCGCACCACGTGTTCGTCTACACCTCGACCACCGATCCGGAGCGCGTGTTGGTGACGATTGCGCTGGAAACCCGCGAACCGGTCGCCGAACTGCTGCGCTCCCGCGCGTTTTTCGAATGGTTCGACGCCGTCGGTGTCGAGGATCTGCCCGCGGTGTTCGCGGGTGAACTCATCGAACGGTTCGATTTCGTCGCCGATCCGGCTACAGCGCCGACCGGCATCGTCGTCGTGGGCATCATGGTCGTCGACGACGCTTCCTTGTTCCGGGCCCGTGTGCGCGAGACGCGAGACTTGTTCCTGAAAGCGGGAATTCGGCGGGTGCGCATCTTCGAAGCGTTCGACGATCCGCGCGAGGTCATGTTCCTGCACGAGTTGTCGGATGAGGGAAGCGTGGGCCGCTGGCTGAACCGGCCGGAGATCGCCGCCGAATGGTTTTCCGATGCGGGCGTAGGCGCCTATCCGCCGCTGTTCATCGGCAGGTTCGCGCACATGATGCGCATCGGTGACGGAAACGGGACCGGCTCCTGATGTATGTGTGCCTGTGCCTCGGCGTTACCAGCGACACGGTCACCCGAACGGTCGTCGCAGGCGCGGCCACGACCAAGCAGGTTGCGGACGCATGCGGAGCCGGTGCGCAGTGTGGCCGGTGCCGGCGGACCGTACGCGCCATCATCGCCTCCGTACCGCGGCCTGATACGCCGCCGCGATAACCGTTACTGGGTCAGGTACACGCCGACAGCCCAGGCCGCTGTGGCAAGTAACGCGCCGCACAGTTCCACCCCTACCGAGAGCACTACACCCTTCAGCGCGTGCACGGTCGACGTCCATGCCGCGCGCTGGTTGCGCCGATGAGCCAGTTCGGCCAGGTAGATGCCGAGCACGAAGCCGATCACGAGACCCAGCACCGGAATCACGAAGAATCCGATGATGCCAAGCACCGCACCGGCCACCAGGCTCCACGTGCTCACGTCTGCTGCCCGCATGCGGCGCACGGGCCACAGGTATTTGATCGCCGTCGAGACCGCAATCAGCGCGCCAACCACACCGAGCGTCACCCATGAGGTGACGTTGTGCTCGATCGCCGCCCACACCGCGATCGCGCCGAACACCAGCAGCGTCCCCGGCAGCAGCGGGACCACGATGCCGACCAGCCCGACGGCGATGGCGAACGCAACGAGAATGATCCCGCCGGTGCTCACGGTCGCTTCCCGCGCACCCACTGGATGGTGCCCAAGCTCTTGGAGCGCACTCGGACGAGGCCGAGATCCTCGAGGGTGTCCGCGATCTCGTCGTCGGTGAAGAAATGGGCTCCGCCGTCGGGGAACCGCCGCATCAGCGCGCCCGCACGTCCGACGGTGGGCACCATCACGGCCATCCGTTTGCCTGGCCGCAGCACCCTGACCATCTCGGCGAGTGCCGCCGACGGTTCCGGTATCAACTGCAGCATCGCAATGGATATCACCGCATCGAAAGTCTCGTCGCGGAACGGAAGTCGCTGCGCGTCCGCGCGCAGGAAGCCGACCTGCGGCCCCGCCTCCGCACGCACCGCGCGAGCCAGCATCGGCTCGGAGATGTCGACGCCGAGGGCCAGCCCGTCCGGCCCCGCGGCGCGCGCCAGCGACGCGGTCACGTTGCCGGGGCCGCTGCCGACGTCGAGGGCGACGCCGCCCGGTGGGATGTCCAACCATTCCATCGGGTGCTGAAAAGCGGTCATCAGCCGGCGGGCGACGAGCTGCGCCCTGTCGTAGAGCATCGATCCGATGGGCGAGGCCCACGCCGCCTGGATGCGGCCGGTGTTCTTCGGGGTGTCGGCGGCAGGGATGCTCGCCAGCAGGTCGAGATAGCCCTTGCTGACATCGGGATACGACGGCGGGTCGGCGAGCAGTTCGACCGCCCGCTGCAACGCGGTGTTCACGACACCACGTTACGCACCGAGCTGTTCGGCGAGGTCGACGAAATCCGTCGCCACGACGTCGAACTCGCCCGGCTCGACACCTGGCGCATCGTGCCCAGGGCCGCGCTCCAGCGGGCGGGCCACATACCCCGTTTGCAACCCCGCACCGCGCGCCGCCTTGAGGTCGCCGGGATGGGCGGCGACGAGCATGAGCTCGTCAGGGGCCACGCCGAGCAGGTCGGCGCAACCGAGGTAGGCCTCACGATCCGGCTTGTAGTGGTGGAACAGTTCGGCGGAGATCACGCAGTCCCACGGCAGCCCGGCGCGCTTGGCCATGTTGGTCAGCAGCGACATGTTGCCATTGGAAAGCGTTGTGATGGTGAACTTTTCCTTCAACCGCGTGAGCCCGACGACGGAGTCGGGCCACGGGTCGAGCCGATGCCAGGCCCGGTTGAGGTCGTCGACGTCCTCACTGCAGATCGACGTGATCCCAGCCGCACCCAGGAGCTCCTCGAGGATCACCCTGTGCAGATCGTCGATCCTCGTCCAGGGCAGTTCGCCGCGGCGCACGCGATCCATCGCCGGGGCATACCCGGCGCGCCAGTCATCGGCCAATCGAGGCCAATCCTGTTGCAGCCCATGGCGTTGGCCGAACTGTTCGAGCTCGCGAATGATGCTGGAACGCCAATCGACGACGGTCCCGAACACATCGAACGCCAACGCCCGCACGCTCATCACGGTTCCAGCACGACCTTTCCGAGCACGCCACCGTCGGCGAGGGTCTGCAATGCGGCCCTGCCCTCCGAGAGCGGAAACCTGATCGGCGGCGGCGGCCGCAGCCCGGCCTTGACCAATTCGGCGACCCCGTACTCGAACACCGATCGCGATCCGGGCTTGCGGTTGACGTACTCGCCGTAGCCCACGCCGATGACGCTGACATTGCGCAGCAGCAGCCGATTGACTTTCACCGTCGGTATGCCGCCTGCCGCAAAGCCGATCACCAGCAACCGACCCTCGGTGTCAAGCGCCCGGATCGCATCATCGAACGCTTCGCCGCCGATGGGATCGACCACGAGGTCAACCCCGCGACCGTCGGTGTGGTCCTTCACGGTCTGCAGCCAACCGTCCGTCAGCGGCAGCACCACGTCGGCGCCGAGCGACTTCACGAAGTCTGTCGCCTCCTGTCGATGCACCATCGCGATCACACGCGCGCCCAGCGCCTTGGCGATCTGCACGGACGCGGTGCCGATGCCGCCTCCCGAGCCGAGCACGAGCACGGTTTCACCGTGCCGCAGCGCCCCTCGGCGGGCCAGCGCGAAGTACATCGTCTGGTAGTTGCCCAGGAGCGCGACGGCCTCGGCATCGTCGATTTCGTCAGGCGTTGGCTTCAGATTGGCGGGTGGCACCACCACCTGCTCGGCCCAACCGCCGAGCATCGCGAGTGCCGTAACCCGTTGGCCCGGTTTGAACTCGGACTCATACGGCGCCGAACGGACCACGCCCGCGACCTCCATGCCGGGGATGAACGGCGGCTCGAGACGCAGCTGGTACTCGCCGCGCAGGAGCAGCAGGTCGGGGAAACTCACCCCGGCCGCACCGACGTCGATGACGACGGCGTCGTCACCGCCTACATCATCGACGTCGGTGTACTTCAGTCCAGGCGGCCCGGAAAGCTCCCGCGCAACAAGCGCTTTCATCCGTGACCGGTCAGCGGAGGCTGAACGTGGCCGGCTGCGCCGCTGATATATCGGTGATCTCGCCCCACTTCCCGGCGATCTCGTCGACGCTCGGCACATGGTCGAACGCGACGCCGTCGGTCTGGAACAACGCGGCGCGCTGCACCTTGCCGCCGCCGACGATGAAGACCGCCGCCGACTCCGGGACCTCTTCGGTGCACAGGTACGCGACCACGGGCGCCACGTATTCAGGCGTCAGCTTCTCCAGGACTTCCTTCGGAAGGATGTCCTCGGTCATGCGGGTGGCGGCGATCGGCGCGACGGCGTTGGTCTTGATGTTGTACTTCGCGCCCTCCTGCGCCAGCGTGTTGATGAGCCCGACGAGGCCGAGCTTGGCGGCGCTGTAGTTCGCCTGGCCGAAGTTGCCGAACAGGCCGCTGGTGGAGGTGGCGACGACCACGCGGCCGTAGCTCTGCTCCCGGAAGTGGGGCCAGGCCGCCCGGATGACGTTGTAGCCGCCGTAGAGATGCACCTTGAGCACGGCATCCCAGTTGGCGAACTCCATCTTGTGGAAGGTGCCGTCGCGCAGGATGCCCGCGTTGCTCACCACACCATCGACCTTGCCGAATTCGTCGAGCGCGGTCTTGATGATGTTCTCGGCGCCCTCGGGTTCGGCCACGGAGTCGTAATTGGCGACGGCGCGGCCGCCTGTGTCCTTGATCTCCTCTACCACCTGGTCGGCCATCGAATGTCCGGCGCCGGTGCCGTCCCGTGAACCGCCGAGGTCGTTGACGACGACGCTGGCGCCCTCCTTGGCGAGCGTCATCGCGTACGCACGCCCGAGTCCGCCTCCGGCCCCGGTGACGACGATGACGCGATCCTGCACTCCTGGCATTGGGTTCCTTATCTGTGTTGGGGACCCCCGTAAAGGTTTGGGATCCGTAGGTTGTTTCGTGTTGTTTGGCCTCGTTCCGGCCCGCGCGTTATGTCGGTGGACCGCAGTCGGGGTCGAGGTGGAGCGCCCGCAGCGCAGCGAGGACGAACGACCTCGAGACCGGCGAGGATCCGCCGTAGAATTGGCCGGCCTGGGACGACGCAAAGATGTTGTGGTTCAAGCCATCTGCGACCTCTCGTGAACGGACAAGTGTCCACGTTGCGCGTGCCGGCGCCCAGCCTTATCTAGGTCCACGGACGAAGGTCCGGCGACATGATGATTGATGGGGTGCCCGACCTGCGGGCTGCCGAAGGGGTGCGGCCGCTCAATCTTTCCGGGAAGTCCACCCAGCAACGCGGTGGCGACAGGAACCTCAAGGGAACTGGCCGCAGGCATCAGCGGATGTATGGGCAGGGCACGAGCGCAACGCATGTTAGGCGGCCACCTCCTGCGGTTCGGCCACGGGTAGCGCCACAGCGGCATCGCCGAGCTCACGCAGCGTGTGATGACAGCGGCGCAAGATCTTGCGCTCGACGGCCAAGGTGGGGTTCTTGCCGTTGTGGCCGTCACGCTTGGCCGCCAGCTTGCGGTAGTAGCCGTAATCGGGCGACCCGCGGCGCGCCGCGCACTTGGCCGCCTCAAACGCCGCCCAACGCAGCTCGGGTGAGCCCTGCCGCGACAGATGCCCGGGTGAGCGTTTGCCATCCGAGGAGTACACGGTGACATCGAGCCCGGCAAAGCGCACCAGCTGATCAGAGCTGGAAAACCGGCGGGCATCGCCGATCTCGGCCCAGATGATCGCCGCGCACAACCACCCGATGCCGTAGTGGCGCTGCAGCGCCTGACAGCCGGTTTGGTGTCGGGCGAAGTTCACCAATTGGGCGCGCAGTGGCTCAATCTCGGTGCTGAGCTCATCAATGCGTCCTAGCGCGGTGTCCACATACTGGCCTCCCACCGCCGATAGTTCGGCACCGGCGAGCGCCGCGCGACCCGTCACCGACAGCAGCGCCCGAACCGGTGGGCAGCCCTGATGGAACAACTGGGCGTGGATACGTTGCTGCCAGGCGCGCCGCTCATCCATCAAGGTGCAGTACAGCCGGCCCAGGGTGCGGATCTCCAACACATGTGCCGGCGCGATCCACGACTCCGGGAACCGGCCCTGCAACAACAGGGTGCGCAGTAACCGGGCATCAGCGCGGTCGGTCTTGGCCCGCTTTTTCGGACCCCGCAATACCGCGATCTCGGCCGGATCCCCCAAATGCACACCCACGCCGGCGCCGGCCAACTCCTCGCTGACATAGCGCCACCCGGTGCAGCCCTCCAACGCGAACTCCGCGTCCCCATCCGGGCAGTGCTCAGCCAACCAGCCCCGCAACGTTTTCCGGGTCGCCGGACGGATCTGACCCCAGTGCACCAAGCCGTCGTCATCGACGTAATCGAAGGTGATCTGCGCCCGATGCACGTCCAAACCGCCTACCATCGTCATCAGTGGGACCTCCTCGAGCTCCTGAAAAATTTCTCTGACGCCCACATCATCGAGCGTCTGCGCCGAGGGGGTCCCCATCACATGTCATCTTTCTAGAACAGCCGTCTCGCGAGTTTCCAAGCCTTCTCTGTATACGGGGGATAGATCATGGCCGATAAGTCGGGTCGGGTTGGCTTGGTCAGCACGGTCTTGCGGTGGCTGAACTCCTCGAAGCCCCACTTGCCGTGGTAGGCGCCCATTCCGGACGAGCCGACGCCGCCGAACGGCAGCTTGGCGGTCGTCACCTGGAACGCCAGGTGGTTGACGAGCATGCCGCCCGCGGGCACCTCCTTGATCACGCGTTCGCGGATGTTCTTGGCCTTGGTGAACAGGTAGGCCGCCAGCGGCTTGGGCCGCGAGTTGACGAATTTGATTGCGTCGTCGAGGGATTGGACCGTCAGCACCGGCAGGATCGGCCCGAAGATCTCCTCCTTCATCAGCGGCTCGTCCGGATCTGGGTCGACGACAACGGTCGGTTGGATCCGCAGATCCGATGCGTCCGTGCCACCGCCTATCGACACCGTGCCCTTGGTGCCTGCCAGGTAGCCGGCCAGCCGGTCGAACTGCCGCTGGTTGACGATGCGCTTGCCCCGCAATGTGCCAGCGCTATCGTCCTCAAACTGTCTTATCGCGTCGCCGATCTTACTCACGAGTTGGTCGCGGATCTTCGCATCGGCCAGCACGTAGTCGGGCGCCACACAGGTCTGGCCGGAGTTCATCAGCTTGATCCACGTGATCCGTTTGGCCGCGACCTCGACGTCGGCGTCCTCCGCGACGATCACCGGGCTCTTGCCGCCGAGTTCCAGCGTGACGGGGGTCAGGTGCGGTGCCGCGCCCTCGTAGACCTTGCGGCCGATCTCGGTGCCGCCGGTGAACATCACGCGGTCAAAGCCCTGGGCGATGAGTTCCTGGCTGACCGCACCGTCTCCCTCCACCACGGCGATCGCGTCGTTGTCCATGTACCGCTCGACCAATTCCTTCATCAAACGTGAAGAGGCCTGGGTGATTTCGGAAGGCTTGAGCACCACGGTGTTACCCGCCGCGATGGCGCCGACGGCGGGCCCAAGCGTCAGATAAAGGGGGTAGTTCCATGCGCCGATGATCAGCACCGTGCCGAACGGCTCGTATTCGACCCAGCCGCGGCCCGGCAGCTGCGCGAGTTCGAGCAGCCGGTAGCGGCGGCGCGTCCACTTACCGACGTTCTTGTAGGCGTAGCGGGCTTCGGCTGCGGTGGCCGCCGAGTCCGCAAGCCAGGCCTCGAAGGGGCTGCGGTCCAGGTCGTCGGCGAGCGCGGCGGCAATGGTCTCTTCGTTCTCGACCATCATCTTCTCGAGCGCCTGCAACTGCTGCTTGCGCCAGTCAAGGCTGCGGGTGCGACCGGTCTTGAACGTTTCGCGGAGCCTGGCGACGACGGCGGGAATGTCCGTGGTCGGAGTCTTGACGGTCCCAGGCGCGACAGAATCGGTGGTCATGGTGGGTGTCCTTCCTGACCCGAGGAGGCCGGTTTTTCCCGCGCTCCTCACGTGCGCCCCCGATCCTAACCAACCGGTTGGGTCGCCCAGAAGGCCGACTTACCGATCCCCCGAGCGACCGTGTTTGTACACGAACACGCCGTAAAAGGACGTGCAAAAGGGGTCGCTCGCGCGGGGTAAGGACTACAGCTTTTCGGCGGTGACGAACGTGGAGAACGACTCGTCATCGGTGTCCGTCAACTCGATCGCCCGACCCAGGCGGCGCATCTCGTCCTGCGACGTCACGGCGGCCGAGCGCCACCCGTGCGCGGCGAGCCACTCTGCGACGTCGGCACGGTCGGGATCCTCGTAGGTCAGCTCACCCACGTCGAGGGTGTCGTCCACGCCGAATTCGGCGGCAATGCGGCCCAACCGCTCCCGCATCCGCTCGCGGCGTTCCGCCGAATGAAGACCCACGGTCTCCGCCGCGATACGGCTACCCGGGGCGGACAACTCGGTGACCCGCTCGAACAGCCGGTCCTGAGCGTCGGCGGGCAGGTACATCAGCAGCCCTTCGGCGAGCCACGCCGTCGGGACGCTGGTGTCGAAACCCGCTTCGCGCAACGCTTTCGGCCAATCGAATCGCAAGTCGATCGGCACCTCGCGACGCACGGCGACGGGTTCGGCGCCGTGCTGATCGAGCGTGGCCGCCTTGTACTCGAGCACCTTGGGCTGGTCGAGTTCGTACACCGTGGTGCCTGCGGGCCACTGCAGCCGATAGGCACGGGAGTCGAGGCCCGACGCGAGGATCACGATCTGCCGGATGCCCGCGGCCGCCGCCGCGGAGAAGAAGTCGTCGAAGAAGTGGGTGCGGACGGCCTGGTAGCTGCCCATGTGCTCGACGATCGCGGCGACCTCGGGATCGGCTTCGCCGACCTTCGCGACGAAATCACCGTTGAGCATGAAATCCCACACGCCGGTGCCTGCGCCCGCGACCAGCACCTTGGCGTACGGGTCGCGGATCAACGGGTTGTCGCGGTCGGTCTCGGCGGCCCGGGCTGCGGCGACCATCACCGCGGTCGCGCCAACGCTGGTGGCGATGTCCCAGGTGTCGTCATCGGTGCGTAGCGAACTCATCGCGCATCTCCTTCGAGCCGAGCGTGCACGAACACGCTGTCCATCGCTTCCTCGACGAGGTCTTCGGTGGCCGGTCGGCCCAAGCGCGCCATCTCCTCGGCGCTGGGGACGGCGTCGACGCGCCAGCCGTGGCTGACCAGCCATTCGGCGGCATCCGCCCGTCTGTCGTCGGTGTACATCAGGGTGTCCACGTCGAGGTCCAATCCGAGCCGCTCACGCAACTGGGCGGTCTGTTCCCGCCGAGCAGCCCGCTTTTCTGTCGAGTATTGCGACGGATGGAGGTTGAACGCCTCGACCGCGATCTCGCTGCCCGCCACGCTGTGCGCGGTGACCAGGTCGAAGAGCCGATCCTGGGCGTCGCCGGGAAGATACGGCAGCAGGCCTTCGGCCAGCCACGCGGTCGGCTGCGAGGGATCGAAGCCCGCGGCGATCAGGGCCGCAGGCCAGTCGTCGCGCAGGTCGACGGCGACCGGCACACGGCGGGCCCTGGCCACGGCACCGTGCGCCTCCAGCGTCGACGTCTTGTAGCCGAGCACCTTCGGCTGGTCGATCTCGAACACCGTGGTACCGGCGGGCCAGTCCAACCGATATGCGCGCGAGTCCAGGCCAGCGGCCAGGATGACCACCTGGCGGATACCGGTGCGGACCGCGGCCTTGAAGTAGCCGTCGAAGTAATGCGTGCGGACGGCCTGGTAGTCCCGGGCCATCTCGTGCAGCCGCAGGGCGTGGTCGTCGTCGCTGAGCCACGTGTCGTCACCGCTGGCCATCTGAGCCCACGCCGGGCCGGCGGATGAGGTCAGCAGGTAGGCGTACTCGTCGCGAATCAATGCGTTGGGGCGGGCGGTCTCCGCGGCTCGTGCGGCCGCAACGCCCAGTGCCGTCGCTCCCACGCTTTCGGTGATGTCCCAGCTGTCACCGGCCGTGCGGACCAGCCGCACCTCACTCACATCAGTCATTCCGTAAGCAATACTACCTAAAAAGTTAGCAGAGCTATACGAAGTGTGGGCTACATCACCGCAGGTAGAGCGTTATTCGTGCAGATGCCAGAGCTTGTTGGCCATCAGCAGCTCGAACTTGTGCACCACTGACCCGAGCTCCTCGTGGTTGCTGACGAAGCCGGCGTAGAAGCCCATGCCCCACATCACCGCCACGAGCATCTCGACGAGATGGTTGACGTCGGTGTCGGTGGTCAGCTCGCCCCGTTTGATCGCATCGTCGACCGCCCACGACATGAATTCGCGGGACGCACGCAACGAGTCGTGCTCTCCGGTGCGCAGTTCCGGATGCCGCTGTGACTCCAGCACCGAGGTGACGAGAAACGCTGCGGCAGAACGGTCTTCGGAGTCGGCCTGCATCGCCACCGAGAAGAACGCCGATAGCCTGCCGAGCAGACTTGTCTGATTTTGGGCCCGTTCCATCCCAGCGCTAACTATCAATGCGTTGGTTTGCTCGACGACTTCGCTCCAGAGCACCCGTTTACTCGCGAAATAATGGTTAATCGCAGGGCGAGTGAGATCGGAACGGACGGCGATCGCCTGAAATGTCGCAGCGTCGTAGCCGAGTTCGCTGAAGACCTCACGAGCAGCTTGTACGATGCGCTCACGCGTTTCAGCAGCCTTCGCTGCGGGCGGACGACCAGGTCCTCGACTCGCGGTATGTTGCGGCACGGTCAAATTGTGCCACAGCTCACTTGACCCTTTTGCCCGGTGCCCAATTGCTGTTCGCTCCGAGATCTCAACCCAGCAAATTTTGACGCGCCGTCTGGGTCGGGCATGAAATGCCGGCCCTGGCGACAGCACTCAATGGAAACCGCGCCGGCGCACTAGGGTGCTGCCATGGCGAGCGTCGTTTCGCGAGAGGCCTATTTCGAAACCGGCCTGGAGGTGTTGTCCGATCTGGGATATGGCGGCCTGAAGCTGGCCGAGGTCTGCAACCGGCTCGGCGTCACGACCGGCTCCTTCTATCACTATTTCTCCGGCTGGCCCACGTACACCAAGGACCTCGTCGCGCACTGGATGCAGGGTCATACCGTGCAGGTCATCGAGACGGTGCACGGCGAACCGGATCCTCGCCGCCGCATCGACACGCTCATCCATGTCGGCTTGACGCTCCCGCACGGCGCCGAGGCCGCGATCCGGGTGTGGAGTTCGATCGACCCGCAGGTGTACGCGGTGCAGGCGGCGGTGGACCAACAGCGCTTCGACATCATGTACGAATCGGCGTTCGAGATTCTGCGGAATAAGCGACAGGCCCAGCTGTTCGCTGCGTGGGGGGTGTACCTGCTCGTCGGCTACGAGCAGGCAACGCTACCGCGCGACAGCGACGCGCTGGAATGGATCGCAGGCCAGCTACTTGACGCCCTCGACTCGGGCCGGTTCGCGTCGGCGCCAGACGGTGAATAACGCGACGGCCGAGGACCAGGTGCCCGTCGAGCACGTGGTCTCGCTGCTGCGCGAACGCCTCTACGGCGCCATCTCCTGCCTCGCCACCCTCGCGGTGCTGGCCCGCTACACCACTGCGGCCACAAGTGCGTGGGCAAGAATGCTCGACGTCGCCGTGGCCACCGGCGGCCTGTGGGCCGCCAGCCTGCTCGCCGACTGGGTCGCGCACTTAGGCGTGTACCGCACCTCCCCGCGCGGGCAGGACTTACGGCGGATGCTGCAGTCGTCTGGCCAGATTCTGGAGGCGGCGTTCCTGCCGTTGGTGGTGCTGGCCGTTGCCGGCCTCGGTGGACTGAACACGTACACCGCGACGTGGATCGCGTCGTGGGTGCTGGTCGCCGAACTCGGCGTCATCGCGTTACTCGCCGTCCGCAGAACCCGACTGCCGTGGTGGCAGCAGGCGCTCGCCGTGGCCCTGCTCGTCGGCGTCGGTGTGCTCGTCCTCGGCATCAAGATCATTGCGCACTGAAATGGTCAGGCTTTGGCGTCGGGCGGCGGACCGTCTCCGGCAGCGCGACCCCGAGCACGATGCGTTGCGACGCGCACTGCGGGCGGCGATCGTCGTCCCGTTGGCCGCCGCGGTGAGCTTCGCGGTGGGCGGCTCTCAGGCGCCGCTGTTCGCGATCTTCGGTTCGGTCGCGCTGCTGATCGTCACGGATTTCCCCGGCAACCGATCCGCGAGGGCGCTCGCATATGCCGGGTTGGGGTTCAACGGTGCGGTGCTCATCACGTTGGGCACCTTGGTCGCGCCGCACCCTTGGGTGAGCGTCGCGCTGATGTTCGTACTCGGTGTCGTGGTGACGTTTTCCGGGGTGCTGAGCGAAATCGTCGCCGCCGGCCAGCGGGCGACACTGCTGACGTTCGTGCTGCCCGCGTGCACGCCCGTCGGCCCGATACCGGATCGACTGCTGGGCTGGCTCATTTCGCTGGCGCTGTGCGTTCCCGCCGCATTGTTCCTCCTCCCGCCCCGCCATCACGACGAGTTGCGACAGCATGCGGCGGCGGTGTGCCAGGCGCTGGCCGACTGCCTGGAGAATTCCGCGACGCCCAAGGACGTGACGCGGGCCATGAATGCATTGTGGGACAACTACATCGGCGCGGACTTCCGCCCCGTCGGGCTCACGGCGGGCAGCCGCGCGCTGGTGCGCGTCGTTGACGACCTCGGTTGGTTGTCGGACCGGGTCACGGCGGAGACCGGGAACCTGCTCGGGGACATGAAGGCGCCGCTGGTACGGGTGCTGCGGGACTCGGCCACGGTGCTGCTCACGCCGAACGTGGCCCAGCGCGCCACGACCGCCGACGACCTCAGCGAGGCACTGGCCGATCTCCGCACGATCTCGCAAGCGAGCTACCGCGACGACATCATGGAGATTCACGCCGAGTCCGACGATGCCGCGGCGGTCGAGGTAGGTCGAAAGCTGTTAGGGCGCCGCACCTTTTCCGCCACCGTCGGCGTGACGGGCCGACTGATCCGCAACGCCGCCGCCGCGGACGCGCGCCCCGTATGGGCGCGGGTGCTCGGTCGTCGGCTTCCGGAGACCGGTACCGCGGAGTGGATCATGCCGGAAACCGTTGCGGTCGCCGTCATCACGAAGGGCTTCCTCGCAACGCGAGCCGTCGCGCTGCGCAACAGTCTTCGCACGGGTCTCGGCCTCGCCCTCGCGGTCGCCGTCACGCATGTGTTTCCCGTGCAGCACGGGTTCTGGGTCGTGCTCGGCGCGATGTCGGTGTTGCGCAGCAGCGCGCTGACGACGGGCACCCGGGTGTTGCGCGCAGTGGCGGGCACGGCGATCGGATTCCTGTTGGGCGTGGTCGTCATCGAGTTGGTCGGTGTGGATCGGGTCGTCATGTGGGCGCTGCTGCCGGTGGTGGCCTTCGGTTCGGCGTTCGTGCCCGAGGTGGCGTCGTTCATCGCTGGCCAGGCGGCCTTCACGATGATGGTGTTGATCATCTTCAACCTCATCGTGCCGACGGGGTGGAGCGTCGGTTTGATCCGCGTCGAGGACGTGGTGGTCGGCGCGTTCGTCGGGGTGATGGTGTCGATTCTGCTGTGGCCGCGCGGCGCGACAGCGGCGGTGGCCAAGGCGGTCGAGGATGCACGCGCCGTCGGTGCGGCGTTCTTGAAGGCGGGAGTGCGGCGGGTTACTCGCGGTGCATCGGAGGAGGCAGACGACCGGGTGATCACGCTGAGCCACGACGCGTTGGAGGCGTCGCGCACACTGGATGACGCGGTGCGGCAATACCTTTCGGAAAGCGGCGGTAAGACCGACACGCGGGCACCCGCGATCACCGCCGCGAACCGCGCAATCCGGCTACGCGCCGCTGCGGAGCTCATCGCGGATGTTGTCCCGCCGCCGCTTGGCGTCTATCCGCGCACCCGCAAGGTGCTGGAGGAACACGCCGACGCCATCTGTGAGCGACTCGGCGGTGCCGACACGAGCTTCGGGCCCGTCAGCGATGACGTCGTGCTGGCCCTGCGCGCAGAGACGACGGGCGAGGTGGGGGCATCTCCCGACGAAACCCCTGGGGGACTGTCGATCTCTGCGGCCCTGCCGTTGGTCACCGTGGCGGCCCATCTCGGCGAGTTGGAGCTGCTTTACCCCAAGGCGGTAGCGTCGGCCGAGTGAGCGAAGTCGTCGTCCTAGGCTCGGGTTTCGCAGGCCTGTGGGCGGCGCTCGGTGCGGCCCGGCGGCTCGACGAACTCGGCGTCGCGGACGGCGACGTAAACGTCACTGTGCTGAGCTCGCAGCCTTACCACGACATTCGGGTCCGCAACTACGAGTCCGATCTGACGCGCTGCCGCCTTGCGCTACGGGATGTGCTCGACCCGGTCGGGGTCGCGCACATAGCCGCTGACGTGACCGCGATCGACCCTACGGCGCACACCGTCACAACGTCGGCAGGCGCCCATCGGTACGACCGCCTGGTGATCGCGCTCGGCAGCCAGGTGGTCAAACCCGACGTCGACGGTCTGAGTCAGTACGGCTTCGACGTCGACACGTACAACGGCGCGGTGTCCTTGCAGCAGCACCTTGCGGATCTGGCCGGTGGCGCTCACACGCCCGCCGCGGCCACGGCCGTCGTGGTGGGCGCCGGACTCACCGGCGTGGAGACCGCCTGCGAGCTACCGGCCCGGCTCAACGCGCTTTTCCCCGACGTTGGGGCGAGGGTCATTCTCGTGGACCACAAACCGCACGTTGGCTCGGACATGGGCGCGTCGGCGCGCCCAGTCATCGAGGCCGGACTCACAGCCAATGGTGTGGAGAGCCGGTTGGGCACGCGCGTCGCAGCGGTCAGCGAGGACGGGGTGACCCTGTCGAGCGGCGAAATGCTGGCCGCGTCAACAGTGGTGTGGTGTGCGGGCATGCGGGCCAACCCTCTTACCGCGGATCTGGGCGTCGACCGCGATCGTCTCGGCCGCGTTCCGGTGGACGACTATCTGCGTGTCATCGGTGTGCAGGACGTGTTCGCCGCGGGCGATGTCGCGGCCGCGATGATGGACGACACTCACCTGTCGGTGATGTCCTGTCAGCACGGAAGGCCCATGGGTCGGTTCGCCGGCTACAACGTCGTCAGCGACCTGCTCGGCGAGCCTATGCTCCCCCTCCGAATTCCTTGGTATGTAACGGTTTTAGACCTTGGGCCCGCAGGCGCCGTCTACACGGAGGGCTGGGATCGCCAGGTGGTCGCCACCGGTGCCGAAGCCAAGAACACCAAGCTCACGATCAATACCGAGCGAATCTATCCACCGCTCGACGGAGACCGCGAAGCGATCCTGGCGGCCGCCGCGCCGACACTGCAGTCGCCGCCGGCCCGCGGTGCCGGCTAGCCACCCAGCGGGCGGTGCGGCATCAGGGCGTTGGGCGGGATGGTGCCGAACTTGCCTGCGTTGTAGTCCTCAAGCGCCTGGATCAACTCGGACTTGGAGTTCATCACAAATGGGCCGTACTGGAAGACTGGCTCGCGGATCGGCTTACCGCCCAACAGCAGAACCTCCAGCGCAGGCCGGTGCGAGTCCTGGGTGGGCTCGGCGGACACGCTGATGCGGTCGCCGGGGCCGAGAACCGCCAGCTGTCCCTGGTGGATGGGATGCCCTACCGGGCCGACCGACCCGCGACCCGACAACACGTAGACCAACGCGTTGAAGTCGCGGTTCCACGGCAGATTCAGCCGCGCGCCGGGTTCAATAGTCGCGTGCGCCATGGTGATTGGCGTATGCGTCGCTCCCGGTCCCTGATGACCGTCGACGTCACCGGCGATGACCCTTACCAGCGCGCCGCCGTCGTCCGACGACAGCAGTCGAACCTGGTTGCCCTCGATGGCCTGATACATCGGCGCCGCGAACTTGTCATTGCGCGGCAGGTTCACCCACAGCTGGATGCCGTGGAACACCCCGCCGCTCTCCACGAGTTCGGCGGGTGGGGTCTCGATGTGCAGGATGCCTGACCCGGCCGTCATCCACTGTGTGGCGCCGTCGGTGATCAGCCCGCCGCCCCCGTGCGAATCCTGATGCGCGAAGCGGCCGTCGATCATGTAGGTGACGGTCTCGAACCCTCGGTGCGGATGCCAGTCAGTGCCCCTCGGTTCACCCGGCTGGTACGCCACCTCACCCATCTGGTCCATGTGCACGAACGGGTCGAGGTCGGCGGCGCTCACCCCGGCGAATGCACGCACGACCGGGAACCCCTCGCCCTCGTAACCGTGCGGGCCGGTGGTGATGGAGCGGACCGGACGTTCTGTATCGGTCGCTGCGGGTGCGGCGATCCGCGTAAGGGTCAGTGTGTCAGCGGTGATAGCAGGCATGTATCGCAAAACCGGACTACGGTCCGTATTATTCCGCGGTTGGACGCTGGCTGTCGGTCGGACCCACGCCGCACCGAAGAACACTGCCGCCGCAGGCACCCGCCGCCCAGGTGCAACGGCAAGCATAAGAAGTGGGGCTGATGGCGTCGGTAGCCGCGAGGGTGCAACTTCACCCTTGACCAAGCTTGGCTAGTGCCGGATGCGTGTCCAACATCCACGCCGACCAAGAAGCAGGTATTGCCGACTCAAAAAGCAGGTATTGCAGTACTGATTTCCGCCGCGCCGGTCGACGGCACGATCAGCAGTGAGAGCGGCGCATCCCGCACCGCGACCACTTTGAAGCACGTCATGAGTACCGACCTGCACTTCGTCACCGAACCGGGCGCGAAGCGGTGAGGGTCGCACAGAGGGTGAGACATGTCGATAGCACAGATCAACAGAAGGCATCAGCTGGCGCCGGCCTGCGGTGCGTGGAGACGACGTGACGTGCTGTCGCCGTTCGGCCCATTCGGGGGTGCACGCAGGCTGGTCGGGAGGATCGGGCGAGCCGCAAGGGGCAGTTCCACTCAAGCCGCGCCGGTGTTGATAGGCCACGACCTCATTAACTGCTCTGCGAAGAAACGCTTTGAGGTGTTCCTGTATAGCTCTTTGCCCCTGTACTTCGGCTTTGGCGTGTTGGTGCCGCTGGGACTGTACAAGTGGGTGCTGCGATCGCCCTGGTGGCTGGCTATCGCCTTGGTATGCGGCGCGCAGTGTGTCGTGGTGGGCGCCGCGCTGCGCCTGGCGCGACGCGGTAGCTTTCAGCAATCGATCACGCTCGTTTGTATCAGTAACTGGGCCGTCCTGTTGTCCGCTACGTTCGTCGTGCCGGACCTGTTGCCAGTATGGGTGCTCGGGGCGTTGGTGCCGGTCGCTTACCTCGTGGCGTACAGCGGCTGGAAGCGGGGGCTGACTTTCACCGTGATAAGCGCCGGCTGGGTACTGGCTCTGGGTGCGCTAGCACGGTTTCAGAATGTTTCACATTTGAGCGCGCATATGCCTCGCGCTGTCCAGAACG
>Ga0207648_10001654_pt1 | contig 24445 bp, 25 predicted proteins | sample KBSMisM32_FD_184310 | JGI IMG/M metagenome (GOLD analysis project Ga0207648, IMG submission 184310) | Miscanthus rhizosphere microbial communities from Kellogg Biological Station, Michigan, USA - KBS Miscanthus M3-2 (SPAdes) (version 2) | ecosystem: Host-associated > Plants > Roots >...
CAGCGCCTCGATGCCGTACTCCTCGTACTTCTTGGCGAGGTCGATGACGTCGTGGCCGGTGAGCTTGGACCAGCCCTCGACCGCGACCTTGCCGTCCTTGGCGTCGAGGCCGGCAATCACGTGGCCGGGAAACGCGTAGCAGGCATCCGACAGAAAGCCGGGATTCTTCACCGCCGCGGTGCCGATGATCACGTAAGTGACGCCGGCGTCGATGTAACCCTCGATCGCGTCGAGGTCGCGGATGCCGCCGCCGAGCTGGATCTGCACCTGGTCGCCGACCGCGGCGATCATGGCGCGGATCACCTTCTCGTTCTTCGGCCGGCCGGCGATCGCGCCGTTCAGGTCGACGATGTGCAGGCGCTTCGCGCCCTGCGCCGCCCAGTGCTTCGCCATCGCCACCGGGTCGTCGGAGAACACGGTCGCCGAGCTCATGTCGCCCTGCTTCAGGCGCACGCAGCGGCCGTCCTTCAGATCAATTGCAGGAATGATGAGCACTGCAGTGCTCTCTGTACGTCACGAAAGATGCGTCAAGGCTGCCAGCGCACGAAGTTGGAGAGGAGTTGCAGGCCGGCGGACTGGCTTTTTTCAGGATGGAACTGGACGGCAAAAATATTATCCCGTGCGATGGCGCAGGTAAAGGGCACGCCGTAAATTGAGGTCGCCGCCGTCAGTCCCGCGTCGCGGGGCGCGGCGTAGTAGCTGTGCACGAAGTAGAAGCGCGTCCGGTCGGGTATGCCCGACCAGAGCGGGTGCGGCCGCTCCTGCATGACCTCGTTCCACCCCATGTGCGGCACCTCCAGGCCCTCCATGGCTCGGCCGGCGAAGCGCGGCACGCGGCCGGCCAGAAGGCCCAGCCCGGGGGTGTCGCCTTCCTCTCCGCGCTCGAACAGCATCTGCAGACCGATGCACAGGCCAAGGAAGGGTTTGTGGCGCGTGGCGCCGACCACCGCGTCGCGCGCGCCGCTAGCCGCGAGCTGGCGCATGCAGTCCGGCATCGCGCCCTGACCCGGCACCACGACCCGGTCAGCCGCCGCGATCGCGTCCGGATCGGCGGTCACCAGGACCTGGTGCCCGGGAGCGACATGCTCCAGCGCCTTCGACACGGACAGCAGGTTGCCCATGCCGTAATCGACTACGGCGATCTTCAACTTACAGAGTGCCTTTCGTCGACGGCACGGTTCCGGCCGCGCGCGGATCGGGCTCGGCGGCCATGCGCAAAGCGCGCGCGAACGCCTTGAACATGGTCTCGCACTGGTGGTGCGCGTTGTCGCCGCGCAGGTTGTCGATGTGCAGCGTCACCTGGGCGTGGTTGACGAAGCCCTGGAAGAACTCGTGCATCAGATCGACGTCGAACTCGCCGATCAGCGCGCGCGTGAACTTGACGTGGTATTCGAGCCCCGGGCGCCCGGAAAAGTCGAGCACTACGCGCGACAGCGCCTCATCCAGCGGCACGTAGGCATGGCCGAAGCGGCGCACGCCGGCCTTGTCGCCGATCGCCTTGGCGACCGCCTGGCCGAGCGTGATGCCGATGTCCTCGACGGTGTGGTGCCCGTCGATATGCAGGTCGCCCTTGGCCTCGATCTCGAGGTCCAGCATGCCGTGCCGCGCCACCTGGTCGAGCATGTGCTCGAGGAACGGCAGCCCGGTCGAGAGCTTGGCCGTGCCCTTGCCGTCCAGGTTCACGCTGACCCGGATCTGGGTTTCTTTGGTGTTGCGGGTGACGGAGGCCTGTCTCATATCCATTCGGTCATGACAGCGCTTCGCGCAAGGCAGTGACGAGTATACGGTTTTCGTCCGGCGTGCCGACCGTGACGCGCAGGCAGTTGCGGATGCCGGGGTTCAGGTTGCGCACCAGCACGTTCTGCTGCTTGAGCGCGGCGTAGGCGCGGTCCGCGTCGGGTACGCGGATCAGAAAGAAGTTGGCTTGGGACGGAAACACGGTGACGTCCTTCAGCGCTTTCAGGTTTTCTCCCAGACTCTTTCTTTCCGAAACAATTCGCGCGGCCTGCTCCTCCAGCACGTCGAGGCGCTCGAGCATGAAGAGCGCCGCGGTCTGGGTAAGCACGCTCACGTTGTAGGGCGGCCGCACCTTGTCGAGTTGCGCTACCCATTCCGGGCGGCCGACCAGGTAGCCAAGGCGGATGCCGGCCAGGCCGAGCTTCGACACCGTGCGGATCACCACCAGGTTGTCGAACTCGGCGAGCCGCGGCAGGAAGCTCTTGCCGGCGAACACATGGTAGGCCTCGTCAATGACGACCAACCCGGTCGAAGCTTTCAGTATTTTTAGTAAATCGTTCTCCGGATAAAGCACGCCGGTGGGGTTGTTCGGGTAGGCGAGGAACACCAGCGCCGGCTTCTCCACCTGCATGCGCGCGATGAACGCATCGGCATCGAGCGTGAAGTCGTCGCGCAGCGGGACGGCTACCGCGCGCATGCCGCTGAACGTCGCGCCCATCGAGTACATGACGAAAGTGGGCGACGGATACATCAGCGTTGCGCCCGGGCGGGCGAGCGCGGTGATCAGCATCGCGATCAACTCGTCGGAGCCGTTGCCGAGCAGCACTTCCATACCCGCCGGCACGTTCATGCGCTTCGCGATCGCGTCGCGCAGCTTCTGCGGGCTCGGCGTCGGATAGCGGTTCACATCGACACGCGCCAGCACCGCCGCAAACTCCCGGCGCAGGTTCTCCGGCAGGGTGTACGGGTTCTCCATCGCGTCGAGCTTCACCATGCCGTCGGAAGACGGCACCGGGTAGGCCTTGAGCGCGAGAATCTCCGGCCGGACCAGGTCTTCCGGCTTCATTTGAATCTCATCTCGGCGGCGCGCTGATGCGCCGGCAGGCCCTCACCATTCGCGAGCACGGCGGCAATCCTGCCGAGCTTCTGCGCGCCCGCGCGCGAGACCCCAATGACGCTGGTGCGCTTCTGGAAGTCGTACACGCCGAGCGGCGAAGAGAAGCGCGCCGTGCCGGCGGTGGGCAGCACGTGGTTCGGCCCGGCGCAGTAGTCGCCCAGCGCTTCGGAAGTCCACTGGCCCAGGAACACCGCGCCGGCCCGCGTCAGCTTCGGCAGCCAGGCCTCGGGATTCTCGACCATCAGCTCGAGGTGCTCCGGCGCGATGCGGTTCGCCACCGCGCAGGCGTCTTCGAGATCGCGCGTCAGGATCAGCGCGCCGCGCCCTTTCAACGATGCCGCGATGACTTGTCGCCGGGGCATTTCAACAATCAATCGTCGAATGGAGGCTTCCACTGCGTCCAGGTACGCCGCATTCGGCGAAAGCAGGATCGCCTGCGCCGACTCGTCGTGCTCGGCCTGCGAGAACAGATCCATCGCCACCCAGTCGACCGGCGCGCTGCCATCGGCGATCACCAGGATCTCGGACGGTCCGGCGACCATGTCGATGCCGACCTCGCCGAACACCTGGCGCTTGGCTTCGGCGACGTAGGCGTTGCCCGGGCCGACGATCTTGTCGACGCGCGCGATGGACTTCGTGCCGTAAGCGAGCGCCGCGATCGCCTGCGCGCCGCCGATGCCGAGCACGCGGTCGACGCCGGCCAGCGCCGCCGCGGCGAGCACCAGCGGGTTGGGATTCGGGCTCGCCATGACCAGCTCGCGCACGCCCGCGACCTTCGCCGGCACGGCGTTCATCAGCACCGACGATGGATAGGCCGCCTTGCCGCCGGGCACGTACAACCCGACGCGCTCGAGCGCGCTCACCTGCTGCCCGAGGCGCGTGCCGTCGCCGTCGGTGAAATCCCAGGACTTCTGCAGCTGCCGTTCATGGAACGCGCGGATCCGGTCGTGCGCGGCGCGCAGGGCATCGGCCTGCTCGCGCGGAATGGCATTGATCAGCCCGGCAGTCAGCTCGTACTGCCGAGGCGATACGCCGTCAAACTTCTTCGTGTAGGCACGCACCGCCGCATCGCCGCGCCTGCGCACGTCGGCGAGGATCTTGCGCACGGTTTTCTGCACCGCCGGATCGTGCGCGGCGTCGTAGCGCGTAAGGTTTTCGAGCTTGCCTTCGAAGCCCTTATCTTTGGTCGAGAGACGGCGCAGTTTCATCGCGCGCTCGCCTTGGCGAAGGCATCGATCAGCGGCTGCAGCGTGGCGCGCTTGGTCTTGAGCGCCGCCTGGTTGACGATCAGGCGCGCCGATACCGGCATGATGTCCTCGACCGCGACCAGCCCGTTCGCTTGCAGCGTCTTGCCGCTGGCAACGAGGTCGACGATGGCGTCGGCGAGCCCGAGCAGCGGCGCGAGCTCCATCGAGCCGTAGAGCCGGATCAGATCCACGTGCACGCCCTTGGCCGCGAAGTGCTCGCGGGCGGTGTTGATGTACTTGGTGGCGACGCGCAGGCGCGCCCCCTGGCGCACCGCCGCGGCGTAGCCGAATCCCTTCTTGACCGCGACCACCATGCGGCACGCGGCGATGCCGAGGTCTACCGGCTGATAGAGGCCTTCGCCGCCGTGCTCGGCGAGCACGTCGCGTCCGGCGATGCCGATGTCGGCGCCGCCATGCTGTACGTAAGTGGGAGTGTCGCTTGCTCGGACTACGACCAGCCGCAGGTCGCGGCGGTTGGTGCTAATGACCAGCTTGCGCGAGGTCTCCGGATCAGCCTTCGGCCGGATGCCGACGCGCGCGAGCAGCGGCGCGGTCTCGTCGAAGATCCGCCCCTTCGAAAGCGCAATGCTGATGCTCGCCATGTGCAACCATCCGGGAATTCACCTTACAAAACCGGCTAGGGGCGCGCATTCTACAGCAATCCCTAGCCGATGCGCTCGACGCGCGCGCCGAGCTGGCCGAGCTTCTTCTCCAGGGTCTCGTAGCCCCGGTCGAGGTGGTAGATGCGGTCGACGACCGTGTCGCCTTCGGCCACCAGGCCGGCGATCACCAGTCCTGCCGAGGCGCGCAGGTCGGTGGCCATGACCGCGGCACCCTGCAACCGCTCGACACCCTTGATGACCGCGGTATTGCCTTCCAGCCGGATATCCGCGCCCAGGCGCTGCAGCTCGATCGCGTGCATGAAGCGGTTCTCGAAAATCGTTTCGGTAATCACCGCGGTGCCGTCGGCGACACACGCCAGCGCCATGAACTGCGCCTGCATGTCGGTGGCGAAGCCGGGGTAAGGCGCGGTGCGCACGCCGACCGCGGCCGGGCGGCCGGCCATTTCCAGCTCGATCGCCGAATCCCTGGCGCTGATTCGTGCGCCGGCTTCGCGCAGTTTCTCCAGCGTGGCGTCGAGCGAGGCGGCGTCGGCGCCCACCAGGCGAATCCGGCCGCCGGTCGCCGCGGCGGCCGCGAGGTAGGTGCCGGTCTCGATGCGGTCGGGCATCACGCGATGCTCGGCGCCGCCCAGCGAGGCGACGCCCTGGATGCGGATCTTGTCGCTGCCGGCACCCTCGATCTTCGCGCCCATGGCCTTGAGGCAGCGCGCGAGGTCGACGACCTCGGGCTCGCGCGCCGCGTTTTCGAGCAGCGTCTCGCCCTCGGCGAGCGCCGCGGCCATCATCAGGTTCTCGGTGCCGGTGACGGTGACCATGTCCATCACGATGCGCGCGCCGCGCAGGCGGCTCGCCGATGCCTGCATGTAGCCGTGCTCGATCGAGATCGTCGCACCCATCGCCTGCAGGCCCTTCACGTGCTGGTCGACCGGCCGCTGGCCGATGGCGCAGCCGCCCGGCAGCGACACCTTCGCCTGTCCGCAGCGCGCGAGGAGCGGACCGAGCACCAGCACCGACGCGCGCATGGTCTTCACCAGCTCGTAAGCCGCCGTCGGGTCGGTGATCGACCTGGCATGCAGGACGGTCTTCTCGTCGCCACGCTCCACCGCCACGCCCATCTGCGCCAAAAGCTTCGCCATGGTCGATACGTCGCGCAAGCGGGGCACATTCGTGAGCGCAAGCGGTTTCGCGGAAAGCAGCGCCGCGCACATGATCGGCAGCGCGGCGTTCTTGGCGCCCGAGACCCTCACTTCGCCCTCGAGCGGGCGCCCGCCGGTAATCCTCAATTTGTCCATGCCGACGTTCTACCCGCCAATTCTGTCTTTCTTATTCCATTCTTCGGGCGTGAGCGTCTGCATGGACAGAGCGTGAATCTCTTCACGCATGCGCTCGCCGAGCGCCGCGTAGACCAGTTGATGGCGCTGGACGCGGCTCTTGCCGGCGAACTGGCCGGAAACCACCACCGCCTGGAAATGCTGGCCGTCGCCGATCACCTCGACATACTCACAGGCGAGCCCGCCCTCGATACCGCTTTTCACGCTTTCGGGAGTGACCATGTTCAGGTCCTCAATTTGTAACCGGATTTGAGCAGCAAAAGGCACGCCGCCGCCACCGCGACGAAAGCGGCGCCCACCAGGCCGAGGCTCACGCCCGGCGCGATGTCGGCGGCGCCGAAGAAGCCGTAGCGGAAGCCGTCGATCATGTAGAAGAAAGGGTTGGCGTGCGAAATCTCGCGCCAGAAGGGCGGCAGCGAATGGATCGAGTAGAACACGCCCGACAGCATGGTGAGCGGCAGGATGACGAAGTTCTGGAACGCGGCGAGCTGGTCGATCTTCTCCGAGACGATGCCCGCGAGCAGCCCCAGCGCGCCGGCAAGAGCGGCGCCGAGCAGCGCGAACGCCGCGGTCCACAACGGCGCCTCCAGGCGCAACTCGACGAACCAGGCGGTGACGGCAAGCACGCAGGCGCCGACCGCCAGGCCGCGCGCCACCGAGGCCGCGACGTAGGCCCAGAAGAACTCCAGATAGGAGATCGGCGCCAGCAGGATGAAGACGATGTTGCCGGTGATCTTCGACTGGATCAGGCTCGACGAGCTGTTGGCGAACGCGTTCTGCAGCACGCTCATCATCACCAGGCCCGGCACCAGGAACGAGGCGTAGCGCACGCCCTCGAATACCTGCATCCGGCCTTCGAGCACCTGGCCGAAGATCACGAGGTACAGCGCCGAGGTCAGCACCGGCGCGGCCACCGTCTGCACGCTCACCTTGAGGAAGCGCAGCATCTCCTTGCGGAACAGCGTCGTGAACCCCATCAGGAAGTGAGCCGCAGAAAGACCTCCTCGAGGTCCGGCCGGTCGAGCTCGAGGTCGGCGATTTCGACGCCCTGTGCGCGCAGGCGAGCGAGCTGCGTTTCCAGTTCGTTATAGCTGGAAAGCTCAAGCGTGAAATTCCGGCCGTCCCGGGCCACCACACGCGCCGTAGTGCGCGAGCCGGCGAAGCGCGCCAGCAGGTTGCGCGTCGAGTCGAGCGCGACCACGCGTCCCGCCTTGAGCATGGCGATGCGGCTGCAGTGCAGCTCCGCTTCCTCGAGGTAGTGCGTGGTGAGCACGATGGTGTGGCCGTCGGCGTTCAGTCGCCGTACGAACTGCCACAGGTCCTGGCGCAGCTCGACGTCGACGCCGGCGGTGGGCTCGTCGAGGATGATGACCGGCGGCTTGTGCACCAGCGCCTGCGCGATCAGCACGCGGCGCTTCATGCCGCCGGAAAGCGAGCGCATGTTGGCGTTCGCCTTGCTCGTCAAGTCGAGGTGATGCATCACTTCTTCGATCCACGCATCGTTTTCGCGCATGCCGAAATAGCCCGACTGCAGGCGCAGCGTTTCGCGCACCGTGAAGAACGGATCGAACACCAGCTCCTGCGGCACCACCCCGAGCATGCGGCGCGCGCGCCGGTATTCGGTGGCGGTGTCCGCGCCCATCACCGACACCGCGCCGGCGTCGGCGCGCGCGAGGCCCGCCACCACGTTGATCAGCGTGGTCTTGCCGGCGCCGTTGGGGCCGAGCAGGCCGAAGAACTCGCCCTGCGCGATCTCGAGCGTGACGCCGGACAGGGCCTGCACCGCGCCGTAGCGCTTCTCGACGCCGCGGACTTCGATCGCCTTCAGGAGGCTTTTACGGGCAGCAGGTTCTCCACACCGTAGAGGCGGGAGAGCGTGTGCAGGGCGTCCGGCAAATTGGCGAAAGTGAGCTCGCGCTTGGCCTCGCGGGCGTCGCGCAGCCAGGCCAGGCTGAGGGCGAGCAGCGCCGAATCGAGCTCGGTGACTTCGCCCAGGTCGACGGTGCCCGCGCCTTCGGCGAGGTGCTGGCGCCCTTCCGCGAGCAGCTTGCCGACGTTGGCGAGCGTCACCGGCCCGCTCACCACGATGCGGCGGCCGTCGCGACGGATCACTTCTTCGCGCCCTTCTCGAGCGACTTGTTCTTCGCCGACAGGTCCTTGATCAGGCCGTCGATGCCGGAGTTGCGCACGGTGTTGGCGAACTCGGTGCGGTAGTTGGCCACCAGGCTGACGCCGCCCACCATCACGTCGTACACCTTCCAGCCGTTGGCGGTCTTTTCCATGCTGTAGTCGATGGTCACCGCCTGCGCGCCGGGCTGCAGCACGCGCACGTTCACGGTGACGTCGGTATCGGTCGGCTTGGCGCGCAGCGGGCGAAAGTCGAACTTTTGCTCGCTGTACGCAGCGAGCGCGCTCGCGTAGGTGCGCACCAGCAGGGTCTTGAACTGCTCGGCCAGCAGCTTCTTCTGCTCCGGGGTCGCCTTGCCCCAGTTCTGGCCCATGGCGAGCGCGGTCATGGCGGTGAAGTTGAAATGCGGCAGCACCTTCTGCTCGATCACCTCGACCAGCTTGGCGCGGTTGCCGGACTTGATCTCCTTGTCCTTGGCGATCAGGTCGACCACCTCGAGGGTCACGGTCTTGACCAGCGCGTCGGGCGACTCTTGCGCAAACGCCGGCGCGAGGAACACGCAGAACAGGATGAACGGGGCGATGAGTCTCTTCATGGCTCTACTCCAGTTTTTCGCGCGGCGGGTTGCCATCGTAGATCAGGCTCTGACGCCGTTGCAGAAACGCGTCGCGCTGGAACACGTAGCGATCGAGCGCCGCTTCTTCCAGGATGCGGCTCGCGTCCAGCAGGTCGGCGCGCGTGTTGACCAGATACACGCCATACAGGGTGTTGCGCAGGTTGATCGGCCGCACCTCGCCGAGGGGCGCGAAGTAGTAGTCGAAGCCCGTGCCGACGCCGTCGCGCACCGTGCTCGAGCCGAGAAACGGCAGCACCAGGTACGGCCCCGAGGGGGCGCCCCAGCGGCCGAAGGTCTGGCCGAAGTCCTCGTTGTGCTTTTCCAGTCCCCATTCCGAGGCCACGTCGTGGATGCCGAGCAGTCCGAACGTTGAATTAAACGCAAAGCGCGCCCAGTCGTTGACCCCGTCGGCGAACTTGCCCTGCAGGAAGTTGTTGACGCCGATGAAGATGTCCTGAAAGTTGGAGAAGAAATTGCCGACGCGGCTGCGGATCTCCGGATGCAGCGCCTTCTTGTAGACGGTGGCCACCGGTCTCGCCACCCAGGTGTCGACCTCGTCGTTGAAGCGGTAGATGCCGCGGTTGAAGCCCTCGAATGGATCGCGCGGATCGCGCTCCTCGCCCGAGGACGCGCAGCCGCCGAGCGCCCCCAGCAGCAGAAGGAGCAGCAGCCGAAGCACGCGTGGCATCACTTCTTCTCGTCCTTGCCTTCCGCAGCCTTGTTGAACAGAAACTGGCTGATCAGGTTCTCCAGCACCACCGCCGACTGCGTGAGGCGGATGCGGTCGCCCTGCTTCAGCATCACGCCGTCACCGCCGGCCTCGAGGCCCACGTATTGTTCGCCGAGAATGCCCGAGGTCAGGATCTTGGCGGTGGTGTCGCGCGGGAACTGGTAGCTGAGGTCGATCGTCATCGAGACGATCGCCTCGTAGCTTTCGGTGTCGAAGCGGATGGTGGCGACGCGCCCGACCACCACGCCCGCGCTCTTCACCGGGCCGCGCACCTTGAGGCCGCCGATGTTGGCGAACTTGGCCTCGACCTGGTAGGTCTGGTTGGTGGAGAAGGTGGCGAGATTGCCGACCTTGAGGGCGAGGAAAAGCAGCGCGCCGATACCCAGCGCGACGAACACCCCGACCCAGAGATCGATCATGGAACGGCTCATCAGTGATTCCCTCCCGTAAACATCAGCGCCGTCAGCACGAAGTCCAGCGCGAGAATGGCGAGCGAAGAAGTGACCACGGTGCGCGTGGTGGCGCGCGACACGCCCTCGGCGGTCGGGATCGCATCGTAGCCCTCGAACACCGAGATCCAGGTGACCGCGACGCCGAAGACCACGCTCTTGATCACGCCGTTCATGATGTCATTGCGCACGTCGACCGCGGCCTGCATCTGCGACCAGAACGCGCCGGCGTCGACGCCGATCAGCTGCACGCCGACCAGGTAGCCGCCGAAGATGCCGCCGGCGGAGAACAGCGCGGCGAGCAGCGGCATCGAGATCACCCCGCCCCAGAAGCGCGGCGCGACCACGCGCGCGATCGGGTCGACCGCCATCATCTCCATCGCCGAGATCTGCTCGGTGGCCTTCATCAGGCCGATCTCGGCGGTGATCGCCGAGCCGGCGCGGCTGGCGTAGAGCAACCCGGCGACCACCGGGCCCAGCTCGCGCACCAGCGACAGCGCCACCAGCACGCCGAGCGACTCGGAGGCGCCGAAGCGCTGCAGCGTCTCGTAGCCCTGCAGCGCGAGCACCATGCCGACGAACAGGCCCGACACCAGGATGATGATCAGCGACAGCACGCCGGCGAAGTAGATCTCGGCCGTGGTCAGGCGAAAGCGGCGGAACGCGGTGCCCGAGTGCATCACCAGATACAGCAGGAAACGGCTGGCGTAGCCCAGGCGCCAGACCTGCGAGGTCACGGTGTTGCCGAGACGCTCGAGGCGGCTGCGCAGCGGGCCAGCCCCGATCAAGCCGGAACTACCTCTAGGTCGGCGGCGTAGTCCGGCGCCGGGTAGTGGAAGGGAATCGGACCGTCGGGCTTGCCGTTGACGAACTGGTTGACGTAAGGCTCGGGGCTGGCGCGGATCTCGTCGGGCGTGCCTTGCGCGATCACCTTGCCGGCGGCCATGAAGTAGACGTAGTCGACCACGTCGAGCGCCTCCTGCACGTCATGCGTGACGATGATCGAGGTGGCGCCGAGCGAGGTATTGAGATCGCGGATCAGCCGCACGATCACGCCGAACGAGATCGGGTCGAGGCCGGTGAACGGCTCGTCATAGAGGATCAGCTGCGGGTCGAGCGCGATCGAGCGCGCGAGCGCCACGCGGCGCGCCATGCCGCCCGAGAGCTCGGTCGGCATCAGGTGCGCGGCGCCGCGCAGGCCGACCGCCTGCAGCTTGAGCATCACCAGGTCGTTGAGCAGCTCGGGCGCCAGGTCGGCGTGCTCGCGCAACGGGAAGGCGACGTTCTCGTACACCGACATATCGGTGAACAGCGCGCCGAACTGGAACAGCATTCCCATCTTGCGGCGCATCGCGTACAGGCCTTCGCTGTCGAGTTCGCTGGTGCTGTGACCGAGCACGCGTGCACTGCCGCGGGACGGCAGGTAAGCGCCCATGATGATGCGCAGCAGCGTGGTCTTGCCGCAGCCCGACTGTCCCATGATGCCGACCACGGCGCCGCGCGGAATCGCCAGATTGATGTCGCGCAGCACCGGCCGGGCCGGGTCATAGCCGAAGGAAACATTCTGGATTTCAACGATCTGCGCTTGCGGCACGGCGTAATATTATCAAGCATGGGGGAAGCCTTAAGAATCACGGCCCTGGGCAAACGTTACGGCCGTAACGAGGCCCTGGCGGGCGTCGATCTCGGCATTGCCGCCGGCGAGGCGTTCGGGCTGGTGGGCGCGAACGGCGCGGGCAAGACCACGCTGATCAAATGCCTGCTCGATTTGTGCGCGCACGACTCCGGCAAGGTGGAGATCTTTGGCGTCGCCGCTCGGATCCCGGCGGCGAGACGTAGGCTTGCGTACCTTCCCGAACGCTTCGTTCCGCCCCACTATCTGCGCGCGCGCGAATTCCTCGCCACCATGCTTTCGCTGGCCGGCGAGCGCTACGACGAGGATGCGGCGACGCGCATGCTGAACGCGCTCGCGCTCGAGCAGGACGTGCTCGGCCGCCAGGCGCGCACGCTGTCGAAGGGCATGACGCAGAAGCTCGGTCTCGCCGGCTGCTTTCTGCTCGCGCGCGATCTCTACGTGCTCGACGAGCCCATGAGCGGGCTTGACCCCGCCGCCCGCGTGGCGGTGAAATCGGTGCTGCGCCGTCTTGCCGGGGAGGGCCGGACGCTGTTCTTCACTTCGCACGTGCTGGCCGACGTCGACGAGCTGTGCTCGTCGATCGCCGTGCTCGATCGCGGCCGCGTGCGTTTCCGCGGCGCGCCCGCCGCCCTGTGCGCGCGCTACGGCGAGCCCAGCCTCGAAGGCGCGTTCATGCGATGCATTCATGACCAAGCCGCAGTCGCTGCCTGACCCCAAAGGGGCGCAAGAGGCGCGCGCAAGCCGGCCGGGGCTGCTGATCGTCGACGACGACCCGCTGATCACCGACACGCTCGCCTTCGCGCTCGGCGCCGAGTACACGGTCTACGCCTGCGAGTCGCGCCCGCACGCCATCGACCTCCTGCGCCAGCTCGACGCGCCGCCGCCGCTCGCGCTGGTCGACCTCGGCCTGCCGCCCGCGCCGCACGCGCCCGACGAGGGCTTCCGCCTGATCGGCGACCTGCTCGCCCACTCGCCGCACATGCGCATCTTCGTGCTCTCGGGCCAGAACGATGCCGCCAACGCACGCCACGCGCGCGCGCTCGGCGCCTGGGAGTTCGTCGCCAAGCCCGCCGATCCGGCAAGCCTTGCGCGCCTGCTGGCACGCGGCCTGGAGCTGCCGGCGGCCGAGGACCAGGAGTTCGTCGGCGCGAGCCCCGCGCTCGCCAAGCTCAAGAGCCAGGTCGCGCAGTTCGCCGCCGCGCCCTACCCGGTGCTGATCGAGGGTGAATCGGGCAGCGGCAAGGAGCTGGTGGCGACGCGCCTGCACCGGCTCTCGCCGCGCGCCGCCAAGCCCTATTTCAGCCTGAACTGCGCGGCGATCTCGCCGCAGCTGGTGGAGCCGACGCTGTTCGGCTACGTGAAAGGCGCGTTCACCGGCGCGCAGGGCACCAAGGCCGGATTCTTCGAGGACGCGGCCGACGGCACGCTGTTCCTCGACGAGATCGGCGAGCTGCCGCTCGAGATGCAGGCGAAGCTGCTGCGCGTGCTGGAGAACGGCGAGTACCAGCGCGTGGGCGAGACCCAGCGCCGCGTGGCGCGCTGCCGGGTGATCGCCGCCACCAACCGCGACCTGCGGCGCGCGGTACGCGAAGGCGCGTTCCGCGCCGACCTTTACCACCGGCTGTCGGTGTTCACCCTGAGCGTGCCGCCGCTGCGCGAGCTCGACCATGACAAGCTCCTGCTGCTGGACCACTTCAGGAAGGACGCCTTCGAGTTCGACGCCAGCGCCACCGCGCGCTGGCTGCGCTACGACTTTCCGGGCAACGTGCGCGAGCTGCGCAACATCGCGATCCGGCTCGCCGCCAAGTACCCCGGGCAGCGCGTCTCCGCCGCCGAGCTCGAGCCGGAGCTCGACGTGGACGAAAAAATGACGATCGGCGACAGCAGCAAGGGCGGGCTGGTCGACCAGGCGCTGCGCCAGCTCGAGCGCGCCGGCGCCTTCAACCTGGACGAGACCCTGAAAGCCTGGGAGCGCAGCTATATCGAGGCCGCGCTGCGCCTCACGCGCGGCAACGTCAGCCAGGCCGCGAAGCTGCTCGGCGTGAATCGGACTACGCTCTACAGCCGCATGAACAGCGGCGAGGAGAAATAGACGGTGGCGCTGTATCTCGAGCACTTCGGCCTCACCGAGCCACCCTTCCGCATCACCCCGCACATCGACTTCTTCTTCGACGGCGCCGACCGCGGCGCGACGCTCGAAGCGCTGATCTACGCCGTGCTGCACGACGAGGGCATCGTCAAGGTGTCGGGCGAGGTCGGCAGCGGCAAGACCATGCTGTGCCGCGTGCTGATGGAGCGCCTGCCGCCGCACGTCGCCACCATTTATCTCGCCACGCCCTCGCTCGCGAGCGACGAGATCCTGCACGCCATCGCCGACGACCTCGAGCTCAAGGTCTCACCCGACCGGCGCAGCGTGGCGCTGCGCGAGCTGCAGGAGCACCTCATCGGCCTGTACGGCGCCGGGCGCCGCGTGGTGATCCTGATCGACGAGGCGCACGTCATGCCCGACGACACCCTCGAGCAGGTGCGCCTGCTGTCCAACCTGGAATCCAACCGGCACAAGCTGCTGCAGATCGTGCTGTTCGGCCAGCCCGAGCTCGACGCCACGCTCGCCAAGACCAGCCTGCGCCAGCTGCGCGACCGCATCACGCATTCGTTCCGCATGCGGCCGCTGGTGCCCGCCGAGGTCGGTCGCTACCTCTCGTTCCGCATGCGCGCCGCCGGCTATCGCGGCCCCGAGGTGTTCACGCAGCGCGCGGTGCGGCGCATCGCGCGCGCTTCGGGCGGCCTCACGCGGCGCATCAACATCCTCGCCGACAAGTCGTTGCTCTCGGCCTACACCGAGAACACGCACGCCATCACGCACAAGCATGTGCGCGCGGCGGTGGCCGATTCCGAGTTCGCCGCGCCGCGCCGCTCCACCCGCCCGCTTGCCTACATCGCCGCGGCGGCGGTGGCCGGCATCGCGGTGGGCGCCGGCGTGCAATGGACGCTGGCGCCGCCGGAGCCGAAGGCACCGGTCGTCCCTACAGCCCCAGCCCCCGTCGTCGTCGCTCCGCCCGTGCTCAAGGAGGACCCCCCTCCGGAGCCGGCGACGCCCAAGCCCGAGCCCGCGCCGCTGCTCACCTTGGAGCAAGTCCGCCGCCTCGCCGGCTACTCCGCCGACGGGCAAAAGCTGCTCACCGGGCGCCTTTCCGCCAGCCGCGAGCATCTGGAGCAGGCCGACGACGAGCGTTTCACGCTCGAGCTTTACGTCACCGAGAACAGCGATCCGGTCCGCATGGAGCGCTTCCTGATTCGGGCGCGCGAGCTGGTGCCGCTGGAGGAAGTCATGGTGGTTCCGGTCGCCGCGAGCGGGCAGTACCGGCTCTGGGTCCTGTTCGGCGATTTCGCCAGCCGCGAGGAAGCCATGGCCGCTGCCCGGCGCCTGCCCCCGCGTTACAAAGAGGCGTTCCGGGTCGCACCGCGCAGCTTCGGTGAGCTCCGGCGGCAGTTGTAAACAAGCGAAAATCCCGGCGCGACAGGCGGTTACGGCGGTTTCCTCAGGTAAAGTTTGTGCTATCCTGCGCGCTGGGAGAGAGTGCCTCGGGATGACGAAGGGAAAGACGGCTTTAGCCGCCCTCACAGCAGCAGTGCTCGCCGGTTGCGGCCAGACGCCGCTCAAGCCGGGCGATTCGCATATCCGCGAGCAGCCGAGCGCGAGCGGGACGATCCCGCAGCCGGTGCAGATCACGCCGATGCTGCCGCAGCCCAAGCCCGCCGCGCGCCCCGAGACCTATAGCGTGGTGGTGAGCAACGTGCGCGTGCAGGAGCTGCTGTTCGCGCTCGCGCGCGACGCGCGCCTCAACGTCGACATCCATCCCGACATCGTCGGCACGGTGACGCTGAACGCGATCGACCAGACGCTGCCGCAACTGCTCACGCGCATCGCGCGCCAGGTCGACATGCGCTATGAGATCGACGGACAGAATCTGGTGGTGATGCGCGACACGCCGTTCCTGCGCGTGTATCGCATCGACTACGTCAACATGGCGCGCGATTCGCGCAGCATCGCGACCGTGTCCACCCAGGTGACGGGCGGGCTGGTAAGCCAGTCGTCGAGCGGCCAGAACAATTCCACCGCCACCATCAACTCGATCTCGGCCAACAAGTTCTGGGACACGCTGGTCGCGAACGTCAAGGAGATCCTGCAGGAGACCGACAAGGTGATCCCGGCCGCGGCGCCGCCGGCAGCGCAGTCGACCACCGCGCCGACGCAGGCCGGGCAGATCCCGCCGGCGTCAACGAGCACGCCGGCCGCGCCTCCGGCCGCGCCCACCGCGACCTTCCGCGAGGCCGCATCGGTGATCGCGAATCCCGAGACCGGCATCCTCAACATCCGCGCCACCTCGCGCCAGCACGAGAAGGTGCAGGAGTTCCTCGACTCCGTCATGATCAACGCCCGCCGCCAGGTGCTGATCGAGGCCACGGTGGCGGAGGTGCAGCTCAACAACCAGTACCAGCGCGGCATCGACTGGCAGCGGCTGCGCTCGGGCGCCACGACCACCGGGGTGCCCGCCTTCGGCCAGGGCTCGAGCGGCCTCGAGTTCGGCCAGAGCTCGGCCAACACCCCCGCCGGCATCAGCACCAACGCGTTCGTGATGGGCGGCGCCATCGCCAGCCTCAACTTCAACTTCGCGCTCAAGTTTCTCGAGTCGTTCGGCGACGTGCGCGTGCTCTCGAGCCCGAAAATCAGCGTGCTCAACAATCAGACCGCGGTGCTGAAGGTGGTCGACAACCTGGTGTACTTCACCGTCCAGGCGCAGACCACCGCGAACCAGACCAGCACGCTGACCACGTTCACCACCACGCTCAACTCGGTGCCGGTCGGTTTCATCATGAGCCTGGTGCCGCAGATCAGCGACACCGACACCGTGGTGCTGAACCTGCGGCCGACCATCTCGCGCAAGATCGCCGACGTCGCCGACCCGAACCCGAGCCTCGCCACTGCCGGCGTCGTCAGCCTGGTGCCGGTGATCCAGACGCGCGAGATGGAGTCGGTGCTGCGCGTGCAGAGCGGCCAGGTCGCGGTGCTCGGCGGCCTGATGCAGGACGCCGTGACCAACATCGAGGACACCATCCCGGGCGTGCGCGACCTCCCCGGCATCGGACAGCTGCTCTCGCAGCGCAAGGACATCAACCAGAAGACCGAGCTGGTGATCTTCCTGCGCCCCGTGGTGATCAAGGACGCGAGCATCGACGGCGATTACGCCGGCTACCGCAACCAACTCCCCGGAGCGGATTTCTTCAGCAAGCCCAATCCGAGCAGGCCGCGCCCGACGCCGTCGGCGAACTGAGCCATGAGCCTGCTGCTCGAGGCCCTGAAGAAGGCGGAAAAAGCCAAGGAGGACGCGCTGCGCCGCGAGCGCGCCGCAGCCGACGGCGCAGCGCCCGCCGAACCCGCAACGCCCCCGAGCGCAGCGCCCGCGCCGGAGCCGGTGATGACGCGCGACCAGCTGCCCGACGTGCGCCAGCCGCTGTCGCTCGAAGAAGACGTGCAGCCGGCGAAGCCGGCGCCGGCCGCGCAGCCGCAACGCCGGCCGGAACCGAAAGCCGCTGCGCAGGCCGCCGAGCGCGACGCCCAGAGAAGCTCGGCCCGCAAGGTGTTCGAGGCCAAGTTCAAAGAGCCGAATCCGCGCCTGCCGTTCTTCATCACGATGGGCGCGCTCGGCGTGTTCGCCGTCGGCACGGTGATCTATTTCTGGATGCAGCTGCAGCCGCCCCCGGCGCTGGTGAATGCCAACCCGCCGCGCCCCAGTAACGAAACGCAGATCGCCGCCGCCGACCTGAAGCCCTCGCCGACGGTGGTCTCGCCCGCGGCTCCTGCCAGCGCGATTCCTGGATTGCCGAGCAGCACGCCGCCCACGGCGGCGCCGGCAAAGCCTGCCCCGCAGCCCCAGGTCCTTCAACCCGCTCCCGTCGTGCGCGCGCCCGAAACGCCGCGCCTGCAGGCGCCGCCGCCGCGTCCGGCGCAGACCGAGGTCACCGCCTCGCGGCAGCCACCGCAGGTGCATCCGAACATCACCACCGGCTACGCGGCCTACGTCAACGGCGACCTCGCCGCCGCGCGCACCGAATACGAGAAGGCGCTGAAGGAAGAGCCGTCCAATCGCGACGCGCTGCTCGGCCTCGCCGCGCTCGACGTACGCGCCGGGCGCTTCGAGAGTGCCGAGGCGAGCTACCTGCGTCTGCTGCAGGCCGACCCGCGCGACGCGCATGCGGCCGCGGGACTGATCTCGCTGCGCGCCGGTCGCGGCGGCGCGATCAGCGCCGAGAGCCGCGTGAAATCGATGCTCGCGGACAGCCCGGGCTCGCACGTGCTCAACTTCACGCTCGGCAACGAGCTCGCGCAGCAGGGCCGCTGGGCGGAGGCGCAGCAGGAATACTTCAAGGCCTTCAGCGCCGAGCCCGACAACGCGGACTTCGCGTACAACCTGGCGATCAGCCTCGACCACCTGCGCCAGCCCAAGCTCGCGCTCGAGTACTACCAGCGCGCGATTGCGCTCGCCAAGGCGCGCGGCGCGCGCTTCGACCTCGCCGCCGCCGAAGGCCGCGTGGCGCAGCTAAGTCGTTGAAAGACTCTGACAAAGCGCTCGGAACTAGTTGACACCGGCCCCCTGAACCCCGCCCTTATTATCCCCGGATGAACAATCCCGCACCGCCGCAGGCGAAGCGCCACCTGGGCCAGATCCTGATCGACCAGGGGATCCTCACCGAGGACCAGCTGCGCATCGCTCTGCTCGAGCAGACCAAGCAGCACGTGCCGGTCGGCAAGCTGCTGGTGCAGCTCGGCTTCGTCTCGGAAGCGACGCTGCGCGATGCGCTGTCCGAGAAGCTCGGCCTGCAGTCGGTCGACCTCGCGCGCATCATCGTCGACCCCGCGGCGCTCAAGCTGCTGCCGCGCGACATGGCGCGGCGCAACCGCATGTTCCCGGTGGCTGTCGACCGCCAGCAGCGCAAGTTCATCGTCGCGCTCTCCGACACCAACAACATCGTCGCGATCGACCAGCTGCGCGCGCTGCTGAAAGGCGAGTTCGAGATCGAGCTGCGCCTGGCGGGCGAGTCCGAGATCGAGCGAGCCATCGAGCATTACTACGGCCACGAGTTCTCGATCGACGGCATCCTGAAGGAGATCGAGACCGGCGAGATCGACCACAGCAGCGTCGCCGAGGGCGACGAGTACTCGCAGCCGGTAGTGCGCCTGATCTCGGCGCTGCTCGCCGACGCGGTGGAGCGCTCGGCCTCCGACATCCACTTCGAGCCGGAGCAGAACTTCCTGCGCATCCGCTACCGGATCGACGGCGTGCTGCGCCAGATCCGCTCGCTGCACAAGACCTACTGGCCGGCAATGGCGGTGCGCCTGAAGGTGATGGCGAAGATGAACATCGCCGAGACGCGCGCGCCGCAGGACGGCCGCATCTCGGCCACGATGGCCGGACGCGGCGTCGATTTTCGCGTCGCGAGCCTGCCGACGACGCACGGCGAGAACCTGGTGCTGCGCATTCTCGACCGGCAGAAGGGCATCGTGCCGCTCGACAAGCTGGGGCTGGAGGAGCTGCAACTCGATCTGCTCAAGCGCATGATCGCGCGCCCGGAAGGCATCATCCTGGTGACCGGCCCGACCGGCAGCGGCAAGACCACCACGCTCTATTCGATCCTCAACCACATCAATTCCGACGGCGTGAACGTGATGACGCTGGAGGACCCGGTCGAGTACCCGATGACGCTCATCCGCCAGACCTCGGTGTCGGAGGCGGCCAAGCTCGACTTCGCCAACGGCATCCGCGCGATGATGCGCCAGGACCCGGACGTCATCCTGGTGGGCGAGATCCGCGACAGCGACACCGCCGACATGGCGTTCCGCGCGGCGATGACCGGCCACCAGGTGTACTCGACGCTGCACACCAACTCGGCGGTCGGCGCCTTCCCGCGCCTGCTCGACATCGGCATCGTGCCCGACATCCTGGCCGGCAACATCATCGGCATCCTCGGCCAGCGCCTGGTGCGGCGCCTGTGCCGCACCTGCCGCCAGGCGTACGACCCGGACCCAAAGGAGCGCCGCCTGCTCGGCCTCGCGGCCGGCGAGAGCGCGCAGGCCTACCGCGCGGTCGGCTGCGAGAAGTGCGACTACCAGGGCTACAACGGCCGCCAGAGCATTCTGGAGCTGCTCAAGATCGACGCGGGCATCGACGAGCTGGTCGCGCGACGCGCCACCGCGCGCGAGATCCTCACCGCCGCGCGCGCGAACGGCTTCAAGACGCTCGCCGACGACGGCGTGCGCCTGGTGCGCGGCGGCGCCACGTCGCTGGACGAAGTGATGCGTGTGGTCGACCTGACCGACCGCATGGCGTAGGCCTATGCCGCTCTTCAGCTACAAGGCCATCGACGCCGCGGGCAAAAGCGTGGTCGGCCGGCTGGAGGCGATCAACCTGTTCGATCTCGAGCAGCGCCTGCAGCGCATGGACCTCGATCTGGTCGGCGGCGCGCCGGCGAGCGACATGGCGCGCCTGTTCGGCGGCGGCAAGGTCACGCGCCAGGACCTGATCAACTTCTGCTTCCATCTCGAGCAGCTCGCCACCGCGGGCGTGCCGCTGGTCGAGGGCCTGTCCGACCTGCGCGACAGCCTGGAGAACCCGCGCTTCCGCGAGGTGGTCTCCGGCCTGATCGAGTCGATCCAGGGCGGCCAGAGCCTGTCGCAGGCGCTCGCCGACTACCCGAACGTGTTCGGCCGCGTGTTCGTCAGCCTGGTGCGCTCGGGCGAGGCCACCGGCAAGCTGGCCGACGTGCTGAAGAGCCTGTCGGAGTCGCTCAAATGGGAGGACGAGCTCGCGGCGCAGACCAAGAAGCTCGCCATGTATCCGGCGTTCGTCGGCGGCATCGTGCTGATCGTCACCTTCTTCCTGATGATCTACCTGGTGCCGCAGATGACCGGCTTCATCCGCAACATGGGCCAGGACATCCCGCTGCAGACCCGCATCCTGATCTCGGTGTCGGCGTTCTTCGTGTCCTACTGGTGGGCGATCCTCGCCGCGCCGTTCGTGTTCTGGTTCGGCCTCAAGATCGCGATCAAGGCCAACCCCGCGGTCGAATACGCGGTCGACCACTACAAGATCTCGATGCCGCTGATCGGCCCGATCCTGCGCAAGATCATCCTGTCGCGCTTCGCCTCGAGCTTCGCCATGATGTACAGCTCGGGCATCACGGTGCTCGACGCGATCCGCAGCTGCGAGGAGATCGTCGGCAACCGGCCGCTCGAGCGGGCGCTGCACCAGGCGGGCCAGCAGATCGCCGAGGGCAAGAACCTTACCGCCGCATTTCAAGACCTGTCGCTGTTCCCGCCGCTGGTGATCCGCATGATGCGCATCGGCGAAGGCACCGGCAAGCTCGACACCGCGCTGCTCAACGTCAGCTACTTCTACAACCGCGAGGTGCGCGAGTCGATCGCCAGGGTGCAGGCGATGATCGAGCCGCTGCTCACCGTGGTGCTGGGCGCGATCCTCGGCTGGGTGATGCTCTCGGTGCTCGGGCCGGTGTACGACGCCATCTCGAAGATGAAGTTCTAGGAGACGAGAAAACGCCATGCCGGCTCGACATCTCCTCTACTTCACCGCCGAAGACCACTACCTCTACACGGTGGCGCACGGCAAGCTCGAGCTCGAGGCCAGGTTCCCCGGCGACGACCTCGGCGTGGGCGCGTTCCGCGAGTTCCTGCGCGGGCGCGAGGGCGCGCTGTTCGCGCTGCTCGCCGATCTCGCGGGCGAGGACTTCCACGAGGACCAGGTGCCGCGGCTGCGCGGCGCGGATCGCCAGGCCGTCATCCAACGGCGGCTCGCCCAACGCTACCGCGACACGCGGCTCGCCGCCGCGCTTTCGCTCGGCACGGTCAACACCGGCCAGCGGCGCAACGAGCGCCTGCTGCTCACCTCGTTCACCAACACACAGCAGTTCGCGCCGTGGCTCGACGCGCTCGAGGAAGCCGGCGCGCGCCTCGCCGGCGTGTACTCGGTGCCGCTGCTCGCGCCGGCGCTCGCGGCGCGCCTCGGCGCGCGCGGCGCGCGCGCCCTGGTGGTCACCGCGGACCGCGCGGGCCTGCGCCAGTGCTTCGTCGAGAACGGCAAGCTGCGCTTCGCGCGCCTGGAGCGCACCGTCGACATGGTGCCGCAGGCGCTCGCCGCGTTCGTGCGCTCGGAGACGCTGCGCCTCGTCCAGTACCTCGTCACGCTGCGCGCGCTGCCGCGCGACGGGGCGCCGCTGCACGCGGTGGTCGTCACGCCGCCCGGCGAGCGTGCGCAGTTCGAGCAGGCGCTGGTCTCGGACGCGCGCGTCGCGTTTCATACCGTCGACGGCGCCGACGCGCTTCAGGCACTGCGGCTGCGCGCGATTCCGGAAGGCACCGGCGCCGAGGCGCTCTACTTGCAGCTCGCCGCGCGCAAGCCGCCGCGCGAGCAGTTCGCGAGCAGCGCCGACCGGCGCAGCTACTTCGTCTGGCAACTGCAGCGCGGGCTGGTCGCGGCCGGCGTGGCGGGCTTCACCGCGTGCGCGCTGTTCAGCGGCGCGCGCTGGGTCGAGGCGATGGGCGCAGCCGAGCGCGCCGAGATCCAGACGCGCGAGGCGCGCATCGCCACCCAGCAGTACGAGCGCATCACCGCCACCTTCCCGGTCACGCAGACCACCACGGAGAACCTGCGCGCCGCGGTGGTCGAGTTTCGCCGCATCGCCGAGCGCAGCGCCTCGCCCGAAGCGGCATTCGTCCATGCCGCGCGCGTGCTGGACCGCTTCCCGCAGATGGAGCTCGAGGCGATCAACTGGACGGTCGGCAGGCCGGGCGAGCAGCGCGGCGCGAAACCCGCTCCCGCGGAAGCGAAACCGCCCGCACAAGGCGAAGAAGCCATCGTCCAGTTCGCCCTTTCCGGCCGCGTCAACGCGACGCAGCGCAATGATTACCGCGGCATCACCGCTCAGGTGCAGCGCTTCGCCGAGGCGCTGGCGAGCAACGGCTATGAGCTGCAGCGCACCCAGCTGCCGTTCGACATTACCTCCGAGGGCACGCTCACCGGCGACATCGGCGCCGGCGAGTCGACCGAAGCGCCGCGCTTCACCATCACCCTGAGCCGGAGGCTGCCGTGAAATTCACGCCGGAAGAGCTGCGCAAGCTCACGCTGCCGGCGCTGATCGCGGCGGTGCTGCTCGCCGCGGGCGCCGGCATGATCTGGGGCGCCGACGCCACGCTGCGGGCCGCCAACGAGCAGGCGACGGCGGCGCAGGCCGAGCGCCGCCAGGCGACCGAGCGCCTGGCGCGCATCTCCGAGGAAGAGCGCGAGGTGATCGAGAAGCTCGGCGTGTACAAGCGCCTCCGGCAGCTCAACATCCTCGGCGACGAGCGGCGCCTGGAATGGGCCGACGCCATCACCCGCATCCGCACGCAGCGCGAGCTGCTCGACCTCTCGTATCGCGTCGACCGCCAGCGCCTGCTGGTCTCGGCGCCGGGCAAGCCGGCCAACGTCGACTTCTTCGCCAGCACGATGCGCGTGCAGCTCGCGCTCCTGCACGAGGAAGACCTGCTGCGCTTCCTCGGCGACCTGCGCGACTCCGGCAACGCCTACTACGCGGCGCGCCGCTGCTCGCTCACGCGCATCGCGCAGCCGCCGTCCGGCGTCCAGATCTCGCCGCGCCTGCGCGGCGAATGCGAGATCGACCTCATCACCATCGTCGACCGGGCGGCCAAAGGATAAACGGCAGGATGAAGCGCCTCCTCATGGTTTTGATCTTTCTGGGATCCCCCGGTGTTGGGTACGCCGAGGATCTCGGCCGCCTGTTCTTCACGCCGGAGCAGCGCGCGGCGCTCGACGCGCGGCGCAAGGCGCGCGTGCCCGACCGGCCGAACGTCACCACCACGGTCTCGCCGACCACGCGCCTCGATGGCTACGTGAAGCGCCAGGGCGGCCGCTCGACGGTGTTCGTCAACGGCGACGCGGTGCTCGAGGGCACCGCGGACGCGCCGGTGGTCGATCCCGAGCGCCGTGGCGGGCGCGTGCCGGTCACCACGGGCGAGGGCGGCCAGCGCATCGAGCTGCGCCCCGGCGAAACGCTCGACCGCGACACCGGCCAGGTGCGCGACGTGCTCGGCGAAGGCGGCCGGGCGACGAAAGGAAAATGAGTGGCCGTGAACTCGCGCGCCCGACAGCGAGGTGCGGCGCTGATGGTCATGCTCGCGATCCTGATCCTCGGCGCCGCCTGGTGGGCAGTGACCGCGCTCAGCACGCCGGTCGATCGCACCGCGTCCGAGCGCGTCCATAACGCGCGCATCCTGCAGGAAGCGAAAAGCGCGCTCATCGGTTACGTCGCGCACCACGCGGCGATGACCAGCCCCGCCGAGAACAATCCCGGTCGTCTGCCTTGCCCGGAAGCTTTCGGCGCCATCGGCGGGATCAACGAGGGCACTGCGAACGGCAACTGCACGCTTCCCGCAGTAGGCCGGTTGCCGTGGCGAACTCTGGGGCTCGACAAGTGGCGCGATGCCTCGGGAGAGCCACTCTGGTACGTCGTCTCTCCGGCATGGGCGCTCAGCCTTTCCACGGTGCCGCCGGTTACCACCTACATCAATTCGAACACGACTGGGCAGCTGACGCTCGACGGCACAGGCGACGTGGTGGCGCTGATCATCGCGCCCGGCCGGCCGCTGCAGATCAGCGCATCGGCCGGCTGCACCGCGCGCGTACAGCGCCGTACCACACCGTCGCCGACGATCGACTTGCGCGACTATCTCGACTGCGAAAACGCGACGCTGCCCGC
>Ga0207648_10001655_pt1 | contig 24414 bp, 26 predicted proteins | sample KBSMisM32_FD_184310 | JGI IMG/M metagenome (GOLD analysis project Ga0207648, IMG submission 184310) | Miscanthus rhizosphere microbial communities from Kellogg Biological Station, Michigan, USA - KBS Miscanthus M3-2 (SPAdes) (version 2) | ecosystem: Host-associated > Plants > Roots >...
GTTCCTGCAGGGCTCGGTCGTGGATTGGGGCCAGGCCGAGTGGGCGATCGGCAACGACGTGTGCGACGGCGTCGAGATGACCCGTACGCAGATCGCTGATCCCGCTGTCGTCGACAAGCTGCGCTCGGACAACGCAGACCGCATCCGGCCGTGCATCCGTTGCAACCAGACATGCCAGGTGCGCGACCCGCGCAACCCGATCGTCAGCTGTGTCGGCGAGCCGTCGGCGGGTCGGGAGACGGAGGATCCCGACTGGTACCACCCGGCCGGCGAGCCACGTTCGGTGGTGGTGATCGGTGCGGGCGTCGCCGGATTGGAGACCGCCCGTGTCGCCGCGATGAGGGGTCATCGGGTTGCGGTGGTCGACAGGGCCAGGAGGCCAGGAGGCCTCGCCGCGGTCACCGGGCCCGGCGGCCCGCTGGCGGCGTGGTTGGTGGCCGAGTGCCGCCGACTCGGCGTCCAGATCACCACCGACACGATCACCGTTCCGTCCGGCGACGTCAGGGTCCAGTGCACGGGCGGGCGAGCGGGCCACCCCGACTACCGGATCGACGATCCGTCGATGGTGTTCGACATCGCCCAGGTGAGGCTGGGCACCCCGCTGCCGCCCGGCCCGATCGCCATCTTCGATCCCATCGGAGGCCCTATCGCGGTAGCACTCGCCGAAGAGTTGGGTGACCGGGCGATCCTCATCACACAGGATCACATCGCCGGCAATGAGTTGTCGCGCACCGGCGACCTCGCCCCGGCCAACGTTCGGCTCGCCCAACGCGGGGTGACGATCGAACGGCGGACATTGCTGCGCTCCGTCGATCGAGGCACGGTGGAGGTCGAGGATCGATTCAGCGGGGAACGGCGAACCATCCCGTGCGCGGCCTTGGTGGATTGCGGCTTCCGGCTGCCGACCGAGCCGATCGCCGGCGCCGATCTGCGTGCCGGAGACTGTGTCGCGCCGCGAACGATCTACGAGGCCGTCCTCGAAGTCCGCCGCGCCGCGCTCGCCATCTGACGAAATTGACCGCGTGAACCCACCCCAGTCTGGACAGACTGGGCTGCATGGGGGATCCGGTACTCGAGGCGCGCGGCCTTCGCAAGAGGTTCAAGAACGTCGAGGCCGTGCGCGGCGTCGACGTGATCGTGCATCGCGGCGAACGCGTCGGATTGCTGGGACCCAACGGCGCCGGCAAGACCACGACACTGCTGATGCTGCTCGGCGCCATCACGCCCGATTCCGGAACGATCACGATCGACGGCTTCAAGCTGCCACGCCAGCGGTCGAAGGCGATGACCAAGGTCGGCTTCGCCGCCGGTTACCTCCCCATGCCCGACCGGTTGAAGGTCCGCGAAGCACTCGGCGTGTTTGCCGGATGGTACGGAGTGCGCCATCCCGAAGCCGCGGTCGAGACGGCGCTGGAACGGTTCGGGATCACCGAGTTGTCCGATCGACTGTCGAGCCGACTGTCGAGCGGGCAGCGCACGCTCGTCGGCATCGTCAAGGCGACGCTCCACGAACCGACGTTGCTCGTGCTGGACGAGCCGACCGCGTCGCTCGATCCCGACATCGCCCTGCGCGTGCGCACCTCGCTGATGAACTACTGCGAGGCCACCGGCGCGGCATTGCTGGTGACGAGTCACGACATGCGCGAGGTCGAGATGATGACCGAGCGCGTGATGTTCCTCGCCCGCGGCGAAGTCGTCGCCAACGACACGGCTGCGATCGTCGCCAGCACCTACGGACACGACAACTTGGAGGACGTCTTCTTGTCGCTCGCGGAGACGCACCGAGCATGAGCGCGCACCGGATCCGCATCGTCATCCGCCGCCACCTCTACGTGATGTGGCGCGCCCCGCACCGCTGGTTCGACATCGCGTTCTGGCCGTTGATGGACGTGATCCTGTGGGGCAGCCTCGGTGTGTACGTGGCGCAGCAGGACGCCACCAGCAAGGCGTCGGCACCGTTCCTGATCGGCGGGGCGATGATGTTCCACGTGCTCTTCCAGAGCCAGATCGCGGTCGCCACCGGCTTCATGGAGGAGACGTGGAGCCGCAACCTGATGAACGTGCTGACGACGCCGGTCACCGAGTTCGAATACATCGCCGGGACCGCCATCCTCGGCATCGCCAAGGTCATCGCCGCGTTGACCGTGGTGTCGATCACCGCGTACGCGTTCTTCAGCTTCGACACCACGGCGGTGGGATGGGCGCTCGTGCCGATCGCCCTGATCCTGATGATCGTCGGGTGGGGTCTCGGCATCGCCGGCATCGGCGCGGTCCTGCGGTTCGGCCAGGGCGCCGAGATCATCACGTGGGGCAGCAACTTCATCCTCATGGCGCTGTCGGGCGCCTTCAACCCGGTGGAGTCGCTGCCGGCAGTCCTGCAACCGATCTCCGCCATCCTGCCCAGCACCAAGGCGTTCGACGCGATGCGTCAGGTGCTGGCCGGCAAGCCTCTGCCGGTGCACGAGATCGTGACCGGTCTCATCGGTTCGGTCCTGTTCGTGATCGCCGGCTTCACCTTTTCCTGGTACATGCTGCGCAGCTTCCGCAGACGAGGGTTCATCACCCGCTTCTCCTAATAGCCTCGGTGCCGCATGACCTCAACCAGCCGGTCCGACCGCGCCCGTCGCCGACCGGCTGCCGTTCTGTGGGACATGGACGGCACCTTGGTCGACACCGAGCCGTACTGGATCGAGTGCGAGTTCGAGCTCGTCGAAGCCCACGGTGGCACCTGGAGCATGGATCACGCCCACGCGATCGTGGGCAGCGACCTGACCGAGTCGGGGCGGTACATCAAGGAGCACGGTGGGGTCGACCTCCCGATCGACGAGATCGTCAACCAATTGATGGACGGTGTGATCGCCCGCGTCCGCCGGTCCGTTCCGTGGCGGGCAGGTGCGCGTGATCTGCTCGCCCAACTGCGGACCGAGAAGATCCCGTGCGCGCTGGTGACGATGTCGTGGCGTCGTCTGGCCGACGCGATAGTGGGCGAGCTGCCGCGGGGTTCGTTCGCCGCGATCATCGTCGGCGACGAGGTCCGCCGGGGCAAGCCGCACCCCGAGCCATACCTCGCGGCTGCGAAGGCGTTGAACGTGTCGCCGCACGACTGCGTCGCTCTCGAGGATTCGCCGACAGGCGTGCGCTCGGCGACTGCCGCTGGTTGCAACGTGATCGCCGTGCCCCACATCGTCGAGATCCCGCCCGAGCGTGGCCTGCGACGAGTCGGCTCGCTGTCCGACCTGAACGTCGACAACCTGCTGTTGCCGGGCGGCAAGAAGCGCGGTCTGGCGTTGGCTGCCGGAGTCGTGGCACTCGCGATCGCCGCGGTCGGCGCCCTCGCCCTTCGGCGAGAACCCGAACCACCGCCGCCTCCCGACATCCCGGTCGATGCATGGGCTCCGTACTTCGCGCTGCCCGACGCTCAACAGTCGCTCACCACGAACGGACATCTCCTGCGGGTGGTCTCGCCGTTCTGGTACTCGGCGCACGACGCCACGACCATCTCCGTCAACGGCAACCTCACGCCGGACACGACCGCGCAGTTCATCGCCGCGACCCGCGCCGCGGGCGCAAAGGTGGTGCCGTCGATCGTCGACGCGATGCCCGCCGGCGGAATGGCCGCAGTGTTGGCCGACCCGGCGACTCGAGCCGCACACGTCGCCGCGATCGCCGACCTCGCCGCCGCCAACGGATACGACGGCATCGACATCGACTACGAGCAGTTCGCCTTCGCCGACAACAAGGCGACGTGGTCGACGACGCGACCGCTGTGGATCGACTTCGTCACCGAGCTCGGCGCGCGCCTGCACGCAGACGGCCGCGTTCTGTCGGTGAGCGTTCCGTACATCAGCGACACGCGACGAACTGCGAACAGCGGATACTGGGTGTACGACTACGAGGCGATGGCACCCCACGTCGACCAGATCCGCATCATGGCCTACGACTTCTCGACGGCCAAGGCCGGGCCGATCGCCCCGCTGGCGTTCGTCGAGCAGGCGATCAAAGCCGCCAAGAAGGCCGTCGACGACGACACCAAGCTCGCCCTCGGCGTCGCGTTGTACGGATACAACTGGCCGATCGCTACGGTTGGCACGTGTCCAACGGATTCGGAGGGTAAGACCAGCGTGAGCCAGCGGAACATCGACGACCTGCTCGCCAAACGAGCGGCCACACCCGTGCACGATCCCGTCACCGGCGAGTCGTCGTTCACCTATCAGCTCGACGTCACCGACGGCACGACGACGTGCACGCAGACGCGCGAGGTGCACTACGTCGACGCGGCGGGCGCTGCGACCCGGGTCGACCTGGCCCGCCGCGAAGGTCTCGGTGCGGTTTCGCTGTGGGCGCTCGGTTTCGATTCCGAAGCGACGTGGCAGGCCATCGCACCGCTCGCTCGCATTCCCGGTTCGACCACCACGACGGTTGCTGCGCCATGACCACCTACGGAGTGATGTTCCGCAGGGAATGGCCGGCCAATCAGCTCATCGACTACGCCCGACAGGTCGAAGCCCACGACCTCGACGAGATGTGGGTCGTGGAGGACCTCACCTTCCACGGAGGGTTCGCCCAAGCCACCGCGGCGCTCGCGGCGACGAACCGGATCACGGTCGGCATCGGCATCGCCCCCGCCGTGGTGCGCAACGTCGCCTACACGGCGATGGAGATCGCCACGCTGGCGCAGATGTTCCCCGGTCGGTTCCACATGGGGTTCGGGCACGGCGTCGACTTCTGGATCGAACAGGTCGGTGCCGTACCGGGATCGTGGATGTCATCGTTGCGGGAGGTGGTCGTCGGCACCAAGCAGTTGCTCGCCGGCGACACCGTCACCTCGCACGGATCGCACGTGCACCTCGACTCCGTGCAGCTGTTCCACCCTGCACAGGTGATGCCGCCGATCTCGCTCGGCGTTCGCGGTCCGAAATCGATGGCGCTGTCGGCAGAAGTCGGTGCCGGCGTCATCTTCGCCGAGTGGAGCGGCCCTCGATATCTCGAACAGGTCCGCACCCAGATTGGCGACGGCCCCAAGTTCACCGCGTTCGTACAAGCCAGCGCCGACGTCGCCGCCCTCGAAGCGATGATGGTCGAGAAGATGGCCCTGCCGCGTTTCGCCGCGCAGTTGTCGGCCTACGGCGACGAGGAAGTGCCCCTCGACGAACTGGTCATCGCCGGTCCGCCCGTCACGTGGGTCGAACAGGCGCAACGTTGGGTCGCCGCCGGAGCCAGCAGCGTCGTCTTCTGCCCCCTGCCCACCGACCCCGTGGAGTTGCCACTATGACCGTCGACACCGACCAACGCGCCCGCCTTGCCGATCGCCGCGCCGAGATCAGCAAGCAGTACCTCGCCCCGAAGAGCGAACGGCCGCCCAGCACCGCGCGAGGTGTGCACCACGTCGCCCTCATCAGCAGCGACGTCGAGCGAACCGTGAAGTTCTACCAACAGGTGCTCGGCTTCCCGTTGATCGAGATGTTCGAGAACCGCGACTACGAGGGCTCGACGCATTTCTTCTTCGACATCGGCAACGGCAACACCCTCGCCTACTTCGATCTGCCCGGTCTCGATCTCGGCCCGTACCAGGAGGTGCTCGGTGGCCATCACCACCTGGCCATCTCGGTCGAGCCGACGACGTGGCAACGCTTGAAGGATCGCCTCGACGAAGAGCACGTCGAGTACGCACACGTCGACGGTTCGTCGTTGTACTTCCGCGGACCCGATGGCGAGCGGTTGGAACTGATCAGCGACCCGCTGCTGGAGATGTACGGCAAACCTGTCGGCTGACGATGCAGGAATAGTTGCGTCCGCAACAATGTTGGAGGTGGCATGACAATCGCAATCCAACGAGCCGAAGACCGGTTCCACACCGACATCGACTGGCTCGACTCGAAACATTCGTTCAACTTCGGCGGCCACTATCGCGAAGGCGAGAACGGCCACGGTCTGCTGCTCGTCAACAACGACGACAAGGTTGCCCCTGGCGGCGGCTTCGGAACCCACGGTCATAGCGACATGGAGATCGTCACGTGGGTGCTGTCGGGCAACCTCGAGCACCACGACAGCGAGGGCAATCACGGCGTGTTGTATCCCGGGCTCGCCCAGCGCATGTCGGCGGGACGCGGCATCCGGCACAGCGAGATGAACGCGAGCACGACCGAACCGGTGCACTTCGTGCAGATGTGGGTGCTGCCCGATACGTCGGGAGTCGATCCGGGTTACGAGCAGCGCGACATCAACGAGGCGTTGGCCAAGGGCGGTCTGGTGCCGATCGCCTCGGGCAAGGACCACGAGGGCGCGGTCAGCATCCATCAGCGCGATGCGGTGCTGTGGGGCGGCCGGCTTGCCGCCGGCACCACCGTCGATCTTCCGACCGACGAACACGTGCACGCGTTCGTCGCACTTGGCGATGGTTCGCTGAGCGACGACACCCACCTGTCGACGGGCGACGCGGCGCGCATCACTGGTTCCGAGCGGTTGCAGTTCACCGCCGGCCCGGACGGCGCCGAGTTGTTGGTGTGGGCTACGGCTTGAGCAGTTGCTGGCACAGCGTGTCGGCGAACCACGACTCGAAGGCCGCCGGCGTCCATCTGCGCTGGTCGACCAACAAGATCCACATGTCAGGGTGGTTGAGGCTCCACAGGATGTCCGTCGCCGTCGTCGGGTCGAGCCCCGAGCGCAGGCCGCCGCGGTCGTAGATCGTCGTGATGATGGTGCGTTGGTTCTCGTAGAAGTCGGATTGGATCAGCTGCCACAACGCCGCGCTGTCGGCCTCGACAACGGCTGCGCTTCTGATCACGCGCAAGAGCGCGCCGATCCGAACCTTCACCTCGCACGCGCCGTGAGCGAGGCGCCGCAGCTGCTGGTGCGGATCACGTTCGTCGAGCATGGACAGATACCACTCCCGCTCGGCGACGGGGGCGTCGTCGACGTCGCCCTTCAACAGCAGGTCCCACACAGCACGGAGCAGACCGCCCTTGGTCGTGAACGCGCTGTAGACGGTCTTCAGCGCGACGCCTGCCTCGCCGGCGATGTCCTCCATGGTCGTGGCCACGTACCCGTCACGCTCGAACAGTCGCTGGGCCGCGTCGAGGATCGCCCGGCGGGTGTCCAGGGCCTGTTGCCGGCGGCGTTGGGAGTTGTACGCACGCTTCTGAGCTGGGGGAGCGACCACTTGACAACTCTATACAGATATTGAATACTCGTTGAATCTACTGAAATAGAAGGAAGGCCGCGATGAGTGCGTCGACATCCGAAGCAGTTCGGGCTCAAGTTCACGGGATGTGGTCCGCGGTCGCCGATCGCTGGGCCGATCACGCCGATGAGATCGACGAACGTGGCGCCGACATCACGGCTGCAATGCTCACGAGCGCCGGCGTGCGCCGAGGCGATCAGGTGCTCGAGCTGGCATGCGGTCCCGGCGGCCTGGGCATGGCAGCAGCGGAACGGGTCGGTGCAGAAGGTGCGGTCGTGTTGTCCGACGTGGCCGGGGAGATGGTGGCGATCGCTGCGGAACGCGCCGCGCGACGCGGATTGACCAACGTGCGCACCGCAACGCTCGATCTCGAGGAGATCGCCGAGCCCGAGAACTCGTTCGACGTCGTGCTGTGCCGCGAGGGCCTGATGTTCGCGGTCGAGCCCGACCAGGCAATACACGAGATCCGTCGCGTGCTGCGTCCCGGCGGTCGTGTTGCCGTCGCGGTCTGGGCGCCGCAGCGCGACAACCCATGGCTCGGTCTGGTGTTCGACGCAGTCACGGCAACGACTGGCATCCCAGTCCCGCCGCCGGGAATTCCCGGCCCGTTCGCGCTCGGTGATCGAGCACATCTCCAAGGTCTGTTCGTCGACGCCGGATTCGCCGCTGTGACAGTCGACAAGATCTCGAGTCCGCTGCACTCGCCCTCGTTCGAAGATTGGTGGGCTCGCACCAAGGCCATCGCTGGTCCGCTGTCCGCGATGCTCGCATGGCTCGACGAAAACAAGACGGCGGAGCTGGAGCAGCGCCTCCGGGAGTCAGTGGCCCCGTACAGCAACGAGTCGGGCATCGACCTGCCCGGACTGACGCTCTTATTGTCGGCTCACCGACAGTAGGGCCGGCGTTAAGTTGAGCGCGTGGACGAATCCGATCTCCTTCGATCCGTAGCCGAGCGGGCGATCGCCTACCGAGCCGGCCTGGCGAACGCCCCGGTCACACCGACCGCCACTCCTGAGGCACTGCGCGCCGCGCTCGGCGGGCCGACACCGGAACACCCGGCAGACCCGTCCGACGTGATCCGCAGAATGGCCGACGTGGCCGAAGCAGGCGGCCTGATGGGCATGGGATCCGGTCGCTTCTTCGGGTTCGTCATCGGCGGCGCGGTTCCGGCGTCGCTGGCTGCCGACTGGCTCGTGACGGCGTGGGATCAGAACACCGGATTGTTCGCGCCGAGCCCGGCGACGTCGGTGATGGAAGAGATCGCCGGTCGCTGGCTGGTCGACATGCTCGGGCTGCCGGACCACTCGTCGTTCGCCTTCGTCACCGGCGGACAGATGGCCAACACCACCGCGCTTGCCGCGGCACGCCATCACGTGCTGGCCACCGTCGGATGGGACGTCGAGGTCGACGGGCTGGCAGGTTCGCCGCCGATCCGGCTCGTGGTCAGCGACGAGGTGCACGTGACCGTGCCGCGCGGCGCACGACTCCTGGGGCTGGGCGCTCGCTTCATCGAGAAGGTCGCCGTCGACGCCAACGGGGCGATGATCCCAGCGGACCTCGAGCGCGTTCTGTCGGATGGCCAGGCCGCCCCGACGATCGTCTGCTGCCAGGCCGGCAACATCAACACCGGTGCACTCGACCCGACCGGCGAGCTCGCCGACATCGCCCACGCCCACGACGCCTGGTTGCACGTCGACGGCGCGATCGGGCTGTGGGCGGCGGCGAGTCGCCCGTCTCTCTTGCCCGGGCTCGAGCGTGCCGACTCGTGGTCGACCGACGCGCACAAGTGGCTCAACGTCCCCTACGACTGCGGCATCACCATCTGCCGCCATCCCGACTCTCATCGCGCCGCCATGACGGTGACCGCGTCGTATCTGGTGCAGGCCGCGCCGGGCACCGATCGCGATCCGGTCGATTGGAACCCGGAGTTCTCGCGACGGGCGCGTGGGGTTCCCGTCTATGCCGCCCTCGCCTCGCTCGGCCGCTCCGGTGTCGCCGAGATCGTCGACCGGTGCTGCGCCCACGCTCGTCGCTTCGCCGAACTGCTGGCCGGCGAGCCCGACGTCGTCGTGCTGAACGATGTCGTGCTGAACCAGGTGCTCGTGCGGTTCGTCGCGCCCGGCGGCAGCGAGGAAGATCACGACGCCCGCACCCGCGCCGTGATCGCCGCCGTGCAGAACGACGGCACGTGTTGGCTCGGCGGTTCCGTCTGGCGCGGGCAGGCCGTGATGCGCATCTCGGTCAGCAACTACGCCACGACCGATGCCGACGTCGAAGCCTCGGTCGCGTCGATCATCTCCGCAGCGCGCGCAGCCGCGATCCCGGTGTAGTCACCCGTCGCCGTAGCGTGCCGGCATGCGTTGGACAGTGCACGGCGAACGGACCATCTACGACAGCGAGTGGATGCGCCTCGCGCTGGTCGACGTCGAACTGCCGAGCGGCCCGCGCTTCGATCATCACGTGCTGCGAATGCCGGCGGAAGCGGCGGGGGTTGTCGTCGACGTCGCAGACCGTGGCGTGCTTCTGCTGTGGCGCCATCGGTTCATCACCGACACGTGGGGTTGGGAGGTTCCCGCGGGACGTGTCGATCCGGGCGAATCGGTGCTCGACGCCGCGCACCGTGAGACCGTCGAGGAAAGCGGATGGGAGCCGGGCGAGTTGACGTTGATGACGCGCTACTTCCCGGCCAACGGGACGACCGATGCGACCTTCAACCTGTTCGTCACGACGACAGCCACCCGCGTCGGCGCGCCGACAGACCTCGACGAGGCGGAGCGCGTGGAGTGGCTGACGTGGGAGCGCGTGCGCGACGAGATCAGCCGCGGCAACGTCGGCGACGGCCTGTCGCTGACGGCCCTGTTGTATCGCATGGCCGCGCTGCCGGCGCGCTCTTGACATGTAGGTAATTACCTGCATATACTAGCTCATGGGCCCCGACGAGCAGCTCTTCAAGGCACTCGCCGACTCCACCCGCCGAGCGATGCTCGACAGGCTGCACGAACGAAACGGACAGACATTGAGCGAGTTGTGCGACGGCTTCGGTATGGCCCGTCAATCGGCCGCCCAACATCTCGAGATCTTGGAAGCAGCGAACCTGATCGCGACCGTGCGGCGCGGCCGGGAGAAGTTGCACTACCTCAACCCTGTGCCGCTCCACGAGATGCAGGAGCGGTGGATCGACAAGTTCGAGCGGCCACGCCTACACACACTGAGCACCATCAAACAGAAAGCCGAGGAGGCCATGAACGATCGACCGACCTTCGTCTATGTCATCTACATCGAGAGCACGCCGGAGAAGGTGTGGGACGCGCTGACCGATCCGGACGCGACCGCGGCCTATTGGGGTCATCGCAACGAATCGGATTGGCAAGCTGGGTCCCGATGGGAGCACGTCCGCCTCGATGGATCGGGGATCTCCGACACCGGTGGGACGGTGCTGGAGAGCAATCCCCCGCGCCGCCTCGTGGCGACATGGGAGGATCCGAACGAGCCGACGATCGATCCGTCGCGGGCGACGTTCGACATCGAGCCCTATGAAGGCATCGTCCGACTGACCGTGACGCACGAGAACCTTCCCGACGACTCCGCGCTCGAGGCGGTCGGCCACGGTTGGCCGGCAGTGCTGTCGAACCTGAAGTCGTTCGTCGAGACCGGCCAACCCTTGTCCAAGGAACCGTGGACGATGCCGTAGGTCTGTCACGCCGTCGGCAGATGGACGATCTCGACGTCGACGGACTCGTCGAAGGTCAACACGGCGACCGTCTCGTGGCGAACCGGGAGGTTGGGACTACCGGGGCTGACGATCAGCGAGCCATCGACCAGCGCGACGCGGTGGTCGTGCCCGCCTCCGCCGACGGGGACGCCGAACGCGATCACATCGGCCTCGACGTCGCACGGGTACTCGCGCACCATGGCAAGACGTCGGTTCCCGATCTGGCGCAGCACCGGGCCGTCGACGAGACGTGAGTCCGTGCCGACCGGGGCGTCGAGCTTGGGATTTCGAATGCCGACGACCTCCGCACCCGCCGCCCCCAACCTGTCGAGCACGCCGATCGACGTGAGATCACCGAGGTGAACGATGAGATCGCACTCGCGCAACGCTTCGAGGGCGGGCGTCGGCAGATCGGACCCGTCGGGCAGCTTGCAGTGAGTGTCGGCGATGAGGCCGACAACGTAGGGCTTGGTGTTGGTCATGATCGGCTCCTCGGTAGATGGACGATGTGCACGGTCGATCGCCGGCCGTCGAGGTCGATGACGGCGATTGTCGGACCCGAGTCCGACAGTGGAATCGTCGGGCTGCCCGGGTTGACGAGCAGCGTCGACCCGGTTCGTCCGACCCGCGGCACATGGCTCGTGCCGCTCAGCGCGAGATCCACATCGGTGCCGAAGAGGTCCGCCGGATCGATGTCGTCGGGAATGTCTGCGGACATGCCGATCAGCGTGTGACCGGCCCGTACCAACAGCGGTCCGTCGTGCAGGCGCACGCCATCCGCGGGTGGGTCGATTCGACTGCGCACCGACAGCACCGGTGCCAGGGTCGACAACCGATCGAGGACGGCGCCCGCCGACAGATCGCCACAGTGCAGGATCAGATCGCAGCCATCGAGGGCCTCGAGCACCGAGTCGGGCAGGTCTGCGCCGTCGGCGCTGACGCAGTGCGTGTCGGCGAGCACGCCGACGCGCTGGGCCGTGACGCCGATGGTCGGTGGGAGCGTCGCCGCGGCGACCGCGAGCTCGTGGCCGAGCGATTCGACGAATGCCGGCCGAGGCACGGCTTCGACGGGGAGCTCCATCGGAAACTGATCAGGCATCGGTCCCTCCTCGCGTAGCGAGCGATCGCAGGCCGGCGAGCGCCCGCCGTTGCAGTTGTTTGACGGCATCGGGCGAGCGTCCGAGACGCACCGCTACGTCGGCAACCGACAGATCTTCGGCGAATCGCAACATGATGACCTCGCGATGGTTGGGTGGCAGTTGGTCGATCAAGGCGTGCACCATCGCGCGCGTCTCGGCTTCGGCCATCTCGTCCGATGCGGCGTCGAGCGGAGGATCCATCGGCATCGCCGAGGAGAACCGCAGTGCGTTCTGTCGGCGACTCAGTTCGTCGTTGATCAAGTTGATGCAGATACGGCACAACCACGCCCGGAACGGAACGCCCCGCGGCTCGTACCGCGGCAGCGCTCGCAACGCCCGGCGAAAGGTCTCGGCGGTGACATCCTCGGCCGCGGCACGATCGCCGAGGCGGCCCCAGGCCAGCGCGTGGATGAAGCCGACGTGCGACGAATAGAGGTCACCGAATCGGTTCGGATCGGATTGTGCGGCAGCGACCACTGCCGCTTCCGACTCACATTCCGACATCCTCGGCACGCTCTATATAACCGCGCTCGTGCGGTTCAGGTGACGCCGGATTCCAGATCTCGAAGCATCTCCAGCTCGAGGAGGCCGTCCCGATCACGCCTGGTCGACCGACCTGTGCGCTCGAACCCGTTCCGTCGATACATCCCCTCGGCCCGATCGTTGCCCTCGGTGACGAGCAGTTGCACGGCCGAGTATCCCTGCGACCGGGCCCACGTCACCACCTCGGAAACCAGCGCGTCCGCTGCACCCGTACCCCGTGCGTGCGGCTCGACCCACATCGCGAACAGGTGACCGACGCCGTCACCCACCTCGTCGGGCCCGGCAACGACGAGGCCGACCATCTCACGGTGCTCGTCGAAGCATCCGAAGTGCGGGTAACCCTCCGGGCGAAGTCGATCTCGCCAGACCTCGTCCGAGAAATCGGTTTCACGTTCGTAGGTCGAGCCGTACGCCGTCGGTGCAACCATCAGGGATCGCAGTCGAAGGTCACGAACCAGCTCGTAGTCGTCGGGCGCCAGACGTCGAACGATCGGACTCACCACTTCACGACCCGGGCTCCGGTCCTCGCCCGACACGTCACGATGGTAGAACAACCAGACCGAACGTCGTCGCCATCGCTCCGAAGGAGATTCATGAAGATCGCCCGATTCACCGAAGGCGGCCGAACTCGCCTCGGCATCGTCACCACCGACACCGACGAGATCATCGACGTCGGAACCGCCGATCCGTCGCTGCCCAGCGACCTCGGCCCGCTGCTCGCAGGGCCTGGCCTCGCGTCGGCCGCTCGCACTGCCAGTACCGCGCCGCGCTTGGCGCTCTCCGCTGTGCAACTCGAAGCACCGATCGCCCAACCCCCCACCTTCCTGGCGATCGGTTTGAACTACGCCGATCACGTCGCCGAGAGCGGTTCGCAACGGCCGGCTGTACCAGTCGTGTTCAACAAACAAGTCACGTGTGTGGTCGGTCCCGGCGCGGGAATCGAAGTTCCCACCGTCGCGCCGAAGTGGGTCGACTACGAGGGTGAGCTCGGCGTCGTCATCGGCACCCGTTGCCGCAACGTGTCGGTCGATGACGCGGCCTCCGTCGTCGCCGGCTATCTCATCGTGAACGATGTGTCGGTGCGCGATTGGCAACGCGCCACCCCGACGATGACCATGGGCAAGTCGTGGGATACACATGGGCCCATCGGGCCCTGGCTCGTCAGTGCCGACGAGGTGGGCGACCCGCACGACCTCACCATCCACACGTGGGTCGACGGCGATCTTCGTCAAGACGCGTCGACGAAACAGATGATCACCAACTGTTGGGAGATCATCGCCCATCTGTCCACGGCGTTCACCATGTTGCCCGGGACGATCATCGCGACCGGCACACCGGCGGGCGTCGGGTTCGCGATGGACCCGCCGCGCTGCCTCGACGCGGGATCCGTCGTTCGCATCGAGATCGACAAGCTCGGGGTTCTCGAGAACCCGGTGATCGCCCAACCGTGAGGTCCGTCGGCTTGGCATCGCTGGCGACTTTGATCTAGACCACCACCGTGGAGATGTCGGCCGCGCGACTGTGGACGCCGACCCCGGAATCCATCGCCGGCTCCAACATCGGTCGCTTCAACTCCTGGCTCGCGAGTCGCGGCATCGGCCCGTTCGCTTCGTATGCGGAGCTGTGGCAATGGTCGGTCAGCGACACCGCCGGATTCTGGAGTGCCATCGCCGACTACTTCGAGATCACGACCAGCTCGCCGTACACCTCGATCCTCGACAACCCGACGATGCCCGGCGCCAGGTGGCTCGTCGACGCGGGATTGAACTACGCCGAGCACATCCTCCGGCACGACGTCGAGGGCACCGCGATCATCGCCCACTCGCAAACCCGTCGTCCTTCGTCGCTCTCGTGGGCCGACCTGGCAGATCAGGTCGGTCGGGCGCGAGCCGGCCTGCGGCGACTCGGTGTCGGGCGCGGCGATCGTGTCGCCGCCTATCTGCCGAATGTGCCGGAGACGATCGTCGCTTTCCTGGCCACCGCCAGTCTCGGTGCCGTGTGGTCGAGTTGCGCGCCGGAGTTCGGGGTGCAGGCAGTGGTCGATCGGTTCGGCCAGATCGATCCGAAGGTTCTCCTCGCGGTCGACGGATACCGATACGGCACACGTGACATCGATCGCCGGTCCGAGGTACACGCGATTCGTGACGGACTGCCCAGCCTGCACGCAACGGTCGCGCTGCCGTATCTCGACGGCCCGCTGCCGGACAGCGTGGCGTGGGACGAGTTCGTCGCCGAGGCCGCGCCCGTCGAGTTCGAACAGGTCGCTGCCGATCATCCGCTCTACGTGTTGTACTCGTCGGGCACCACCGGCATGCCCAAGCCGATCGTGCACGGCCACGGCGGGATCCTGCTCGAGCATCTGAAAGTGCTCGCGCTGCACGCCGACCTGCGTCCATCGGATCACTTCTTCTGGTTCACCACGACCGGGTGGATGATGTGGAACTTCCTCGTCAGTGGCCTGCTGACCGGTTCGACGATCGTCACCTTCGACGGTGATCCGGCGACACCGTCGCTCGACTGCCTGTGGGGGCTCGCCGAACAGGCCGAGATCACGTGGTTCGGCGCGAGCGCGCCCTACTTCATGGCCTGCCGGAAGGCAGGGGCGACGCCTGGGCGCACGTTCGACCTGGCTCGACTTCGCGCGGTTGGCTCGACGGGAGCGCCGCTGCCGGCCGACGGCTTCCGTTGGGTGTACGAGAGTGTTGGGGCCGACGTGATGCTCTCGTCGATCAGCGGCGGCACCGACATCTGCTCGGCGTTCGTCGGCGGGTGCCCGATGGTGCCGGTCGTAGCCGGTGAGATCCCGTGCCGTTACCTCGGCGCCGCGGTCGAGGCGTTCGACGAGGCCGGGCACTCGGTCGTCGGCGAACAGGGCGAGCTCGTCCTGACGCAGCCGATGCCATCGATGCCGGTCGGCTTCTGGGGCGACCCCGACGGTTCGCGCTATCGCGCCGCTTACTTCGACACGTATCCCGGCGTGTGGCGCCACGGGGATTGGATCACCATCCATCCCGACGGCAGCTGTGTGATCACCGGCCGTTCCGACGCCACGCTGAACCGCGGCGGCGTGCGAATCGGAACCAGCGAGATCTACCGCGTCGTCGAAGCCGTCGACGGCGTCGACGACAGCCTGATCGTCCACCTCGAGGACTCCGATGGCGGTGCGGGACGGCTGGTGTTGTTCGTCGCCCTGCACGACGGGGTCGACGTCGAGACAGTGGTCGACCCGATCCGGGCGGCGTTGCGCAGCGACCTGTCACCCCGACATGTGCCCGACGAAATTCATTCGCTGTCGTCGATCCCGACGACGTTGTCCGGCAAGAAGCTCGAGCTGCCGGTCAAGAAGATCCTGCGAGGATCCGAGCCCGACACCGTCGCCAGCCGTGGCGCGTTGAAGAACCCCGACTCCCTCGACGACGTCGCCCGAGTCGCCCACTCCCGCCCCAACCCCTGATCGAGCGTGTCCCGCCCACGCGGGGCGCGCCGAACACCCGATTGGGGGTCAGGCGAGGTTTTCGATGACGAGGGCGATGCCTTGGCCGACACCGATGCACATCGCCGCCAGGCCGTAGCGGCCACCGGTGCGACGCAGGTGATGGGCGAGGGTGGTGACGATCCGCACGCCGCTGCAGCCGAGCGGATGACCGATCGCGATCGCCCCACCATGTTGATTGACGATCGCCGGGTCGAGCTCCGGCCACTCGCGCAGGCAGGCCAACGACTGGGCCGCGAACGCCTCGTTGAGCTCCACGGCGGAAAGATCGCCCCAACCGATGCCGGCCCGTCGCAACGCGGTCCGGGCCGCCTCGACCGGTCCGATGCCGTAGAGGTGGGGATCGACGCCACTGGTGCCGCGGCTGACGATGCGCGCCATCGGCGTCGCTTGCGACGCTTCCACGCCTCGAGGCGACATCACCAACATCGCTGCCGCGCCATCGTTCATCGGTGAGGCGTTGCCCGCCGTCACCGTGCCGCCTTGACGGAAGACCGGCTTCAACTTGCCGAGGGTCTCCATCGTCGAGTCCGGGCGGATGCACTCGTCGCGCTCCAATGGAGCCTCCGGCACTTGAACGGTCTCGGCGGCGAAGTGACCGTCCGCCCATGCCGCGGCGGCGTGCTGGTGCGACGCCATCGCGAACGCGTCCTGCTCGTCTCGCGAGATCGAGTACTTGTCGGCCAAGACCTCTGCGCCTTCGCCCAGCGAGATCGTCCACTCCCCTGGCATCTTCGGGTTGGTCATCCGCCAACCGAGCGCCGAGTTCCACATCTGCTCGTGAGTGGTCGGATACCCCTTGGCGGGCTTCAGCACCACCCACGGTGCTCTGGTCATGCTCTCGACGCCGCAGGCGATCGCGATGTCGGCGTCGCCGACGGCGACGGTGCGCGACGCGCCGAAGATCGCCTCGATGCCGCTGCCGCACAGGCGGTTGACGGTGGCAGCCGGAATGGTCGTCGGCAGGCCGGCCAGCAGCAACGCCATGCGTCCTACGTTGCGGTTGTCCTCGCCTGCTCCGTTGGCGTCGCCGGCGTAGACCTCGTCGATCGACGCCGGGTCGAGTGACGGTGATCGCTCGACGACCGCCCGCACCACTCCCGCCAGCAGGTCGTCGGGGCGAACACCGGCGAGCGCGCCGCCGATGCGACCGAGTGGCGTGCGCACGGCGTCGACAATGAAGGCCTCACTGCTCATGGTCGGCTCCCTTCATAGGCTCGTTCCAGGATGCCGAGCAGATCGGCCTCGCTGACCGGACGTGGGTTGACGGTGATCTCCTCGGCGGCAGCATGTGCCGCGCCGGGAAGATCTTCACGCTGCAACAAGCCCTCGTCGCCACGCAGGTCAGCGAGCCGCGTGGGCACACTGCTGGCGACGGCCAGGTCCCACAACGCAGACGCCGGATCGCCACCCGGGTCACCGAGCGCGGCGGCGAGGCGAGCCATCTCGTCGGGCAATGCCGGCGCATTGAACGCGATCGCGTGAGGCAGGATCACCGAGTGGGCGTCGGCGTGCACGAGGTTGAAGCGCCCGCCCAACACGTGGCACAACTTGTGGTGCAACCCCGACGATGTCGTGCCGAGGGCCACGCCGGACAGGTAGGCGCCGTACAGCAGCGTGCCGCGCGCGTCGACGTCGCCGGGCGATGCCATCACCGTGGGCAGTGAGTCGTGGATGGCGCGCACGCCCTCCAACGCCAACGCCGTCGTGACGGGATTGCAACCGGGCGCATACAAGGCCTCGACCGAATGGGCAAGCGCGTTGAACGCCGACGGCCCGGTGACGCCGGGAGGCAGACCGATGGTCAACTCGGGGTCGTACACCACCGTCTTCGGTTGCACGATCGCGTTCTTGCCGGTCTCCTTGCGGCGACCTCCGGTGAGCCCGTAGATGGTGGTCTGCTCACTGCCGGCATAGGTGGTCGGCACGGCGACGATCGGGACGGCATGGCTCAACGCCAACGCCTTGGCGAGACCGGTCGACGAACCACCGCCGACGCACACGACGCAGTCGATCGATTCCTCGGTTGCCGCCGACCTCGCCCGCTCGGCGAGATCGACCGGTACGTGCTGGGCCACCTCGTTCCACGACAACGCCATGCGCGACCCCAACTGCCCGGTGATGTCCGATGCCGGGGCGCGTGCCTGGCCGTCGGCGATCAGCATCACCCTGCGGGCACCGAGCCGTTCGACCTCGTCACCGACCTCGCGGACTCGGCCGGCGCCGAAGACGATGCGCGCCGCCAGCTGGTCGTATGTGAACGGGTTCATGCCGCCTGCAGGGCGCGCAGCGCGTCGAGCTCGACCGTGCTCGGCTCGTCGGTTGTTGCCAAGTCGTCGGCGAACCGCACGTCCCATCCGGTGGCCGCGACGACCTGCTCACGGGTCACGCCGGGATGCAAGGCCACGACGACGAGCTCGCACGTCTCCGGATCCGGTTCCATCATCGCCAGGTCGGTGATGACCCACTTCGGACCGCCACCGCGCAAGCCGAACTTCTCCCGATCGCCTTTGCCGTCGCCGTATCCGATCGACGTGCGGAAGTCACAACGCTCGACGAACGAGCGTGCCGACTGGCGCATGATCACCATCACCGCGCCGGCCGAGGCGGCGATCTCCGGCGCGCCGCCCGCACCCGGCAGGCGGGTCTTCGGCGACTCGTACGAGCCGATGACCGTCGAGTTGATGTTGGCGAACTTGTCGAGTTGCGCGCCGCTGAGGAAGCCGATGTCGATGCGCCCCGCTTGCAGCCAGTAGGCGAAGATCTCCGGCACGCTGATGACGGCGTCGCTGGTCTCGGCAAGCTCGCCGTCGCCGATCGACAGCGGCAGGCGGGTCGGCTTGGAACCGATGCAGCCGGATTCGTAGATCAAGACCGGCTCGATGGGATACAGGCGGCGGGCCAGGTTGGCGGCTGTCGACGGCAGGCCGATCCCGACGAAGCATTGCGGCTTGCCGGCCGCGGCGAGTGCACCAAGGTGTCGCGCCGCGTTGACGATCATCAGTTCATCGGTGGTGTACTCAGACATCGATGCCCACGCTCTCGCAGTATTCGGCGAAGTCGGCCGTGCCGATGACGTGCTTGTCGATCCAGGCGAGGAACGCGTCGCGGTCCTTGGAGATCGGATCCCATGCCTTGTAGAAGCTGTTGTCGCGCACCGAAAACCCCATCGCGAAACTGGGATGCGCGCCGTTCGGCACATGGCACACCGCGTTCACCACCCACGCCGGCAACACGATGGCCCCGGCGACATCGGGCAACTCGTCGACGATCTCCTCGACAGTGACGATCGATCGCGACGACGCCAGCACGGCCTCCTTCTGCACGCCGAGAAGACCCCAGATCTGTACGTTGCCATGGCGGTCTGCCCGCTGGGCGTGGATGATGCCGACATCGGGATTGATCGCCGGCACTGCCGCCAACAGCTCGCCCGTGAACGGGCACTCAATGGTTTTGATCGAGTCGGTGTGCTTCGGGAGGTCGGTGCCGATGTAGCCGCGCAGGATGCCGAACGGCAGCCCGGCCGCGCCCGCGGCATACCGCGTGGCCATTCCCGCGTGGCTGTGCTCCTCGATCTCCAGCGGATGCGGCCACTGGTTCTCGACGGCATCGCGGAACCGTTGCAACGAGCCGACGCCGGGGTTGCCGCCCCATGAGAACGTCAGTTTTGTGACACAGCCGGAGCCGATCAACTGGTCGTAGGCGACGTCGGGCGTCATCCGCACGAGATGGAGGTTTCGGCGACCCTGGCGGATGATCTCGTGCGCGGCGGCATGCGGGATCAGATGGGTGAAACCTTCGAGCGCCAGCGTGTCGCCGTCGTGAACGTGCTCGGCAACCGCCTCGCGCAGGCTGCAGATCGTCACGATCTAGAACTCGACGGGATAGACACTCGCCTTGCCGGTGCGGATCATCTCCGGCAGTTCGGGCGAGGCGTTCTCCCACACCAACAACATCGAGCGCTTCGGGCTGTAACCCTGATGACGGATGTCGCCGGGCATTGCCGCGACATCGCCGGCCTTCATGGTGACCTTCGCGCGAGGCGCACCGCTGTCGCGGTCCTGCACGTCCCACACGATCTCGTCGCTCAGTTGCACGAACCACTCGACCCGGTCGTTGCCGTGGAACACCGGCAGCATGTACTCCTCGCTGGTCGGGCAGTACAGGCTGGCCTTGCACACGCTGACCACGCTGGGGTTCCACGTGACATCACTGCGGCTGATGTACGCATACAGGTTGTAGGCCGCGACCTCGTCCTCGAACCCCGGCTCGGGATAGACCTCGGGCTGGTCCTGCGGCACGTCGGCGAACATCCGGTTGATCGGATGGGTGGCGTCGGTACGGATCTGCTCGTCGCCCGGCACGCTGACCATGCGTGTCGCAGCGACGCGGCGGCGGGTGATGGCCTCGGTGTTGCTGCCGTCCTTGACACCGAACGGCTTGTCGGTCTCGGCCGGGCTGGCGAACGGATCGAACGTCGCGTTGGTCCAGTCGTCGAGCATCGACTTGAAGGTCTCGCGGATGAGCGGTGTCTCGAAGTTCTCGGTGTGGTCGAGCTCGGCCTTGCGGTAGGCATCGTTGAACCGACCGGCGAACATGTCGACCGTGCCGTAGTGGTTCACGGTGCCGAAGACGCTGTCGAAGTTGACGGTGCCGTAGAAGAAGTCCCACGCCACGTCGCGCTGCAGGGCACGCAGGAACACATCGGCGCTCATCACGTGCTTTCCGGTGGGCCAGGTGATGTGGACGAAGTACTCGTCGCGGGCGAAGTGGAACGCGCCGAGGCTGAACTCCTTGTAGCCCTGTGCGTTCGGCTCGGTCGCTTGGACGTCGGTCATTGTCATGTCAGTCGTACTCCTCAAGAAAGTTCTGGCTCAGCTCAAGCAGATCTCGGCCCAGCGCTCGATGGTGTCGTCGCCGAGGATGGTTTGCAACAGAATGACGCTGGGCGCCGAAGCGCTCATGCGGTAGGCGGAATTGGCGGGCAGCAGTGCTTGGTGCCCTTTGCGCAGGACGATACGCCCCATCTTCTTGCCGACGGGGTCGCCGTCGATGCGCACCGAGCCTTCCTTGTCGGCGGGCACCGCCGGGGTGTCGAGCTTGACCAGTTCGATCGTGACCTCGCCGTCCATGCACAACGGAAACTCGTCGTGCGCGCACGTGCGCCACTCGCTGGTGCCCTCGGCGCGGATGGCCTCGAGCACGTACTGCATGTTCTTGCCGACGGCCACCTTCTCCCACGGCTTCGAGGCGTTGGCGACCTCGAAGATGTTCGAGAAGGCGTAGTTCTTGGCCTGGTCGTTGATCAGCTCGATGTTGCCCTTGTCGTAGTCGGCGAGCGACCCGAACTTCGTCACGTACTCCGTCACGCAACCCCCTCAGTATTCGTCAGAAATGTTCGCATTGCGCACACTCGTGCGATATGTGAACATTGTCGCGGGAGGTGTGCCAGGTGTCAAGGGTGTCGAGCGACAGCCCGGAACGAGACTACGTCCAGTCACTGAGCCGCGGGCTCACCGTGCTGCAGGCCTTCAATGCCGAGCGACCGGCGATGACGCTGGCCGACATGTCCCGCGCCACCGGGCTCACCCGCGCGACGGCCCGCCGCCTGTTGCACACGCTCGTCACCCTCGGCTACGTCTGCACCGACGGCCGCACGTTCGAACTGACGCCGCGGGTCCTCGACCTCGGCTTCGCCTACGTGTCGTCGCTGCAGTTGCCCGACATCGCCCAGCCGTTCATGGAGGCACTCTCCGACCGCGTCCACGAGAGTGTGTCGGCATCCGTGCTCGACGGGTCGCAGATCGTCTACGTCGCCCGCGTCAACACACAACGGATCATGGGCATCTCGTTGGCCATCGGCTCCCGTCTGCCCGCCGCATGGACGTCGATGGGGCGCGTGCTGTTGGCGGGCCTCACGGAGCCGCAACTCGAACAGTTCTTCGACAGCCTGACGGTCGCCCCGCCGACGGCGCAGTCGATCACCGACCTCGACGCGTTGCGTTCCGAGGTCGATGCCGTGCGCAATCAGGGGTACGCGTTGGTCGACCAGGAATTGGAGGTGGGCATCCGATCGGTGGCGGCACCACTGCGCGATCGCCGCGGCCGCACGCTGGCGGCGATCAACGTCGGCACGCACGCCGCGCGGGTAACCCTGAAGGAGCTGCGCAGTGTGATCCTGCCCGAGCTCATCAACACGGCCCGCAGCATCGAGAGCCAGTTGGCGAAGCGGTGAACGCGCCGGTTCATCCTCTGGTCGATCGGGTCACCGAACTCGTCGAGCACCTCCGTCGGCGAGGCATCGACGTGACGACGGGTGCGGTGATCGACGCCGTCGCCGCGTTGACTCACCTGCCGCTGATCGAGCAGGAGTCCGTGAAGGCCGGCTTGCGGGCGACGCTCGTGAAAAACGCCGACCCGACCGGAGAGTTCGACCGGGCGTACAGGACCGTGTTCGTCGGTGCGCCGGGGATGGTCACTCCTGACATCGCCGAAGGCGCCGAGGTAGCCGCCCCGGTGACAGCAGGCCAGCTGTCGACTTCTCTGCTGCAGGCGATGCAGCAGGGCGACGACGCTCAGATCGCGCTGCTGGCCCAGCAAGCGGTCGAAGCATTCGCCGGCTTCGACGACGATGCCGAGCACAGCGAGCGCTACTACCTGCACAAGGTGATGCGAGCCATCGACCTGTCGAGGATGCTCAGCGCAGCGATGCAGCAGTTGCGTCGCGATGGCGAGTTGTCCGAGCTCGAACTGATGTTGGCCCGCAACGAGTTCGCCGAGATGCTGGAGCGCTTCCGACGCCGGCTCGCTGCCGAGATCGCGGCCCGGATGGCGAACGCGGGGATCGACCACGCGCAGATCGACATCGGTACCGGTCTCGCCGACCGTGACATGTTGCAACTCTCGTCGCTCGAACTGACCGAGTTGCGACGCGTCGTGCAGCCACTCGCGCGCCAGTTGGCAGCGCGGATCAGCAGCCACCGACGACTGCGTAGCACCGGCCGCCTCGATCCTCGCCGAACCGTACGGCGCTCGCTGCAGTCCGGCGGCGTGCCACTCGATGTCGTCATGCGCCGCCGCCATCCGCATCGGCCCGAGCTCGTCCTGTTGTGCGACGTCAGCGGATCGGTCGCCGAATTCGCCCAGTTCACCTTCACTCTTGTGCATGCGTTGCACGACGAGCTCCGCCGGGTTCGCAGCTTCGCCTTCGTCGACGGGATCGCCGAGGTCACCGATCTGTTCGAGACGGCTCGGCACGAGATCCACGTGAACCGTTTCGTCGAACGGCGGGGGGTGTTGGGCGACGATGGGCACAGCGACTACGGCCGGGCGTTCAACCGGTTCGTCGACCACTACCTCACCGACGCCGTGTCGGCCCGCTCGACCGTCATCATCTGCGGCGACGCCCGCACCAACTACCGACCCGACGGGGTCGAGGCGTTGCGGGCGATCGCCGAGCAGGCTCGGCGGGTGTTCTGGCTGAACCCCGAACCAGAGGCCGAATGGGGTGCCACCGACTCGGCGATGGACGACTACCGCTCGTACTGCCGTGGCGCGTTCGAGGTCCGATCCCTGCGCCAGCTCGGCGACGTGATCGCCTCATTGGTGTAGTCGTAACGGCAGGCTGTAAAGCGCGCTACTGCACTGTCGAGAATTCGGTCGGCCGCCAGAACTCGTTTCGGATGCTCGCGACGATCTTGTCGGGTGTCTCGCTCGCGACCCGGGCGGAGATCCAGTCCGGGTCCGCAACGAACCTGGCCCACTTCTCCTCGCGCTCGGCGAGCGATTCCCAGGCGAGCAGGTAGTGCAGCATCTGGTTGTTCTCACCGACTTCGACTGTCCAGAAGCCGGCCGTGCGGATGCCGTGCTTCTCCCACAGGCCGAGCGTGGTCGTGCGGAAGCGGTCGAGCAAAGCGGGCAGGCGTCCGGGCAGGCACGTGTAGGCCCGGTACTCGTAGATCACTGGCGTAACCTAGCCCGGATCCGTTGTGGGCGCCGCCTAGCGGCCGGTGAGCATCCCATCAAAATGTTGCCCAGAGACCTCCGCTCCGACGGCAGCTATGGCGCGTCTCATAGCGCTGTGAGCCGAGCCGATCGGCAGTGATGTATTGGTGTCATGCTTCGAAGAGGCCCACATTTATCATCGAAGTAAGCGTAGTGAGAGCGAGGTCTGCCGGCTGCCGGTCGGTACGCAGGCAGTGTCGCACTAGGTCAACGAACGCCGTATCAGGGTCTGACGTTGTGGCGGACCATTCGACGGTCTTTCCACGCCAGTTTCGCTTCGCCGACGATGAAGACACGGCTCCTGCGTACTCGGCGGTCACCAAGGTGCTTTTTGGAACAGGGC
>Ga0207648_10001657_pt1 | contig 24399 bp, 24 predicted proteins | sample KBSMisM32_FD_184310 | JGI IMG/M metagenome (GOLD analysis project Ga0207648, IMG submission 184310) | Miscanthus rhizosphere microbial communities from Kellogg Biological Station, Michigan, USA - KBS Miscanthus M3-2 (SPAdes) (version 2) | ecosystem: Host-associated > Plants > Roots >...
CCGTTGCTTATGGCGAATATTATCCTGTCACCTTCTTGGGAAGGATTATTGCGGGAGTCTTGATGTTTGCAGCTATCGGTATACTTTGGACAGTAGTAGCGTTAATTACATCCAAACTTGTAGAACGAAGGTTAAAGCATGCAGGAACCGGCATAATCCAAGACACAAAAGATATGATAAAAGAGAAAATAGACTCTATAGAAAGATTGGATAGTAAAGAGCTTGAAGAACTGGTTCGCTTGATAAGAACACTTAATCATTCAGGTTAAAGTGTGGTGGCCTTATAACTAACCTGGATCAACAGGTCATTTTAGCTGTACTCTTTAGCTGTACTGTTCACCGAATGTAAATGCCGATAGAACTTGAATCAGCGTAGATATAGTCATCTCATTCTTGACCAAATATGTTGTATATGCCTCCACCACCCTGAATCAAATCACCACCATCGTCACGCTTGCAATCAATATTAAAAAGGGAATTTGATCTATTAACTACAGAATGATTTGTAATTCCGTAAAAAATTAGATTAGACCACTATTTTACAAAATTGATGTCTATCCTTTTATATGAAAATAGTAATTGAATAACGTGTCTCAATATTCGAATTTGTCGTGCATGAATTTTAATACCACCAATGATCAGGACGGGTTTATTTCAAAGGTGGACACTGTATGTAAAGCACTAAGAAGTTTTGAAGAAGTGTGCTATATTGAAGAAAAGTTAAACGAAAAGTTGGTTCCTGAATTTAGTAAAATTGGAATGCTTGGTTGTCCTATTTCAAAGGAATATGGAGGGCTGGGGTATGATATTCTAACTTATTGTAAGGCCTTGGAAAGAATCGGTGAAGAAGGTAATTCTATGAGAACATTTTTTTCTGTACATACTTCTATAGGACAGATGTTACTACAAGGATGGGCAAATCAAGAGCAAAAAAAGGAATTCTTGCCTGAAACAACTAATGGTAATAGTATCATGGCCTTTGCTTTAACTGAACCCCAAGCGGGAAGTGATCCTTCAGCAATGATCAGTGAATACGAAGATGTAGGTGACTGCTATTTACTAACTGGAAAGAAGCACTGGATTGGTAATGGAACGATAGCAAATATTATTACAACATATGCTAGAGATAAGACAACAGGTAAGATATCTGCATTTATTGTAGACATGGATTCATCTGGTATTAGAAAAAAAGAAATGAAAAACAAAGTGGGTTTACTTACCATTAAGAATGCTGAGATTAATTTCGAGGGTTGCCGTATACCAAAGCAGAATTTGTTGGCAAATGTCGGCCAGGGACTAAACATTGCCTTCAGCGCCCTGATAGATGGTAGGTTAAGTGTTGCAGCAGGTTCAATCGGAGTGATGAAAGACTGTCTCAACGAAACCTTAAGACACGCTAGGGCTAGAACACAACATGGATCTCCCCTAGCAAAGAAACAATTAATTCAACAACATATCTCAAAGATTGTCATAGGTATGGAAAGCTCGAAATGGCTTACCTATAGAGCCGCATTTGCAAGACAGAAATTGCATGATTACGTTGAACAATTCAAATTGGAACAAGAATGCTGGCAATCAGAACTAAATCGGAGTAACAGTACTTACTCGCAATTAAGAAAGGAAGCTGACCTGCTAACTACGATTGCCAAATTTCATGCTACAAACATGGCATTTGATTGTTCATCTAGATCACTACAAGTGTTTGGATCATTTGGTTACCAGAAAACCTCACGTGTCGCAAAACACTTCCTTGATTCTCGTGCAACAATGATCTATGAAGGAGCCAACGAAGTATTAGAACTCAAAATTGCGTCTGAGGTATTGGGAGAGAGTTTCAAGGCATACTAGTAAGCCGAATGCCTGGGATTTATTTATATCTTTTTCTATTTGTGATACCTGTTTATGGTATCGCATATTAAAGAAACACCTTTCGCAGCTTCCTCCTCATTTATGGTTAGTGGTGGCATTATTCTAATTGATTTTATTCCGGCTGGAAGTACGAGGAGTCCTTTCTTAAACAACCGGTTTACAACGTAATCTCTTATCATTTTTGTGTCAAATTCGAGCCCAATCATTAAGCCAATCCCTCTTACATCAATGAGTCCATTGATACCAATAATATCAACAAAATTCTTTAGCAACATATTGCCAATCCTTTGGGAATTAGATAATAAACCATCCTTGACAATAATCTCTATTATCTTTGTACCAACTGCCATGTCAATTCTATCTCCTCCTCCCCATGTACTTGAAAGAACTCCAGATTCCTCAGGTTCATATTCTTTGTCGTATACCGTGGCTCCTACTTGCAAGGCTTTTGCAACAGTCATTATGTCGGGTTCCACTCCATAATGTTGATAGGCCCACCATTTTCCAGTTCTTCCCATTCCACTTTGGACCTCGTCAAAGATCAGCGGAATTTTAAATTTATTTGCCAACTTTCTTAAGTTCTGGATAAATAATTTACTTGCCACATTTAATCCTCCTTCTCCCTGTATTGTTTCAGTCAAAATAAAAGCTACTTTGTGTTCTCTTAGCAAACCTTCCAATTGATTAATTTGAGGATCAGAATCAGCAGTACAAAATTTAATTCTCTTTACTGGTAACTGTGGAAAGTTTGTCTTTTGTACTTTTTTACTCATTGTAAAGCTCAATGCACCGAGTGTTCTGCCATGAAAATCACCCTTACAAGACACTCCCGGCAAAGGACCCAATTTCTTGTAGGCTAACTTTATGGCGTTTTCCACCGCTTCTGCTCCACTATTTATGAAAAATACTTTAGAATTCCTCTTGCTTATTGAAAGGAGTCTTTTACCAATTTTAATGTGCTCTTCGCAATAAAAATCTTGACCGGCTATTTTATGAACTCCATTTTTAGTACTACAATAATCTTTGATAACCTCTAAAATTTCAGGATGAGAATATCCCAATGGGCAGGATCCAATATTGGATGTAAAATCTAAAAACTTGTTGCCATCCACATCTTCAATCCTACATCCACAACCGGTCTTAATCACAAGTGGGTAGGTGAAAGTAGAGTCATACGATAATTTCTTGAATTCCTTTACTATTCTTGAAGCTTTCGGGCCTGGAATTTTTGTCATATCCATAAATTCAAACGCCGATAAATAAGACTTGTACAAACACCACAACAAAGATTCTAATTATCGACTATTTTCTCCTTTGAATTCTTTGTTAAGATTATTTCGTTTTTTTTGGAGCTCAGTTGCGGTAAGTAGAGATTTTGGTTTGTATCTACCTAGTAGTATGGAATTCCCTACTACGGTCACCGAACTCATTGCCATTGCAAGTGCAGCCAACATTGGTAACCATCCAAATATTCCTACGCCTAGCAACGGAACTAAAACCCCTCCGGCTATAGGTATCAATCCTGTATTATACGCAAATGCCCAGAATAAATTCTGCTTTATCTTTGTGACCGTCTTCTTCCCTAGTTCCAGTGCGATAGATACATCTCTGACATCACCTTTTATTAGAATAATTCCTCCAGTTTCTTTCGCAACATCTGTACCCGAACCTATTGCAATACCCAAGTCTGCTACAGCTAATGCCGGTGCATCATTGATACCATCTCCTACCATAGCTACTGTCTTGCCTTCAGACTTTAATCCTGAAATTACTTTTTCTTTTTGTTGAGGTAGAACCTGAGCCACGACTCTTTCGATTCCAAGTTGAGACGCAATTGACTTGGCTGTTCTTTCATTGTCTCCAGTGAGCATTATAACTTCCTTGCCCTTTGACTTTAAATCATCAACTGCAATTTTTGCACTTTCCTTTGTCGTATCAGCAAGAGCCAAAATTCCATACAGTTTTGAATCTGCTGCCAACAAGACAGCAGTCTTTCCTAAATTTTCCAGCTCTGTTAGTTTTGATTCGACACGCTCACCAATTGGAATGCTATTTTCAATCATGAGTTTTCTAGTTCCAACCAAGATGACAAGCCCTTGGTATACGGCCTTTAATCCTTGACCCGAAATTGCCTGGGATATCTCTGGAATTGGAATCGCATTATCTTGTTTGCCTTTTCTAACAATGGCCTGCCCTAATGGATGTTCTGAGCCTGCCTCCGCAATTGCCGCTAATCTAAGGATCTCCTTTTCTGCGATACCAGTTTCAGGAATGGTATAGATATCAGTAACAGATGGCTTTCCTTCAGTTAATGTTCCAGTCTTGTCGAATACTATTGTCTGAATTTTACTTGCAATCTCAAGGTACTCCCCACCCTTGAATAATATGCCATGCTCGGCGGCTTTTCCGGAACCCATCATTAATGCGGCGGGCGTGGCAATTCCTAGTGCACAAGGGCACGCGATAATAATCACCGAAACAAAAGCCAGAAGGCTGTAAGTAAACCCTATACCACCTAAAAAGTACCACCCCAATCCAACGCCTATAGCAGTGAGTACTATTGCAGGAACGAAATATTTTGCAACTTGGTCAACCATTCTCTGCACCTGTGCTTTTCCAGTTCGAGCTTCTTCGACTAGATTTATTATCTGTGAGAGCACAGTGTCCTGTCCGACCTTTGTAGCTCTGATTTTCAGCAGACCTGTCTTGTTTATAGTAGCACCTATGACTTCTTCGTCTTTTGCTTTGTCAACAGGCATACTTTCGCCGGTTACTGTTGATTCATCTAATGTTGAAGCTCCTTCTATTATTATTCCATCTGTGGGAATGCTCTCTCCAGGTCTAACTATCAACATATCGTTCTCTTTTATCTCTTCAATTGGTACCTTTGCTTCTTCCTCTAGGACTTGTCCGGTTGGACTCTTTATTACTCGCAATACGCTTGCTCTGCGAGGTTGTAATTCAAGGAGTCTTCTAACGGCGTGAGAGGCCTTTTCCTTGGTTCTTGTTTCAAGTAACCGCCCTATAAGTATCAACGTAATAATTACAGCAGCCGTCTCAAAATAAACGGAATTAAATGGGAAGAATTCAGGAGCAATCGTTACTGTTGCACTGTATAAATAAGCTGCAGAAGTTCCAATTGCTATGAGTGTATCCATATTTGATGCTTTTGCTTTAACACCATCCCAAAATCCTTTATAAAATCTCCATCCAATCCAAAATTGTAAGGGAGTGGCTAATACAAGCATAATGTAGCTCGAGTTACGCATCAAGTCTATCGGGAGGAAATGACCGAACTGTGCTGGCAGCATGTGAGGCAGACTTAGAAGAATAATAGGAATCGTCAGTGCCACACTTAAAACTACTTGGATATTCAATTTTTTCAGCTCTTTTTCTGGTTCTCTAAATTCGTTTAGGCATTGGCTGCTGCAAAAGAAATATTTCTTACCATTCATTGTATGCCTGATCGAATCGGGTTTTTCTTCCACAAACATACCACATACAGGGTCTTTTGCCATACAATAATGATAAAACCGTATCAAATATAACAATAGAACTTTACAAATGTAAAAAATAGTGTTGCATATACTGTATTGTAATAATTAGAAATTTGAGTTCTAAGATTAAAAAATAATCTCTCGGTTTGACTTCTGCAAATTGCATTATCACTAGCGATATGCTTATGTTTTCGCTTTTAAAGTTCTGCTGCGATATCGGGACATTTACGTTAATGCTGCAAAACGGGTGATGAATATATGGAGTTTCTTCTTTTTATTCAGGTGATAAAGAGACTGGAATGTTCTGTGAAAATATATTAAATGCAGATGGATAAGTCCTCTCTGATTTCATCTTTTCATAAACGATTTTACATTTAACATATTATGTAATGTTATAACCTTTTAGTGATAGCCGAAGAGCTTCTAACAAGTCATCATAACTAGTTTTTTCTTTATGTAAACTTTATTTATTTATCCCCTTTTTCTCTTTGTTTTTGTTTTTGTTTTTGTTTTTGTTTTTGTTTTTGGTTTTGGTTTTGGTTTTGGTTTTGGTTTTGGTTTTTTAGTCTTCTTTACGGTGGCACTTACTTTCTCTTTTGCGTCCACATTTTGCCTCTGTTTTGCTGCTTTTTGCTTATGACCACAAATATCGCATTCGTAGTCTCTAATTCCCCCAGTTTCTTTAAATTGTCCTTTTGGTTCTGCACTAGCGCTAGCGGTTACCACAGGATATAGATGACCCTTTTTGCATTTAGGACATAACTCCAATCCAGACACAGAATTATCAATCATGGGGTGGGTATTAAATATTACAAATACACTTTTCTCCGTAGAACAACTAAAAGAAGAAAAGGTAAGAAGCGTAAGAGCAGATTTTCATATAAGCAAGAACATGATGATCCTGAAAAATTGACTATGGACTAATTCTAGTCCATTTTTTCCTTTATCTTTTCTTTTTGGTACTCGTTATCTAAATCCTTATCAGGATCTGCTACTTTCTTTGCAACTGCTTTTGCACCGGCTTGAACCTTGTCGCTTGCATCTTCCAATCCTTCTCCTACATCTTCCAATCCTTCTTCGACGTCGGACTTGGCTTCTTCAACCTCAACCTCTGTTTCTTCTTTAATTTCGGAATCTGACATTGTAATATTAGTATGCACTACATTGCTTAATAACAGAGATGATAATCCTATTCATAGAAACAAATTCAATATTATCTTGTATTAGGTTTTATTTGCAGGAACGTCTGAATGACACGCACCAGGAATAAAGTTCATTGACATCTGAAATCTAAGAGCTTATGATGAGGTTACTATATAAAATAAATTTATTTTTGCTGTTAGCACTTCTCTCACCTTTCGGTTCAATTGGTTTGCGGCACGATTAGCCTCATACGCCAGGTAGAGTCCCACTACTAGGATTATAATAAATAAAATTATGCTGATTTTGGTTTTACTTTTCATTTATTATTGAAATATCGTAATCGAATATTGCTTAGGAGGATAATCAGCAATCAACATCAAAATTCAAGACAAAAAGCAAATTACCTATTTCAGATCTCGCACATTTTTATAACGGTCGGACTGATCTGGTGGCTGAGTGGGAATTCCGGCCATCCTCTCTTTTACTACTTTTATTCCTTCACTTGAAACGATCTGCTCATCTACTGAAGGCTCTTCTCCGTAAAAGAATTTCCCACGAATCTCTTCCTCATTATTACTTAGCCATATATACTCACCGTCATAAGCGTCTGCCAAATTCTTTGGTACCCAAAAACTTTTTTTTCCTACCGATCCTTTCTCTATTCTAAAATGATTCTGGGATATTTTTTTGATTTTACCAAGTTTTTTACCATCATTAGATTTTACCTTTTTATTCTTAAGTTCACTCCACAGAACGGTGGGACCGGCTATATTTTCTTCAGGCATGTACTATTATGGTCAACATTGGATATAAGCAAAGTAGTCAAATCGTTAAATGCAATATTGCGTACAGAAATGTAGCATATTGACTAAGGTAAAAATTTCCGGTAAAAGATTGATTGACAAGAAAGTAAAGTCGTTTGATGGTAAAGATTTGGGCAAAATCAAAAGTGTTACACCAGAGTACGTAGAGTTAAAGGATGGTAGCAAGCGGTATTTCGTTCCTAAAGTACACATAAAGGAACGTGATAAAGATCTATATGTATTGCTAATGGGAGATGAAGTCAAAGAAAAATATGAAAGGGAAGATCCTCCGCTAGCATCTGAAATACAAGAAGCAGAACGTACAGGGGAGGGATATGCTTCATATCATGAGGTGATACCATTCATGGCAAAGGAGCCTGGTTTGGAACTAAAGGGAGAAAAAACAGGTGACATCCTAAAAATATCTTGGGAGGATGTAATACATAAGCATGTGAGAACTGTTGACAACGTGGACATAGGGGATGTGGACAGAGTTGGTAATGAATTTATTGTAGTCAGAGAAGGTGTTGCAAATGTTCACATGTACTATATTCCAAAGCAGTATATTACTAATTATGATGGAAGCTCCATTTGGATTGATGTACCGAGTGGATTAGTAAACGCTAAATTTGAACATGAAGACGAACCAACGCAGGAAGAAATTAATATGTTACTAAATGAATTACCGGAGTAAAAATAGTGTTAAAAAATCTTTTTGATGCCCTAATACAACTCTCAAAATGCTACTGTGCTCATGATGGTACAATGATATCTTGAGAAAGTCACTTTTTCTACTAGGCGAGATTGATTATACTAGGGAAGACTGACTGAATGAACTTCATTGTCACAATTTTTGCACATAAATCTTTTGCAACTTTCGCACCACTGTACTTGACTGGCAGTATTACAGGAGTCACATGACGCCATCTGTTGTATCCCAGTTAATGTTTATACTATCTATATTTATAATTATTTTATTAGCCAAAGTAACGTGTTGACTTCCTAAATATTATTTCTTTATCCGACATTCCGATTAATGATAGTCCTTTTTTAAGTAACTTATTTCTTATTTCATGAGTTATCTTGTCCTTCTCTAATACTATAATCAATTCTGAAGATCTCTATTACTATGACCAATAAGACTTATAACAATTAAAGCAAGAGTCCGTGCAGGAGGTCACCTAAAACTATTTGGTTATTTACCATTCCTCGAATCTGGTCAATAATGATGTTTCAGATCGTTGTCTACTTTTTGTTAAAAGGTAGTAGTATGTAATTTAAACCAAATAAAGGAACTAGAAACTGCTATTAGTAACAGCACCTTTGAACTAATATTGATAAAAAGTCTTACAATAACGTTGCTTCTTAGCGTTTTAGTCCCCGGCGTAGGTCATATATATCTAGGGGTTCACCATCCGGGAATAATTATCTTCTTAATTGGAGTGTTTCTAAGATTTGTCGCAGACGTCTTTTTACCTTTTCCATTAAATTGGGGAATCTTTGGCATTTACTGGGGCTGGGCATTAATACATGTTTACAGAATTTATAAGGTAATATCTGGGCCAGTAGGACAGGCAAATTAGAAAAGTAGGGTAATACTGTTAGAATTATCCAAGATTACTGATGGGTCCAAGGAGAGATAGAAGCAATATGTCAAGGACCCATCAGACTCTTCAACGGATCCCTTTAGAAGAGACTAAACTATTAAAAGATTACCTGATTAAGAATCCAATGGGTCATGAAGGGGAGTGAGCAGACCCGCAAGATGATTTCGGAACCCCTTTGCGTGAGTGCACTACTATCATCAACAAATTATAAAATAATTAAACTGGTGGGAAGAATCGTAGTCTGACTGAGCCGAATTTCCCACCAGCGAAATCTGATGCTCTACGTTAACTTTGTATGCACTTTATATTATAAATAGCTAAAAGTATTGAGGCCGGTGGGAATTTAGCCTCATGAGTTTATGACAAGTCCTTTCCCCACCTCGGATTGAAGGGTTAACTTACCAAGCCTATAACTTTAAAAATATAATAATAAGTTACAAAGCCGGTGGGATGAGCGAGTGATTGGTAAGACAAGGCCCCACCGCCATAATTTGTTTGAAAGGTTACCCGATACCCGATAAAGTAGACTGAAATTAGTCCTAAAAATTAAACTCGATGATTGTACCTTTTATTTTATTCACAATCGATATATGCTTAACTTGAGACCAATTGGCATAATTGAACAGTACAAAACATGGAGTTTTAGAACAATAAGATGAAGGATTCTTCTAAGGTTTTCAAGATTTCATTAAGTTTAGCACTAATGGTACTTGTTTTTACAATGACACCCGGTTCTTCTTTATTTAATATTTTAAAACCTGTGTCGGCTGCTGCACTAACAGGTGTATCCGTCTCACCTGCCAGTAACGTAATTAATGAAAGGGCAACCTATGATATCTTTCTTACAACAAAGACTACAGGAACGATCAAAATCATTCAAATAGATTTTCCATCTAGTTTTAATCTCGCTTCATTTAGACTGATAGAAAAGAGTGGCATTGGCCCTGGTTCATTATCGTTCTCCGGTTCAACTTTGAAATATACGGTAAATAGTGCTACTAGTGTTCCTGCTGGAACGAATATTAAACTCGAAGTAGGCAGAATAATTGCGACAGAAGCAGGTAGTCAAACCGTCAGTATACAAACAATAAATCCGCAGAATGTTGTAATAGACGGGCCGACATCATCCGGTTCTTTTACCATAAAGGCCATAACTGGTAATGATGTTTCACCGGGCTTTATAAAAAGAAAGACTTTGCTCGATGATGCCGCAGGAAACACACACGGATGGAACCCTGATGGCTCTGCCAAAATTTTTGGCATTATTGATGGTGACATCTCAGGACCTGCTAATAACATATTTGTCAGCGCAATCGATGAGGACGGAGCCGGTTGTAGGACAATAGATTTTGATGCTGAGGAGAATTTGATGAGTATTAGGTGTGACTTTCCTCCGGCTAATAATAATGCCCTCCATTACCTAATAACTAAACTTCCCGCGAATGTTGTAACATCAACGTCATTAATTTCATCTCAATCTCTGCTTTCCTCATCTATACCTTCATCTCCGTTCGACACCTTACATTAGATAAATAGACCATTTGTGTAAAAGTATACGAAGGAATTGTTCGACCCATAATTTATTATCATCAAGTATTCAATTTAATATCTAAATCACTAACAAGGGGAGGAGGGTAGAATAACGATTCTAGTATAATTGACTAATTTAATTTCTCAGGTGTCTACCTAGGTATTAACTGAAGGAAAAAGGTAGGAATACCTAAACGTTCTATTTTAGAGGAGACTTCATAGTGCAATCAGGCGGTATAGGACCTGTGTTGAGATCGATTCCAGTTTTTACAATATCCAAGTGAGTTAATGGTGAGAAACTGGAATCGTTACTCATCAGGCTCAGAATAACAAGGAAACAGATAGTCATGTTGCCATTTGTCCAGTGTATTTTTCAACGTGTTGCTTCCCGTCATCGAATACAACCTTTCCAACATCTTTATGTATTCAGGATGGTCTTGGTGCAATACAAAATTATCCTTAGGGAAAGAGTAGTACGTTCCACAATCTCCCGTTAGGTCGTTGATATTTTTCTCCAATACATCTACCCCCTTGTTGAATAGTGTCAGCGCTCGCTCGTCCCCGGTATATTCGTGGTAAGTCATTAGGTTCGCAACACAAAACAGCTGACTGTTCAGTATTTTAGGATTGTTTTTTTCAGCCACTACTCCCAAAAGCCAGCCGTCATGATTTAGAACAGGAGAATTTAAGCCGTTGAATACTTTTTTGGAAAATTCTAGGTATTTGGAATCCCCTGTTTCATTATATTTTTTAGCAGTCACAAGCATCGCCTTACTCTGAGCTTCACAACCATACCAAGGCGCAGATATCTTAGAATAAAAGTGCCAATTGTAGTTGTACGGTATCAGATAGTAATCTTCATGGTCTTCATAGTTGCTGCTATCAAGGAACCAGTCAGCATTATCGACAAAGTTAGGATTATAGACTTTGCCTATATGCAGGCCAAAGAGGTTTTTGTAATCCACCATCGTGTTATTGTTTGCATCACTAGTATATTCAATATCAGACCAGCCTGTTTTCTTCTCTTCATTGTTGTTGTTCTTATCGTCTGAGATATAGACCTGAGCAGGAGCAACCTCAACAGACTCATCTGCTTCCCCGAATACAAAAATTGGTTTCACCATTGGAGTTGTTGAGACAGTGAGAAGTATTATGGAAAGTGAAGCCATGAGCGTAATTTTAATTATTGTTGCCATATTAATACTTCCGGAGATATTTCTTGTTTGTTGTCGCAATTCCTTTCATCGGCATCTTCATACCTTAAAATATTACTATCAGTAGGCGGAAATTTAGTTTTTTGTTGTTTTAGTTCGGTTTAGTTCAGCATTTTGCAACAAAAAGTAAAATCGTTTTTGATGACCCAACACTGACGATACGATTTAAGTCATGTCTGTAGGGTTTATTGGTGTTAATGAACTACTAAAATCTGTATACACAATAGCAATTAATTCCAATGCATGTATGAAACTAAATAATGAATCAAAGAAATACTGTCTATTCAAATTTTCGACAAAAAATGTCTTTACTATTATGATACCAATATTTTCTTTTTTTATTATTAAATTAAGACCAAACGGATATACTACTTTCTTGATACCCGCAAAGAACTTCTGTCGTAGACTTGGTTTGAGATTTAAAAATGACTTTTTGTCTTCTTTTGTGAATTCCATTTCCATCTGAAAATTGAAACTTTCTAAATGGTGATCAAAAATCACCCTGAATCTCATTTGGGAACTTGGGATTTGAACTATCAGTGAGTGTCTAATATTGGGATATCTCTGAAGAAATTTGCTTACTTTCCTGTCTTCCGTTTGGACTTTGTAACTAAAGGCTTTTAACCACATATCTATTTGTTCATGAATTTCGGTCATATTCTATCTATATTGACAGGCAAATTATTTTATTTATCGTTATCAAACTCGACTCTATCCCCATCGAGACAAATACCAACAGGAGTCCAAAACTGGCCATTATTACTTCCTATTTGTGCCCAATTTAATTGAAATTTACCTTTTGCAGAAAATCTTTGCACACGATCATTATTAGCATCTGCCAATTTTAGTGGTGGCAGCGTACTAAGTAATTGTCCCTTCATTGGGCTTTTAGTTCCACACAACAATCTATTCCGTTACTCAGTGTATATTCTTTAGGGAAATTTTTTTCTATATCTTTATCTTTATTTGATGTTCGATTTGTTTAAATTTTGACTCAAGAATATCGAGTCTTGATTCTTCAATTGTAAGCGTCTCTACCTTTCTTTGTAACCTCTCTGAAGGATCTATTGTTAAGTTGTCTGATTTTTATTGCGTATAAATAATTTAAAATAGCACAATGTGATTTACCTTTGTTTCTCAGCGATAAGATGAACTCGATAATTTTAGATTCTATTATTCTGGGATTGTTTTCAAAGAAGAGAACATCCCCTACAAATTTCATATATTTTTGAAATGATAATTGGTAAGAATTTCTGGTTTCCTGACTTCGACAACTTTCTAAAAAGAACCTAACCGATTCCAGGTAGTAAATAGCGCTTCAATGATATAAAAATATAGTATATACTATAATAAAGTAAAATTTATTATATCGATTGGCGAATTCTATTTACTTGCCGGTAGAACTGGACGAATATGACATCTCTATATTAAAATCGCTATTTGATGATGCACGAAAATCCTTTCGTCAGATTTCGCGCGAGACTGGAATTACAACACCCACTGTCAAGGCAAGATATGAAAGACTGGTGAATGTGGGTTTTATCAAAAAGATAATCCCCGTCATTGATTTAGCAAAAGTTCAAAATGCTAAGAGTCTTTTTGAATTACAAGCGGAGAATAATAGTAAGAATCAATTCAAGAATATAAAGAAAGGTATGCAGATAAACCTAAATTGTGATTTTTGCCACGGTGTCATAGCTGGCGTTCCGCAGGTATTCAAATTTGCAAACTATGAGCGATTCTTTTGTTGCACTTCTTGCAAATCAAACTATAAAACAAAGTACGCTGGCAGAATTCAAGCAATATTAGAAAAGAACGTTTCGAATTTGGAGGAATAAGGATTCCATTAGGTTGTTAGAGCAATTTAGAACCGTATTTAGACAATTAGTGATATTATTGTTACTATTATTATTTCTGATTCCAGTAATTTCCTTTTTTTTGATCTATACTACTGAAGGTATCAATAAGTATTCAAAGGTAAGTGATTTTCCTCAAACTTCGATTGAAGATTTTAAGGATTCACTTAATAGCTTAGTGCATCAATCCCAACATTTGACCAAGTCATATCACGATGAAATTGGAAAGTGGAGAATGCATCAATATGATAATTATACCCTTGCCTATATCACCGATACATTTATTCCTAAATTTGAGAACCTTACCAATATTGCACGGATTATGACTTATCCCGAAGATTACAAATACGTCCATGATGCTTTAGTTAATTCGTTGAGCTTTGAAACAGATAGTTACAGACATTTTAGAGAATATCTTTTATCCGGAAACATAACAGAGGATGAAATTTCGAACAAACTCTTTTCACGAGCATTTGAATACGAGCAAATTTATTCTGAGTTCCTTTCCACAACTCCACCACCCATTCCTATGGAGAATATAACTAAATTTATCAGCTTGGATTAAAAAATGATTGCTTTGAACAAATCTTACTTGTCGATAGTACAATAGCCAATCATAAATTGGTAATCAAATCTGATGATATTCTGCCAATTCTTCTGCTTAAGATTTTGAATGAATCCAGAATATCCATTTCTATTATTCCGGGCAGATGTTCAATATCAGGGACATAGTTATTTAGAACAAATAAATTTTGAATTCTGACTTCAATTTTGATATCATTGCTTTTCAAGTCATCGGATTCAGATCTATTTGTAATCTTGACTAACTTTGCAAAATTTTTTTGTTCTTGATCTTCTAGAGGATATTTCTCGGCATGAATAGATTCTTCAATCATTCTACATAATTCTGAAACTTTCATGGCACTTAAAGTAATATGATGATACTTTAATTTATAACATTGTAATGTCCATCTAATTTTTTAAAATAAGGTTAAATATCAAATAACCATATAAGTGCAAGGGTCATTGAGGAAGGAATTTTGAAAAGGAAAATATCTAATTCTCACAATTATGACCCAATTCTTTTAGAAAGAATATTATTTAAGGTCTCTAAGCGATGGATTGCAGGATATTCCAATACTGACGCAATATCCGAAGCCGTTAAATCCAATCAAAAAGGCATGTCCGCGATTCTTAATTACCTAGGCGAGGGATACACACAAGAATCTGAGATAAATAAATCGACTAAAGAATATCTTACTTTACTCAATTTATTAAAAACTAGTAATGTTCGAGGTAGCATTTCTGTAAAACCAACACAAATTGGTCTTAGTATTGGATACGATGTATGCTTGGAGAACTTTACAAAGATTTCCGAAAAAGCAAAGCAGAATGGCTTTTTCATGTGGATAGATATTGAAAATTCTAACTATGTGGAAGATACGTTATCTATTTATCTTGAAGTACTAAGAACAAATAGAGATACAGGAGTAGCAATTCAATCATATCTTAAAAGGAGTTATAGTGATCTACTACATCTTATGGAAAACTCTGCGAATCTAAGAATTGTAAAGGGGGCATACAGTGGTGAAACTGATGAGGCGTATCAATCAAATACTGAAGTAAGTCAAAATTTTTCAAGACTCATGAGAGTAGTAATGAAAGAGGCTACATACGAAGGGATCTTGGCCGTTGCTACTCATGATTCCAAACTTATTGATGAGGCACTCTCATTATCATCTAAAGGATCAGAAAAAATGAAGAACTTACAGTTTCAATTATTAAAAGGAATTAGAGACGAGCTAAAACAGCAATTGGTTAAAAGTGGATATACTGTATTGGAATACATACCGTACGGTGAAAAATGGTTACATTATTCTTTGAGAAGAATTAGGGAGAGAAAAAGAAATATATTTTTACTTGCCAGATCTCTCATATAATCTTGATTGCTTTAGTTACTCAAAATTGTTATTCTTCAGTCAAAGATAATCGTAGTCAGTATCATATCATCATTACACTAGACTCCGCATCTCTATTTACGGTCGTTATTACCAACTTTTCAGCTATGAGTGTGTATTTTTAAAAATGGGATTCAAAAATGAAGATACTTTCCAGAACTTTCTTGAGAATAATCAAGAGTATCGATTTCATAGGCTATACGAGAGGGCAGTTAACTCAGTTTCAGCCGAATTTGGAAAGACCTATCCTGTTATTATAAATGGTAAAAAAATCTATACTTCAAAAACTATGACTCGAACTTCTCCAACAGACAAAAGAATCACTTTGGGACAAATGTCGAAAGGTAATTCAATGCATGCTAAAAGGGCAATTCAGGCAGCAAGCAAGGCCTTTGAAAAATGGAGTAGCGTAGACTACAAAGAAAGAGTAAAGTTGTTTAGAAGAATTGGGTCTAATATGAAGAGACATAAGTTTGAATTATCTGCATGGCTTACTTTTGAAAATGGCAAGAATAGGTACGAGGCAATAGCCGACATAGATGAAGCGATTGATTTTATAATGTATTATTCAGATGAAATAGAAAAAAACAGAGGATTCATCATGAAGAAATCAACGATCCCAGATGAGCAAAACACAAGTGTGATGAAGCCTTACGGGGTGTGGGCTGTAATCGCTCCTTTTAATTTTCCTGCGGCAATTTTGGTAGGCATGTCCGTTGGCGCTCTCATAACTGGTAACACTGTAGTGATAAAACCGGCTAGTGATACTGCCATAATTGGTTATAAGATAGTTGAAATTATGATGGAGGCGGGGCTCCCTGATGGCGTAGTAAATTTTGTTCCAGGCTCGGGCGTGGAAATAGGTAAGGCAATCATTGAAAGTAGAGAGGTGGCTGGCATTGTGTTTACAGGATCAAGGGAGGTTGGATACAGGTTAATGAGTGAATCAGCCAGAACAAAACCTCGTCCAGTGATTGCGGAGCTGGGCGGGAAAAATGCAACCATAGTGACGGATAGTGCAAATTTGGATATGGCAGTAGAAGGTGTAGCTAAGGCTGCATTCTCATTCTCAGGACAAAAATGCAGCGCATGTTCACGAGTTTATGTTCAGAGAAGTATTAAATCCAAATTCTTATCAAAACTGATAGAAAAGACAAGAAAATTAAGAATTCAAAATCCCAAACAGAGAGAAAGTTTTGTGGGGCCAGTAATAAATCTAAACGCATACAATAGTTTCAAGAAGTATTCTAAACTAGCATCAAAAGATGGTAACATTTTGATAGGCGGTTCGGTGATAAAAAATAAAGATCTTAAACATGGTTTTTATGTAGAACCAACCCTTGTAGATGGACTCCCAACGAATCATTCTTTACTGAAAAAGGAACTATTTGTTCCTATTTTATGTATCACAGAATTCGATAATTTTGATAAGGCACTCGAAATGACAAACGAATCAGAATATGGATTAACATCAGGAATTTACAGTAACAAAAAGAAAGAAATTTTGAAATTTCTTCAGGGAATAGAGGCAGGAGTTGTCTATGTAAATAGAAAAAAAAGTTCAACAACAGGAGCAATGGTGGGACGTCAATCTTTTGGTGGATGGAAAGATTCTGGAACCACGGGAAAAGGGACTGGTGGAAGATACTATCTCACCCAGTTCATGAGGGAACAGAGCCAAACAATAGCAAATTAGCATCATATCACAATAGAAAACAACAGTGAGAACAATTGAAAGTTTTTAGATTCACTGGTGGGAGTTTTGGCTACTGAACAAGAACCAGCACTCCCAAAGTTAACCACCAGTGGTGTTTAGGAGTTGTTTACCATTGCTCAACAAATTATTCAAAAACAAATAGACAGTGTTGGGGACAATTTGAATATTACAACAGAGCTTTGAGTTTGCATAAAAGAAACTCTTCTTATATAGATTGTCACTTTACTGGTTTTTCTACTTTTAATTAGTCGAATGTGTATGACATTTTTTTCAATTATAACAACTACCCCCGCCAATCTTTTGATAATATTTTTGATGATAATTTTCTGCCTGATAAAATGTCGTTGCTGGCACAATCTCGGTAACTATCTTGTTCTGAAATTTTGAATCATTAAGCTCTTGCTTCGATTTTTTAGCAATGTTTTCTTGCTCTGCAGTATGATAAAAAATAGTGGAACGATATTGAGATCCTATGTCAGGGCCTTGTCTATTCTTGGTGGTTGGATTATGGATAGACCAAAACAAATCTAAAAGTTCCTCATAAGATACTTCTTTGGGATCAAATTTTAATTGTATGGCCTCAGCGTGTCCAGTCTTATCAGTACACACATCCTCGTATGTTGGATCTGAAAAATTTCCTCCAGTGTATCCAACACTTGTTACTTTTACTCCTTTTTTTTTCATGAACGCATCTTCCACACCCCAGAAACAACCGGCGGCAAAAGTAGCCGTTTCAAGATTATTGTCGCTCATACTATAGTGTAGCAATTGCTGGTCCTAAAACCTTTTTCTAGATCATCTCGGGCTGTAATATTCCAGAAATCGCCAAACTCAAAGGATCAACTATTACTTTCGCGATCTGATTGGTTTGGTTCTAAGATGAAGATGACAACAAGGACAAAATGATCCATCATGAAAAAAATATACCGAACATCTTCTACAATATTTGACTCCGTCACTATATTTTGCTCCTAATATACCTATTTCATCACAGATTCGTTTGCATCCCATTTCATAATATTACTAGATTTATTTTATAACCAGGAATGTACCTAGCAGGGAGTGGGCCTTCAGAAAATACGAGTTTTATTCAAAGCGACCTAAGGTCATTGTGAAGATAAAATGAAAAGAATTTGATCAAATGTATACATTGTCTTTTACTAGCTTGTGAAGCTTGACTATAGCTTCCGAAAGTGGTTGATCGGTACCAAAAATTATTAGCGTGTGATCACCAGTCTTATTATCGGGCCAGAATTTGCCCTCACAGTAGGAGCAGGTGTTGTAGCTGAAATTGTGCTCGCTAAGAATGTTGAAACCATTCTTTGGAAATTCACTTTCATAATAACCCAACCATCCTGGGTGCGTATTTCCGTCATTGTCTAAATTATTGGATACTTGATTAGTTGGAGAATAAAATCCTCCTACTATTTCTTTGCCCGTAGAAGTTTCATCTGATACAGTAATTGTCCCTTTCATCCACTCATATTCCGTGTCTGTTATAGAATAAGTGCCTACAGGCAATACTTTTGAATAAGATGAATTAGCATACTCCATCTTTCCAGTAGTATGAATCACCTTTCCCGAGCTATCTTTAATATTGATAGTATGAGGATGTGGCGTATTCCATGGTGCATCCGCATTAAGAAATACAATGGCGGTTCCTTTTGGAATTAATATGTGCGATGGTACAAAGTACGGATTATGATCTGTAAGCAGTTTATGTTTTTCATTGGACCAATCTTCATGAGCTTCATTTGCAACAAGAATTATGAAATAACCAACAGACCTTGGCAAATGCATAGTTTCTGTGTCGTAAACTGATTTAGCTTGGGGAATCTCCAATTCTTGTTGTTCTATACCAAAGGATCTATTGCTAACGTTAATTAAAATAATTGTCAAAAACGCATACATTGAAATTATAAGCGTGATTCTGTAATATTGATTCATATCAATGGATTCCTAGTTACCAATAATAGTAATGATTTATTATCAAAAAATGAACATCATCTATAATTTTGTAATTCTCAATTTTCCCAGAATCTTTGAGCTCGTCAAATTTGCTTTTATCTTTGTCAGATGTGTTTTTCATTCCAGTGCGCCACAAACTTTTCAACATTGGCCAAGAAATCTTTCCTTGACCTCATAAGAAAAGAGTGCCCAAAGTCCCAGCCGATACTGTCACATATATTACATTCATTTTCATATTGGGATGAATAACCATGAGCTTCACCTATAATGCATTTTGCAGGACTGTCAAGTGAAAAATACCACCTCCACCATCTCAATGACAATGGAAATGGAAATCCCGTTTGCCTTACTACACTAATTTTATTTGCCCATTTAGGTACAATATCATCAACGGTTAGACTCTTTGATTTTATTTCTTGGAACAAGATTATACTATCCTAGGATTGCGATATTATTAAGTGTTAATAACACACCCAAAAATGAAAATAATAATACCCATATTCTCATTCATTTTTTCTAATCGGCACAGTAGAAACATATTTTTTCCTCAGCATCCCTTTAAACAGAGTTCCATAAAAACAAGACAGTAATGTAAGCTATGTTGTGATTTTTTACCTAGTCGCCTGAGTATTGCAATGACCAGTCAGTATCTATAACCAGAATAACTTTGCAAAATTTCACTTGAGGATCATTTGATCTTTCTTTTCGTAGGAGTACATTAAATGAATTCCAAATATCATAATCGTAATAGCAATGATCTGACTGACACCAATGATTTCATGAAGAAATATGATTGCAAAAACCAATCCAAATACGGCGGATAGAGATAACAAAGATGAAGCCTTAACTACTCCAATTCTCTTTATGCTATGTAAATATAGATATAGTGATATAGCAAATCCAAAGACAGCTAAAATGACAATAGGCAGTAATTGTTCACTTTGAATCTTGAAAGGAATTCCTAATATGAAGACCGTTCCTATTAGTATTAACCCTCCTATAAGGGCCTTTAACTGAATAAGTTTTGACACGTCTATTTGCCGAGCTATAATCTTACAAATATTGTTGTCGAATCCCCAAATCATTGTTGCTAAGATAACCAACACATTGCCTATATTCATTCTAAATAATGGACTATTAAAATCAAGATTTGTAGTTACTAAAAATACTCCAATCAGTATCAATATAACTGAAATATATCCTAGAGGTCTCAATCTTTCTCTAAAAATAAGCAATGCAAATAAAATGGAAAAAACAGTTTCTCCATTTGCAAGTAGTGACGTGTCTGCTGCTGTACTTTGACTTAACCCAATAAAGAAAATTATAGGTGCTATAGCTGCACCGGCTACCGCGCTTATTAGAATAAGAGCGTAATATTTAGCTGTAATTTTTGAATGTGTTCTTAGGGCGCTAGGAGTAAAAAATGCTCCAGCGATAAGATAAATGATTGATGAAAGGATAATAGGATCTATTTCTGACAGTATAGGTTTTGCTAGGGTAGAGACGGAACCAAATAGCAAAGCAGCGACAATTGCCGAGAGGTATCCAATAATTAAATTTGAGTTGCTAAGTTTATATTTTATCAAGCTCTAGCACATGCACCCATGACGCAGACCTTATGGGTATTAAAACTTAGCCATCTGACATCTGGCCATCTGATATTCAAACTACTAACAATTCTGTCTAATCGTTACAAATTAGAAATTTTAGTTTGGCAATTTTGCGTCTTTTATGACGCCTACTAGGTTACTACGCCTACTAGGTTACTAAGAAAATAGATAACGTATACATATTCAAGTCCTAAATATGTATCTGGTAGAGCATGAAAATAATTGTTGAGATTATTGGAATCGCACTTATTATAGCAGGTCTAATTTTTACGGCACAATCTAAATCAATGTTGGGTCCTCCAAGCTCATTTATGTACAATAATCCATCGTGGACATTAAATGGTTCTATGTTCATTATCGCAGGTGTTATCATATTAATTCTGGGTATTATTTTTAGAATCATACTTCGTTTTAAGCCAAAATCTGAGTCGTAAAGAGTCAATAGGAACTAATTGTTGCTAAATCTAGATAATACCTAGTAGTTACTTTTTATATCCATTAAACCTAAATTGCCTATTTGAAATATTTGCCAAAGTTTTTTTATTTTTTACTAGCTATTGTATTCCTGTTTAGTATTTTCGTAATTGTCATCAATGCACAAGAGGAGAATGATGATCAGAATGTAATATCACTAAAATCCGATCCTATAATCCCTTCGGGAAGTTTTCCTGTGGGAATTGATATTAATCCAATAACAAACAAACTCTATGTTGCCAATCAATTTTCGAATACGATATCAGTAATCGACACCGAGAAATCCAAGGTAGAAGCAAATATCGATGTGGGCAATTCTCCATATGATGTAGAAATAAACCCGTTCTCCAACAGAATATATGCTTCTAACAGAGAATCTAACACAATTTCCGTAATCGACGGTTTTACGAATAAAGAACTTACTGAGATACCTGTGGGAAATTCTCCTGTAGGGTTAGGCATTAATTTAGCTACAAACTGGATTTACGTAGCAAACTTGGACTCAAAAACTATTAGTAAAATAGATCCAATTGAAAATAAGGTAAAAGAATCGTTGAAATATGCTTTATCACCATATGATATCATTGTGAATCCACATACAAACAAGGTATACATTTCAGATTTAGGCAAGAATAGTGTTTTAGTTCTAGATGGAAATAACAATACACTAGTATCAACTATACCAGTTGGTTCAAAACCTTCTGCACTAGCTATCAATACTCAAACCAATACGATATATGTGTCAAATTTCTTGAATCAATCTGTAAGTGTTATAAATGGAACATCCAGCAAACTAGAAACCAATATAAAGGTAAAAGACAACCCAGTCGGAATTGCAGTTAATCCACGAACAAACAAGATTTATGTTAATAATCTGGAGGATAATTCTGTTAGCGTTATTAATGGAGAGACGAATAAGGTGATTGAAAACATTTCTTTGGAGCCGGCAATTATTGCATCAGGAGTTAATAATCCTTTCATTAATATCCCCCTAAAAGTAACGTTCCCACTGATAGCGAGTAAACTGGCAATAGATCCAGTTACGAATTTCACTTATCTAACTAATACTAGGACAAATGGAATAATGACAATCGATGGAAAGACTGACAAAATTATTGCTAAAATATTTATTGATATTAAACCTGAGAATTCGGGAAATGTAAAATGTAATGATATCATTCTAGGAGCTGGTGAGTCTACGACATTGCCTATCAATTCGACTGTCAAGTGTGAAGCAATACCTGACAGGGGATATGATTTTGGACATTGGTCTGTAACAAATAATACAAATGAAAACCCCGTAATTTTTAACGTTACTGGCTATGAAACTATTACTGCCAATTTCAAAGGAGCAATTCTGACTGAAACGTTTATTGTACTAACTTCTGTGATAATAGGACTCGTATCAACAATCGGGGGTTGGTTCTACAAACAGAAATCTCGATTGTCCTTTAAGAGAAATCTAACAAATATAGACTATACATATGAAATGTTGTCGAAAAACAACAAAGAAGAATGTATAAAACAATTAGAACAAATCCAAAGGGATTTGAATTTTTTACACCGCAAGGGAAAAATTAATGAATCTCAGTTAGAGTTCTTGGAAAAGAGAATAAACTGGTATCTTAGTCGAGTTAATACTTTGAAATAAGAAGCATCGTTGATAGTTAGAGAATTGTACTATTAAAATAGGACAAGAGTGACAAAATGGAATCAATTAATAGTCCGAATGACTTGATGATGACTATTCAGGGAGAGTCCGGGCAGGTATGCGAAAAAAGGAATCAAATTCAAACAAAGAAAGGATATTTCGATTTATCCAAACAAATCCTGGTTGTTATCTACGTCAGATTAGAAATGAGCTGGATTTATCGATGGGCTCAGTTCAATATCACTCTTATCAGCTTCAGAAAGGTGGCAAGATTACGTCAACGAGGCAAGGTCTTTATAAGTTACATTTTCAATCCGGTGCTTTTCAAGAGCATGAGAAGACCCTACTTCAAGTGTTAAACCAAGAAACTCCGCGAGAAATAATTCTGTTTATTGTTGACCAAGGATATCCCACACAAACGGATATTGTTAAAAAATTGGGTATCTCGGCACCTTCAATAAACTGGCACGTAAGGCGTTTGATTGATCTAAATCTGATAGACGAAGTCAGGGAAGGAAAGTTCAAGAGATATAAGCTCCGTGATAATTCAATCGATTCTAGATACATAGTAGAACTGTTGAAGAAACACAATCCCAATCTTTGGAGTAAATGGAGCAGTAGACTGGTTGAAATGTTCCTGTCTTTATCCGAAGCCGAAGAAAATAACTAGTTATAGTGAGTAATTTGGAATCCTTAGTTCTTGAAAATGGATTATTTGAGATAGTAGAAAATATACTGTATATTGTAGGTACCATCTTTGCTGCTATACTAATAGCTCTGTCTATTTCTGCCTATAGAAACACACATTTAAGAAAACTCATTTATGCTATTATAGCATTTCTTCTTTTTGGTATCTTCCTATTTTACGAATACCTAGAACATAGCATAGCAATTGACAATCCATTTACCGATATTGTGTTACCTTCAATGGCACTCTCTATCCTTGTATTATTCTTTTTGGCCATAATAAACAAGAGATAATTCTGAACCATTAAATTTAGTTAACAATATGAGAATCCAAGAATATGCCACATAAATTGGTCAAGTCATTTCCCAATGGATCTGTTGATAACATTCTGAGCACATCTCGAGATTATTGGTATGATCACAAGTATATGTAACCTTCGCATCATTATTGCATCTACTACACTTTTGCATTAACTTGAAATGAATCATTAAGGATTTTAACTTTTTGACAAGTAGCTCTTGATACGATGATAGTAAAATCACTCTTGGTAACAGGCTACACTAAAGTCGGCTACCCCAAACAGTAACGGCGTATTATATAAGAATATTTGAAGAAAAACCTCACGATGGGATCAATATAGTTATCCACATATCGCACATATATTGAATCAAAGTTCGAAATCACATATTTCGAAATCATATATTTTTCCAATAAAACAAAGAGAAAAATACCCTTGCGATATCATGAAATATATTGTATCTAATCTCATGATGTTGTGTTGAAATATATTTTTACGTCTATCATATGCATTGCT
>Ga0207648_10001658_pt1 | contig 24396 bp, 19 predicted proteins | sample KBSMisM32_FD_184310 | JGI IMG/M metagenome (GOLD analysis project Ga0207648, IMG submission 184310) | Miscanthus rhizosphere microbial communities from Kellogg Biological Station, Michigan, USA - KBS Miscanthus M3-2 (SPAdes) (version 2) | ecosystem: Host-associated > Plants > Roots >...
GTCCGCCACGGCGTAATGCGCCGCCGGATAGGCCAGCACCCGCGTGCCGCCAGTGGGGAACACCTGCCTACCTGCCTCGTCCAGGACCGTGAGCATCGTGTCCGCGAGCTTGCGACACAGCGCGCCGACATCGGTCCTGGACTCGAGGTTGGGGGTGTAGAGGATGACGCAGTGAGGCATAGGAGCGCGGTCCCTGAATTGGGGTCAGATTCCAATTACAGCCGCTGGTTGACGTTGGTGTAACCCTCGGCCGATGAGGCCTGCGCCCTCGGGATGGCGTCGCCTTTCACCGGCGTCACCGGAAACACCGCGTTGATCTGCCCGGTGCCGGAGGCGCCGAAGTACGGCGTGATGACCTCCGCCTTGCCCTCGTATTCAGCCCAGCCCAGCGCGCCCAGCAGCATGGCGGTGTCGTGCATGAAGCCTTCGCCGTGGCCCTTGCTCGCGTACTCGGGCAGCATGCCGCAGAAGGTCTTCCAGTCGCCGCGCTTCCAGATCTCGACCACCTCGTGGTCCAGCGTCTCGAGAAACGGGCTCCATATCTTGAACGCGAATTCGTCCGCGAGGCCGTTCTGTGCGAAGCGGTGGCTCAGCGAGCCGCTCGCGAGGAAGGCCACGGTGCCGTCGTAGTGGTCCTCGACCGCCTTGCGCATCGCCCAGCCCAGGCGCGCGCTGTCGTTCAGGTAGTGCGCCATGCACAGCGCCGAGACCGACACCACCTTGAAGTGCTGGTCGACGTTCATGTAGCGCATCGGCACCAGGGTGCCGTACTCGGGGCCAAGCGTGGTGGCGGGATGGGCCAGCGTGTCGACGCCGTGCTCGTTGCACACCCCGGCCAGCAGCTGGCCGAGCGCCGGGTTGCCGGGGAATGCGTACGCCAGGTTGCTGATGAAGTGCGGCAGCTCGTTGCTGGTGTAGGTGCCTGCGAACTGCGGCGCGCAGTTGATGTGGTAGCTGGCGTTGACGAGCCAGTGGGTGTCGAAGACGACGATCGTGTCGACGCCGAGCTCGCGGCAGCGGCGACCGATCTCGATGTGGCCGTCGATCGCCGCCTGTCGGCTGCCCTTGCGCGGGCCGTCGAGCTCGCTCAGGTACATCGACGGCACGTGCGTGATCTTGGCGGCGAGAGCTACTTTGCCCATGGTGGGTCTCCGGTTGTTGAAGCCCTCCCCGGACGGGGAGGGTTGGGGAGGGGCGGGTGTCATTTCACCCCAATGGGGTACGGCCTCAGGCCGTGCCCCAATGCGGGATGTGGTGCGAACCGAGCGACACCGCGACGTTCTTCGGTTCGAGGAACACCTCGTAGCTCCAGGTGCCGCCCTCGCGACCGGTGCCGCTGGCCTTGGTGCCGCCGAAGGGCTGGCGCAAGTCTCTTACGTTTTGGCTGTTGACGAAGCACATGCCGGCCTCGATGGCAGCCGCCACGCGGTGCGCGCGGCCGAGGTTCTCGGTCCACACGTAGCTGCTCAGACCGTACTGGATGTCGTTGGCCTGAACGATCGCATCGGCCTCGTCGGTGAACGGGATCAGGCAGGCGACCGGGCCGAAGATCTCTTCCTGCGCGATGCGCATGGTGTTCGTCACATCGGCGAACACGGTCGGTCGCACGAAGTTGCCGCGTCTCATCGAGTCGGGCAGTTCCGGCGCATCGAGCCCGCCGGCAATCAGCGTGGCACCTTCCTTCGAGCCGAGCTCGATGTAGCTGCGCACCTTGGCGAGATGGCCGGGGCTGATCATCGGGCCGACGATGGTCGCATCAACCATCGGGTCGCCGACGACGATGCGCTTCGCGCGCTCGGCGAAGCGCCTGGAGAACTCGGCGTAGATCGACTTCTGGACCAGAATGCGCGAGCCCGCGGTGCAGCGCTCGCCGTTGTTCGAGAAGATCATGAAGATCGCGGCGTCGAGCGCGCGCTCGAAGTCGGCGTCCTCGAAGACGACGAACGGGCTCTTGCCGCCGAGCTCCATGCTGAACTTCTTCAGCCCGGCGTTCTGCACGATGCGCTGGCCGGTGGCCGTCGACCCGGTGAACGAGATCGCGCGCACGTCGGGGTGGCCGCACAGCGGCTCGCCGGTCTCGCGGCCGAAGCCGTGCACGATGTTCAGCACGCCCGGCGGCAGGCCGGCCTCGGTGGCCAGTTCGCCGAAGCGCGAGATGCTCAGTGGCGACAGTTCGCTCATCTTCAGCACCGCGGTGTTGCCGAAGGCCAGGCACGGCGCGATCTTCCAGGTGCCGGTCATGAACGGCACGTTCCACGGCGAGATCAACGCGCACACGCCGACCGGGTGATAGAGCGTGTAGTTCAGGTGCGTCGGCGTCGGGTAGGTGTGGCCGTCGACCCGGGTGCACATCTCGGCGAAGTAGTAGAAGTTGTCGGCCGCGCGCGGCACCAGGTTCTGCCGCGTCTGACTGATCACCTGGCCGGCGTCGCGCGTTTCGAGTTCGGAGATCTCGGGCACGTGTGCCTTGATCAGGTCGCCGAGCCTGACCATCATCTTCGCGCGCTCGGTGGCAGGCAGCGCGGCCCATTTCGGGAAGGCCGCCTTGGCGGCCGCGACCGCCGCGTTGATCTCGTCGGCGCCGCCCGAGGCGACCTCGGCCAGCACGTCTTGCGTGGCCGGGTTGGTGGTCTCGAAGTAGTCGCGGCTCTCGACCGGCTTGCCGTTGATCAGGTGCTGGATGCGCATGATGGAAATGCTCCTTATCGTCCGAATGCATCGTCGCCGACGATGGTGTTGACCAGCCGACCGATGCCGTCGATCTCGGTGATCACTTCGTCGCCCGGGTTGACGTTGACCACCCCCTCGGGCGTGCCGGTCAGGATCACGTCGCCGGGCGACAGGGTCATGAAGCTGCTGAGGTATTCGATCAGCGCCGGCACGTCGTTGATCAGGTCGCGCGTGTTGCCGCTTTGCGTGATCTTGCCGTTGACGAACGTGCGCAGATCGAGCGCGTGCGGGTCGGCAACAACGGCCGCCGGCACGAACCAGGGCCCGAGCACGGTGCAGCCGTCGCGGTTCTTGACGCGCAGATTCGGGCGGTACCAGTTTTCGAGGTAGTCGCGGATCGCGTAGTCGTTGGCGACGGTGTAGCCGGCGACGAAGCCCATCGCGTCGCCGCGCGCCACGTTCTTCGCGGTCTTGCCGATGATCACCGCGAGCTCGCACTCGTAGTGCATGAAGGTCGCATCAATCGGCCGGCGCGTGGAACCGCGGTGCCCGATCAGCGAGTTCGGCGCCTTGAGAAAGGCGAGCGGCTCGTCCTTCGCGCTCATCGTCAGCTCCTTGGCGAGCTCCTTCGCGTGGTCCGCGTAGTTGATGCCGAGCGCGATGATCGTGCCGACCTCGAACGGCGGCAGCCAGACGACCTCGGTCTCGGGCAACACGCGGCCGTCGGTGAGTTGCACGCCCTCGGTGTGTTCGACGGCCTCGTGGATGGCACCGCCAAAGGCGACTCGCGCAGTGCGCTTCATCGCGGGGCTGGTCATGCGAGCGCTCCTTCGGAAATCAACGGGTTGTCGAGCCGGCCCAGGCCATCGATGGCGATGCTGACGCGCTGCCCGGCGCGCGCCCGCGGCGCGCCCGCCGCGACACCGACCGACAGCACATCGCCCGTCGCGAGCGTCATGAACTCGCTGACCTCGGCGATCAGCCGCGCAGTCGAGCGGATCAGCCCTGCGGTATTTGCGCGGTGCACGGTCTCGCCGTCGATCGCGACGACGATGCCGAGCGCATCGGGCGAGCCGACGCGAACGCGCGCCACGAACGGCCCGATCGGGCAGAAGGTGTCGCGCGCCTTGAAGCGCAGCGACGGCCGGTAGTACGACTCGTGCGGCACGCTGACGTCGTTGACGATCACGTAGCCGGCGACGAAGCTCAACGCGTCCGCCTCGCTGACGCGGCAGGCCGGGCGGCCGATCACGAGGCCCAGGGTGGCGCCGATCTCGACGGCGTCCACGCCCGCCGGCACGACGATCGGCTGGCCCGCATCGATCCAGGTGTTGCGCGGCTTGATGTAGAGGATCGGCGCCTTCGGAGCCGCCTTGTACGGCGGCTCGTTGACGGCGTTGCCGAGCGCCGCGAGCGCGTCGCGATGGTTCAACAGCGTCCCGTAGACCGTGCCTCTGCGAGCGGGGTGTCGCGCGGTGTTCATGGCGTGTTTCCTTGTGCGGATGGAAGCGTCGGCTCGAGTGTCGCGCGTCAGCCGTTCAGATGCACCAGCCACAGCGAGATGCTGGGCACCAGCAGCAGCAGCACGATCCGTATGAGGTCCGACGCGAGGAATGGCATCACGCCCTTTGCGGTTTCGAGGTACGGCGTGTCCTTTGCGAGCTTCTGGATGATGAACAGGTTCATTCCCAGCGGCGGGTGCACGAGGCCGATCTCGACCACCATCAGCGCCAGGATGCCGAACCAGATCGATTTGTCGACCGGCGCCATGCCGTAGAAATCGAGCCCCATCACGACCGGGTAGAAGATCGGGATCGTCAGCAGGATCATCGCGAGCGAATCCATCACGCAGCCGAGCAGGATGTAGACGACCAGGATCGCGGCCATCACCAGCAGCGGCGCCATCCCGCTGCCCTTGACCCAGCTCGCGAGCTCGCCGGGCAATTGCGTGATCGCGAGGCCGGCATTGAGCACGTCGGCGCCGAGCAGCACCATGTAGATCATCGCGGTGGCGTGGGCGGTGCCGATGATGCTGGCGCGCAGCCCCGGCCAGCGCATGCCGCCGCGCAGCACCGCGAGCGCACCACAGGCGGCCGCGCCGATCGACGCCGCCTCGGTCGGGTTGGCCCAGCCGCCGTAGATGCCGACGATCACGACGAGGAACACGCCGACGACCGGCAGCACCTCGATCACCGAGCTCAGTCGATCGGCCCAGCTCACCTTCGGGCCGGCCGGGCCGGACGCGGGATTCAGCGTGACGAAGAGCCGGATCACGAGCATGTAGCCGAAGGTCGCGATCAGGCCCGGGATCACCGCGGCGACGAAGAGCTTGCCGATCGATTCCTGCGTCAGCACCGCATAGATCACGAGCGGCACCGACGGCGGGATCAGGATGCCCAGCGTGCCGGCGGCGGCCAGTGTGCCGGTCGCCAGCCGCCCCGAGTAGCCATGCGCGCGCAGCTCGGGCAACGCGACCTGCCCCATCGTCGCGGCGGTCGCCAGCGACGAGCCGCAGATCGCACCGAAGCCTGCGCAGGCGCCGGTGGCGGCCATCGCCAGGCCGCCGCGGAAGTGGCCGATGAAGGCCGCGGCGCAGCGGAACAAGGCCTTCGACAACCCGCCGTTGGTGGCGAACTGGCCCATCAGCATGAACAGCGGAATGACCGCGAGGTCGTAGTTCGACAGGCGTGCGTAGGCCAGGTTGTTGAGCGTGAACAGCAGCGCGTTGGAGTCGCCGTGGTTCATTGCGAGGAACGCAGCCGAACCGGCGAAGAACATGCCGATTCCGACGTGGATACGGAACACGAGCAGGAACATCAGGCACGCGAAGATCGTCAGGCCGATCGTCATACCGCTCGTGCCGCTCATGTCGTGCTCCCCAGCGCTTCGCCGAGCGCGCGGTGTGTGCGGTGCAGCCCGCAGAGCGCCAGCAACGCAAAACTGGGCACCAGCAGTGCCACCGGCTGCCACATCGGGATCGTCAGCAGGGTCGACACCTCGCCGGACGAGTAGCCGTCGACCACCGCCAACCAGGTCCGCCAGGTGATCAGCATGGCGGCGACGCTGAGCAACAAATGCGCGACCGTGTCGAGCGCCGCCCGGCTGCGCGTGCTCATCCAGCCCGTCAGCGCATCGACCTTGATGTTGTGGTCGTGCAGCTCGCACAGCGGCAGGAAAGCCGCGGCGCCCACCGCCGCGCCCATCTGCATCAGCTCGACGTCGCCCTGCACCGGCGCCGCGAACAGCTTGCGCCCGACGATCGAGACGATCGACATCGCGATCAGCGCGCAGAAGGTCAGCCCGCCCAGCATCGTGAACCCTGTGGCGACACGGTCGAGCAAACGCCCGACGCCGTGCCTGGACACCACCTCGACGGTGCCCTCGCGTTCGATGATTTCAGCCATGGTGTGGATCTCCGGAGTGGCGTGCAGCGATCACTTCATGTGCTTCGCGCCGATGGCCCGCACTTCCTTGACCAGCATGGCGCCGTCGAGGCCCTTCGGCGCGACTTCCTTGGCCCATTCGACCTCGACCGTGGCCGAGGCCTTGCGCATCGCGTCGTAGTCCTCGGGCTTGACGGTCAGCGTCTTGTTGCCGGCGTCGTTGGCTGTTCTGCGGCCGTCGACGATGGCCTTGTCCCAGGCGGTGCCGGCCAGCTCCACCAGATAGGGGCCGCTGGCCTTGTCGAGCAGCGCCTTCAGATCCGGCGCCAGGCCGTCGTACCTGGCCTTGTTCATCAGCATCACCAGCGGGTTCTGCGTGAACGCCGGCTGATCGGCCGGGCCCTGCATGTGGTACTTCGTCACTTCCTGCAGCTTGACCGCGGGCACGAGTTCCCAGGTCGCCATCGCGCCGTCGACCACGCCCTTGGAAACCGCTTCGGTGATCTGCGCCGGCGGCATGTTGACGGGGGCCCCGCCGAGTGCAGTCAACAGCTTGGCTGCACTGCGCGACGGGCTGCGCAGCTTGACGCCCTTGAAGCCCTCGACATTCAGGATCGGCTTGCTGGCCGTGCTCATGATCACCCCGCTGCCCGTGAACATCGCCAGCAGCTTGAAGTCGGCGTAGTCCTTCGCGGCGTATTTCTGGCTGTATTCCCACATGGCCTTGCTGCCGGCCAGGCCACCGGGCGGCAACGTGAACGGCTGCTCCAGCGCCTCGGTGTACGGGAAGCGGCCCGACGAATAGCTCGGCGACGTCATCACGATGTCGGCGACGGCGTTCTTCACCTGGTCCGCCAGCTGCGGCGGCGTGCCGCCGAGCTGCATCGCCGGGTAGATCTGGCACTTCAGCTTGTCACTGGAATCCTTCGCGATCTTGTCGCACCAGGGCTCGAGCACGGCCTTCTGGTAGTTGGAATTCGGCGGCAGGAAGTGCGACACCTTGAGGGTCACCTCCTGCGCGAGCACGGCTGACGACGACATGGCCAGCGGTAAGTACACAAGACCGACCAAGACAGGGCGAAAGGCGGACATCGGGATTGTCTCCATGTGAATCGAAGCGGACTCGGCGGCTCGCTTCTGATGAAGCGCGCCATATCACTAATATGTACGTAATTCTTTTACTAAGATGTTAGTGTGTCAAGCGGTTCAAGCCTCTTGAGCCCCTGGGACTTACCCTGAGTGCGCAAAGCGTCCCGGCCGGCGCGGCAGACGGCAGCGTGGTGCTTGCTTTACTATGATGTGAGCGACCCCGGGCGTCCGGGGCTTGACTCGAGGCCAGGAACACCATGTCGACCGAATTGCGCCACCGAAATCTGCCTCAGCTGATGCTGCAGGCGCGTGAAGCGCTGATGGCGCAGTTCCGGCCCATCCTCAACGAGAACGGCGTGACCGAGCAGCAGTGGCGCATCGTCCGGGCCTTGCTGATGCAGGGGCCGCTGGAGCCGCGCCAGCTGTGCGAGCTGTGCCAGATTTCCAGCCCGAGCATCGTCGGAGTTCTGCTGCGGATGGAGGAAGCCGGCCTGGTCGATCGCGAACGCATGGCCGACGACCAGCGCCGCGTCCTCGTCTCCGCCACCGCGCGCAGTCGTCAACTCGGGCGGCGCATGATTCCGGCGATCGAGGAGCGCTACGCCAGCATCGAGAAGCTGGTCGGGGTCGAGACCTTGCAGCAGGCCTATGACGTTCTCGACGCGCTGCTTGCGCCGCTCGGCTACGCCCCCGCCGATGCCGCCGAAGGGTCCGACGCCGCTGCGATTCGGGCGCCGCTGCGGCGTCGCTCGCCGCGTCGGGAAGCGGGCGAGCGCTAGGAGCGTGGGCGGTAGAGAGCCGGGCCCGCGTTGGGGCTGCAAGGGGCCGCAGGCAAGGCGCGAGGCGCAGCCCAGGCTGGCCGCCTGGGCAAGCCGAGCAACGCCGCATGCAACCCTTGCAGCCCCATCCCGAAGGGCGGGCCCGGCTCTCTGCCGCCCACGCTCCTAGGTCGCCGATCCGCGATCGGCCGGTGCCTATCGGCCTACGCCATCGTTGGCGCGGGGAGTCTGGTGTACGCGAAGGCCCCGGCCACCAGCAACGCTGCAATCGCCGCCATCGTCGCGACAAACGGGTCGAGACCGAGCGCCGGCGCAAGTGCCGCGACCCATCCGGTGAACCACTGCATTGCCGCCACGCCCAGGAACATGGCCATCGTGAACAGCGCGAGCGCACGGCCCGTCAGCGAGGCGGGGTAGGCGGCGCGCACATCGGCGTACTGCAGCACCATGTAGCCCGAGAGAAGACCGAACACCGTGGACAGGGCCACGTCGGACGTCGCGCCCAGATTCGACGCCACCAGCGCGAGCAGCGTTGCGCAGACGAGCGTACCGGCCACCAGCCAGCGCCGTCGCGTTGCGGGCCCCGGGTCGAGGCGGCCGAAGAGCGGCGGGCCGACCATCGCCACCAGCGAGATCACAAGCGCCACGTGACCCACCTGGACCAGCGAGAAGCCGTGGCGCGCAATGAGCAGCGGCCCCAGCCACAGCCCACGCACCGTGATGAACGAGGCGTAGGTCACGGCCGCCAGCGCGACAATGCCGGCCGTGTGCGGCAGCGTGAACAGCGCGCCGAAACGCCGCATCGCGGTACCGATCGACTCCTTTTCGGCGGGTGATGCGTCCGGTGCGGGTTCGGCGACCCACCACCAGATGGCCGCCCATGCCGCGACCGAGCAGGCGGCGAGCACCCCGAACCCGGCCCGCCACGACGCCGCATCGATCAGCCAGGCGAGCGGGCTCCCGGTGGCCAGCATGCCGATGCTTCCCAGCCCGAGAACGAGACCGGAGATGGCCGCAAAGCGCTCTGGCGGATATCGACGCGCGACGAACACCGTGCACACCAGAAAGGCCGGTGCGCAGCCGATGCCGATCAGCGCCTGACCGAGCACCAGCCACTCGAAGCGATGGGATAGCGCCGCCAGCACGGAGCCGGCCACCACGAGCGGGAACGCGGTCAGCACGGTGCGCCGGATGCCATGCAGATCGATGCCGATGCCGACGAAGATCTGCATGGCACCGAAGGCGAAGTGAAACGCACCCGCGAACGCACCGAGCGCTTGCGGGGTGGCAGCGAACTCGGCCTGCAGCTGGGGTGCCATCAGGGCGGCCACGGTGCGATACGCCTGGCTCAGCGCAAAGCCGCTCGTCAGTGCCATCAGCATGACGACGCGAGGCGCCTGACGCACCGCGGCGCCAAGGTGGTTGGCCGTGGACATGGCGTCTTCTACCACCTTGGCGATGAGTTGCCGAGGCGCCTGCTCAGGGGCCTCGGAGGACGGAGATGCAGGGCAGCTTCAGGCCGGCGCCAGCGCCGGCGGCCCGGCGCGCGGGCTGGTCTGCCCCGCAGCGGTCAGGTGCCTGGCGCCATCCTCGACCTGAAATGCGGCGCCGAACGACTCGCCGCTGCTGGTGGCGGTGACGGTGTCGACATACCACCACTCGCCCACCACACGCGTCGCATCGGCATCGACCAGCAGGTAGCCGTGGCGGGTCAGGTCGATGTACTTGAAGTGCGGGTTGATCTGCTTCAGCAGCGACTCCGCGAGCCCGCCGGTGTCGATGATCATCTGCGACGTGATCGATGTGGCAACGAACTCCACCGCGCGCGAGCCGGCACCGGTGTCGGGGTCGTAGCCGCCGGTGGACGGGTCGGCGTTGTTCGGGTCCTGGCTCAGGTCCGCGGCCCAGGAGCTGTGCGCATCGCCGGTGAGCAGCACGACGTTGTCGACCGCCGGCGTCGAGAGATCGCCCTTCAGCACGTCGTAGACGCGATCGCGCGCCGGCTGGTAGCCGTCCCACTGGTCGGGGTTGACGAAGCGCCCGCCGCCGTCGGCATTGCTCGCCGGTTGCAGCTTCAGCGGCGCGAACATCACGCCCTGGCCGATGAACTTCCATCGCGCGGTCGACGCGCGCAACTGCGTGGCGAGCCAGCTCTGCTCGTCGTCGCCGAGCATCTCGCGCGCCGGGTCGGTGAACGCACCGGTCTGCGTGAAGAGATCGGTGTTGCCGATGTTGCCCGGCAGCTGCGGCGAGCGGGCCACGACCCGCTCCTCGAGCATCAGCAGGTCGACCAGGTCGCCGCAGGCGAAGCTGCGGTTGTTCTTGCGAAGATCGGTGGCGTCGACCACGCGCACCGGCATCCACTCGTAGTAGGCCTGCAGCGCCGCGGCGACCCGCGCGGTCCAGGTGCCCTCGGATCCCTCGGTGTGGTTCTGCGAGCCGATGGCATTGGCGTTGCTCGCGAATTCGTGATCGTCCCAGATCGCGATCATCGGATGCTGGCGGTGCATTTCCTGCAGGTCGGCATCGCGCTTGTACTGCGCGTGGCGGGTGCGGTAGTCGCCCAGCGTCACCGTCTCGGTCGCCGGCTCGAACGTGCGGATGTCGGGATCGCCGTATTCGTAGATGTAATCGCCCAGGTGGACGACGAAGTCGAGGTCGGCGCGCTCGGCGATCCGGCGGTACGCGTTGAAGAAGCCGTGCGCCAGGTTCGCGCAGCTGACGACCGCGATGCGCAGCCGGTCCGCGCTGCCGGCAGGCATCGTACGGGTGCGGCCGATTGGCGACGCGACGCCCATCGCCGTGAAGCGGTAGTAGTAGGTGGTGTTCGGCTGCAGCCCGGTGACATCGGTCTTCACCGTGTAGTCGCGCGAGGCATCGGTGCTCAGGCTCGTGCTGGCGACGACGTTGGCGAGCGCGACGTCGGTGGCCACGACACAGTCGACCGCGACCGTGCCGGCGCTGTCCGGCGTGACGCGGGTCCAGAGAATGACGCGATCGGCGAGCGGATCGCCGCTCGCGACGCCGTGTCTGAACAGGCCGCTTCCCGGCGGCGTGGACACGGGCTCGTCGTCGTGATCGCCGCCGCCGCAGCCTTGCAGCCACGATGGGGTGGCCAGCGCCACAGCCGCGCCCCCGGTACGCCGGAAGAACTCCCGGCGATTGGGGCCCAGGCGCCGGGCTACGCATTTCTTCAGCCTGCCCATTGGTGCCTCCCTTCGGTGGTTCAACGGGAAACGCGGCTGCGCACAGCATACTGCCGTTGGGCTTCCGACGGTGCTGGTTCAGGGGAGACCTTCAGCAGCCGTCTCGGAGCTCGCATTGCGTTGGCGGTAAGCTTCCCTTCAAGACGGCGAACGAACCATCCTGGCCAATGCCGGTCGCTCGCCCCATCCATGAAATTGCGCTGCAGATCCTCCACCGATGACACCCGAGCAGCAGCAACTCGAAGCCGCGATCGCCGCGCTGGAAGCCCAACGGTCACTCCTCGGTGATCCGGTCGTCGACCCGCTGCTGTCAGCGGCCCGCGCCAAGCTCCTCGCATTCGACGATCCGCCGACCGCCCCAGGGCAAGTCCTCAAGCAGCTCACCATCCTGTTCCTCGACGCGGTCGGCTCGACCGCGCTCTCGCAGCACCTCGACCCCGAAACGATCAGCGCCGTGATGGACGGCGCCCTGTCGCGCGCCACCGCCATCGTCCAGGCCCATGGTGGCAAGGTGCTGCAGTACGCGGGCGACAGCCTCCTTGCCGCCTTCGGCGCCGACGAAGCCCGCGAAGACGACGCCGAACGCGCGGTCCGCAGCGGTCTCGCCCTGACCGCGCTCGGCCAGGCGCTGGCTGGCGAGGTGCGCGCCGCGCACGGCCACAGCGGCTTCGACGTGCGCGTCGGCATCCACACCGGTGCCGTGCTGCTCGGCGGCGGGGTGGACGCGGACGCCAGCATCCGAGGCATCGCGGTGAACGTCGCAGCGCGCATGGAGCAGACCGCGCCGTCCGGTGCCTTGCGCATCAGCCACGAGACCTTCACCCAGGTGCGTGGCCTGTTCGAGGTCGAGCCCCAGGAGCCGCTGCAGGTCAAGGGCGTGGACACGCCCATCCGGAGCTATCTGGTCAGGCGCGCCAGGCCGAGAAGCTTTCGTCTGGGCAGTCGCGGTATCGAAGGCGTCGCCACGCGGATGATCGGGCGGGACGCCGAACTCGAGATACTGCAGGAGGCCTTCAGACAGCTCTTCGTCAGCCGCCGTCTGACGGCCATATCCGTGGTTGCCGATGCGGGCATCGGCAAGAGCCGGCTGCTCTGCGAATTCGCCGACTGGAGCGATGCCCGGCCGGAGCGCTTCGTCCTCTTCCGGGGTCGCGCCACGCCGCAGACGCAGGGCCAGCCGTTCGGCCTGCTGCGCGACATCCTGGCCCGGCGCTTCCAGATCGCCGACGACGACAGCATCGAAGTGGCGCGCCGGAAAATGGTGCAAGGCATCGTCCCGCTGTTCCTGGACGACGACGGCCCCGAGCTGGCGGAGGGCCACGCTCATCTGCTCGGCCACCTGATCGGCATCGAATGGCGCGAGAGCCCGCACGTCAAGGGCATCCTCAATGACCCTCGGCAGATCCGCAATCGGGCCTTCCACGCCGCGGCGCAGATGTTCCGTCGCACCGGCGCAGGCGAGGGATGGCCGGTCGTCCTGCAACTCGAAGACCTGCACTGGGCCGACAACGAGACCCTCGACTTCCTGGCCTACCTCGAGGAGATCGATCGCGACGTGCCGCTGCTGATGCTGGTCTTTTGCCGCCCCACCTTGTTCGAACGCAAGGCCGCCTGGTGGGCCGAGCGCGTTCACCGCCGGATCGACCTGCAGCCGCTCGGCAAGGACATGAGCCGGCTCCTCGTCAATGAACTGCTGAAGAAGCTGCCCGAGGTCCCCGCCGCACTCCGTGAGCTCGTCACCGGCGGCGCCGAAGGCAACCCCTTCTACATGGAAGAGCTGGTGAAGATGCTGATCGACCAGGGCGCGATCAACACCGGTGCGGTCTGGAAGGTCGACGCCGAGCGGCTGATGCTCACCCAGGTCCCGGCGACGCTGACCGGCGTGCTGCAGGCCCGGCTCGACGGCTTGCCGGCGACGGAGCGACTGACGCTGCAACAGGCCAGCGTCATCGGCCCGGTGTTCTGGGACAGCGCGCTGTTCGCCCTCGACGCGACCGCCGGCGAGACGCTGCCGGCATTGGTGCGGCGCGAACTCGCGCTGCCCCGGGCGGACGCAGGCAACGACGAGCTGCGCGAGTACGCGTTCAAACACCAGATCCTGCATCAGGTGACCTATGCGACCGTGCTCAAGCGCACCCGGCGCGAACTCCACGGCAAGCTGGCGCGCTGGCTCGCGGCCCGGTCCGGGCTGCGAGCCAACGACTTCCTGGGCGACGCGGCCAGCCACTTCGAACAAGCGGGCGACGCGGTCAATGCGGCCGAGTACCACGCACGGGCGGCCGAGCAGGCGCGACTGCGGATGGCGCACGACGCGGTGCTGAACCATGTGCGGCAGGCGCTGCGCCTGCTCGACCAGACACCCGCGGCGAGCAGGGCGCTCATGCACTGGCGGCTGCTCGTCGTGCGCGAGGCGACCCTCGACATTCAGGGCGACCGGCCCGGCCAGCGCGCGGACATCGACGCGATGGCCGAGGCCGCCGAAGCGCTCGCCGACGACCGGCGACGCGCCCACGCGGCCTGGCGGCGCAGCGCCCTGATGCAACGAATCGCCGACCATCCCGCGATGGAGACCGCGGCGCGGCTGGCCGACGCTTGGGCGGCGCGGGCCGGTGACTTCGAACTCCGCCTGCTCGCACAGCGCCTGCTGGCGATCTCGATCGCGTTCCAGGGCCGGCCGGCCGAAGGCCAGGCCATCGCGCAGAAGGCGCTGGCCGAAGCCCGCGCGCTCGGCCTGCACGGCGTCGAGGGGTCATGCCTCAATGCGCTCGGCGTGATTCTCGCGATGCAGGGCGAAGACGTCGGTGCGCTCCAGCTGGACCAGCAGTCACTGGTCGCCTATCGGGCGGCGGGCGACCGGCGCAACGAGGCCCTCGCACGCGGCAATATCGGCGCCGGTTGGCTGGACCTCGGCGACCTGGCGCGTGCTCGCATCGAACTGGATGAGGGGTTGCGCCTGCTGCGCGTCAACGGCGACAGGGCGCTCGAAGTCAGCCCGCTGTGCGCGCTCGCGACCCTGGCCCTGTGGCAGGGCGATGATGCCCATGCGCTGGTGCTGGCACGGGCGGCCCTGGAGACGGCCGTCGCGGTCAACGCGCGCGATCAGGAAGCTGCCGCCTGGTGCCGGCTCGGCGAGGCCGAGTCGGCGCTCGGCCGGCCCGCTGCGGCCGCGCAGGCTTTCGAGTCTGCACGCCAGCGGGCCGCCGAGGTCGCCAGTCCGTATCGGTACGACGCCGCCGCCGGGCTGGCCCGGCTCGCCCTGACGCAGGGTGATGTCGCGGGTGCGCTGCGGGCGATCGAGCCGCTGCGAGTGCCGGGCACAACGACTGGAGCCCGCGATCACCCGTTCGAAGGCGCCGAGTTCCCGCGCCTGGTCGAATGGACCTGCCACCGGGTGCTGGCCACCGCACGCGGCAGCAGCGACCCGGAGGCCGCCGCGTGGCTAGTCCGCGCTCACGAGGCGCTTCGGGCCCGCGCGGCGACACTCCCCGACGCTGCGCTGCGCGAGGGCTTCCTCAACCACATTCCGGTCCACCGAGACATCGAGCAGGGGTGGAGGGAGCGGGAATCGACGTCGGGTGACTGCACCCCCAAGGAGGACAACCAATGAGCCGCCCGGATTTCATCAAGCACTGGACTGAACTCGAAGCATCGGATGCGCATGCCTATCACGGCGATACGGAGCCGATGGCCCTGGACGCGCCGCTTTCCGCCGCACTCGGCATCACGCGTATCGGCATTCATCATGTGAGGCTTCTGCCCGGGCGGCGGACGTCATATCCGCACGCCGAAAGCACCGAGCAGGAGTTTGTCTACGTGCTCGAGGGCAAGCCCGATGTCTGGATCGACGGCGTTCTTCATCCCATTGTCGAAGGCGATTCTGTCGCGTTTCCGGCAGGCACCGGCATCTGCCACACCTTCATCAACAACACGAAGAACGACGTCAGGCTGATGGTGATCGGTGAACGTCCACGCGATGACAACCGTATTCGTTACCCACTCAACGAAGCGTACGAACTTACCCGCGCGGACCGCTGGGTCGACTGGCCCGCCAGACCGCTCGGCGACCATGACGGGATGCCGGACTGAGGCTGGCGCGAATGACCGCGATGACGGCCATCTCACGCAGACGCGGCGCGAAGCCACTCGACTTGCACAGCGCTTCGCTTTGCGCCACGCTACTGCGCATGGCGACACCCATCTCCATCAGCATCCCGCACCAGCTCGGCCGCACCGAGGCGCGCCGCCGCATCGAGACCGGCTTCGCGAGCATCGTCCGCCAGCTGCCTGGCAGCGGCGGCACCTGCGTCGAACGCTGGGACGGCGACCGGCTGACCTTCAGCTTCACCGGGCTGGGCCAGACCGTGTCCGGCGTCGTCGATGTGCTTGACGCCGCCGTGACGATGGAGATCGAGCTGCCCGGTGTCCTCGGCATGATCGCAAGCGGCCTCAAAGGCCGGCTTCAGAAGGCGGCGCAGCTGCTGCTGACAAGAAAGTAGCACCGGCCCGGTCGACCCAAGGTTCATTCCGACGATCATGGCGGCCCCGGCCCCGGTCCGAGGCCCTTCCAGACCGGAGCACAATCGTGGCCACCGGCGATGCAACCACCGCCCGGCCACAGGCGGCAGGCCGGCGCGGCACACAAGGAGTAACGGCGTGACGATTGATCGTGGCATGGCGACCGGTCGGGGGCGCGCATTTCGCTTCGCTGTCCCCGTGATGGCTCTGTGCGCGCTGCTGCCCGGTCTGTCGGTGGCCGGCTCGGTCGACGAGGCCCGTCAGGCCATCGAAAGCGCGTCGAGTCGCTCGCCGGCATGGGCAGGCCCAACGTCCGGTCCGAGTGCCGAGCCGGGCAAGTCGGTCGCGGTGTTGGCTGAAGACCTGCGCAACGGCGGGGTCCTCGGCGTCGCTCAAGGCATCCGCGAGGCTGCGCGCGAGATCGGCTGGAAGGTGCGCATCGTCGACGCGGGTGGAACAGCAGCCGGCCGCCACCGGGCGGTTGTCGACGCCCTGGCGGCGCGGCCGGACGGCCTCGTGATCTGCGGGTCGGACGCGCACGAACTCGAGGCCGACCTGCGGCGGGCAAGTCCCCGGCTGCCGCCGGTGGTCGGCTGGCACGCAGGGCCGAGTCCCGGCGCCATCGCGGGGACATCCGTCGCGATGAATGTGAGCACCGACCCGATCGCGGTCGCCCGCACGACGGCGCTGGCGGCCGTGGCGCAGTCGGGCGGCAAGGCCGGCGTCGTGGTGCTCACCGATTCCCGATTCGCGATCGCGACCGCCAAGGCGCAGGCCATGGCGGACGTGATTCGCCAGTGCAGCGGCTGTACGCTGCTCGAGGTGCGCGACGTGGCCATTTCCGAGGCCGCGGCGCGCATGCCCGCGGTCACCCGGGAACTCCTTGCCGCGCACGGACCACGCTGGACGCACGCGCTGGCGATCAACGACATCTACTTCGACTACGCGGTGCCGGCGTTGATCGAGGCGGCGGTGCCCAATGGCGCGATCAGCCTGATGTCGGCAGGCGACGGCAGCGCGCCGGCGTTCATGCGCATCCGCGCCGGCGCGTATCAGACCGGCACGGTGGCCGAGCCCTTGAACATGCAGGGCTGGCAAGTGGTCGACGAATTGAATCGGCTCTTTGCCGGACAACCGATCAGCGGTTTCGTCGCGCCTGTCCATCTCGTGTCGGGCGAGAATGTCGTCTCGGACGGCGGCTCGCGGTTCGTATACGACCCTGAGAATGGCTATCGGGACATCTACCTGCGCATCTGGAAGCGCCGCTGACCGAGTGCGACGCTTCCTTGCCATGCGAATCCTCTCCCCCCAGCGCCGTGCCGCCCTGCTGGAACGACTCACGCCGCAATCGCTGCGCGCGCAGTTCGCGGTCGCGCTGTTCGCGATGGGCATGCTCATCGTCGCCGGCGGAGCGACGGCCTTCTTTGCCCTGATCGCCACCGGCAACGCGGCACGCCAGTTCTCGGAGGAACAACTCGCGCGCGCGCAGAACACCCAGGACCTGCAGCAACGGACCTTGCAGATCCAACTGCTGGCCGAACGCATGGTCGCGGCCGATTCTCGGGCCGTTGCCCGCCAGACCTACGCGCAGATCCTGAGCGAACTCGATGCGCTCGATCAACTCACCGCACGCCTCGCGGTCAGCGAGGACGTGTCCGTGCTCGATTTGCACCAGTCCAGCCAGCTGTTCCGGAATTCGGCGCATGTGCTGGCTCAGCTGCGCGATGCCGCGGCGCGACCCGGGCCTGCGGATGCGTCGCCCGCCACCGCGCTGAAGAGCTACCGCGAGGAGATGCAGGTCCATGCGCAGGCATTGGCGCAGTCCGCTCGCGAGCAATCGGACCGGCTCGCACGCGCGCACCAGGCCGCCGTGCTGCGCGTCGTCGACGCATCGCACACGAGCGCGTACTGGGTCGTCGCCTGGCTGGCCTTCAGCCTGGTGACCGGCTGGCTCATCGCGCGCGTCTTTCTCGGCCAGCACGTCATCGCGCGGCTGCAGCAGGTCAGCCGCAGCCTGCTCGCGGTCGACGACCACGGCGATTCACAACCGCATGTCGACGTGCACGGCCACGACGAAGTCGGCGCGATGGCGCGCGCGGTCGAACGCTTCCTGTCCGACCGCCGCCAGTTGGCGACGACCCGCACGCTGCTCGAGGCCGAGCGACAACGCCTGACCGCGATCATCGACAACACCGCCGACAGCATCGTCGTGCTGCAGGCCGGCCGGGTGCTGCAGTTGAACCACGCCGGGGAGCGCATGTTCGGCATGTCGAACGCGCAGGCGGCCGATCAGCCCGGGGACGCATTGTTGGCCGACTTCGATTGGAATCCCGGCGCCGTGCCCGGCATGGCGCGCGACGCGGTGGCGCGTAGCCGCGACGGGCGGACCATTCCGGTCGAGGTGTCGCTCAACCCGGTGACGTCGGGCAACGGCAGCCTGGTCGTCCTGGTGATCCGCGACGCGACCCTGCGCAGGCAAGCCGAGCAGCATCTCATCGCGGCGCGCGACGCGGCCGAGTCGGCCCGCGCGACCCAGGCCGCCTTCCTCGCGAACATCAGCCACGAACTGCGCACGCCGCTGAACGGCATTCTCGGCTTCGCGCAGATCCTGCGGCGCGACCAGCCGCTGACCGCGCGGCAGGCCCGAGGACTGAGGATCATCGAGGAAAGCGGGCAGCATCTGCTGATGCTCATCAACGACATCCTCGATCTGGCCCGCATCGACGAGGCCAGGCTCGAGCTGGTCCCGATCGAGGTCGACCTGCCGTCGTTCCTGCAGGTGGTGTGCGACATCATTCGCGTCAAGGCGGAGGAGAAGAGCCTGCGTTTCGTCTGCGAGGCGGCACCCGATCTGCCTGCGACGGTCTTCATCGATGAGAAACGACTGCGCCAGGTGCTGCTCAACCTGCTGTCGAACGCGATCAAGTTCAGTGACGCCGGGCAAGTGACACTGAGCGCACGGCTGATGCAGCCGGAAGCGGGAAAGTCCGCAGGCAGCTTGCGTTTCGAGGTCGAAGACCAGGGCATCGGGATGAACGAGGCGCAGTTGGCGCGCCTGTTCCAACCTTTCGCGCAGGTGGCCGAGCTTCAACGCCGCGAGGGGGGTGCCGGGCTCGGCCTGGCCATCAGCCGACAGCTGGTACGCCTGATGGGCGGCGAGATCCGTGTCCAGAGCCGGGAGGGTCACGGCAGTGTCTTCTCGTTCGAGATCGAGGCGCCGGCAACGCCGCCGCCGGTTCAAGCCCTGCCGGCGAGCGGTGCAACGACCGGCTCGACGCCGCCCGACCCAGGCCATGAGACCCTGCCCGGCCATCGGGCCGTCGTGAGCGGTGCGCGCGTGCTGCTTGTCGAGGACAACGCCATCAACCGCGAACTCGTGCTGGAGCTGCTCGGCGCCGCCGGCGTCGCCGTCAGCATCGCCTGCGATGGCCGGGAGGCACTCGACGTGCTGGAACGGCAGCGTTTCGACGTCGTGCTGATGGACTGCCTGATGCCGGTCATGGACGGCTATGCCGCGACCCGGGCGCTGCGCCTGCGGCCCGAGCTCCAAGCCCTGCCGGTCATCGCGCTGACCGCGAACACGATGGTCGGAGACCGCGAGAAGGCGCTCGCGGCCGGCATGAATGACCACATTGCCAAGCCGATCAGGCTCGAGGAGCTGTTTGCGACGCTCGCGCGCTGGGTGCTCCGCGCGCGCGCCATCGGGGCTGGATCGATCGGCTCGGCGAGCGCCGGCACCGACGTCGCGCCGCTGGCCGAGTCGCCCGGCGCCGACAGCCGCGGCGGGCTCGCCAACAGCATGGGCAAGGCGACGTCTTAGCGCGATCTGCGGTGGCGCGAAGGGCCAACGGCTCTAGAGCTGCATCCGGGTCAAGTAGTCAAAGCCGACCCGCGCGGTCGTCAACGCGCTTGTACCGGCATCGTCGCGCTCGACGATGTACTCGTGCTCGCCCGTCCTGCCGGCCGCACGGAAGATGCGCGCGAAGTCGATCACGCCGGTGCCGGGGTCGGCAAACGCCGCCTTGTGGTCGACAAACCGCATGTCCTTGACGTGGAACTGGCCGATGCGGTCGCCCGCGTACGCGATCAGCTGGACCGGGTCGCGGCGCGCGAACCACGCCCAATACAGGTCGACCTCGAAGTGCACGAGCCGCGGATCGGTCTCGGCGAGCAGGATGTCGTAGCCGACTTGCGGCGAGTCGTCCTCGAGTGCGGCGAACTCCCAGAAGTGGTTGTGAAAGCCGAAGCGCAGGCCGGCAGCGCGCGCGATCGCGCCGGCGCGATTGAGGTCCTCCGCGTACCGCTGCCACGCGGCGACGGTCGTCAACCCCTTGATCTTCGAGAGGTCGCCATCGGTCGGGAAGAACGTGATCGGACTCAGCGGCGTGACGATGGATTGCTGCCCCACGGCCACGGCATCCGCGACCTGCTGATACCAGGCGCTGTCATCCCAGGGCTGCGGTATCGCCTGATGCCCGGAGCTCGCGCGCAGGCCGGCTTGCTGGAGCGCCGCCCGGAACTCCGCCGCTGTCCGAGTGCCGAAGCCGGCGTGCTCGACCTTGCGGTAGCCGATGGCGGCCAGGCCTTGCAGCGTGACCTCGAGGTTCAACTGGCGCAGCGTGTAGAGCTGGATGCTGATGCTCTCGCGTGGAATCGACCGCCCGCGCGGCCCGCCGTCCTGCGCGACGGCCGGCGTCGCCGACGCGCCCATCAGCGTCGGCACGACCACGGCCGCCGCGGCCGCGCTCTTCAAGAAGGCTCGGCGGTCGGGCGCGCTCTGCGGCCCGTTCGCGCCGTGATCGCGTCGGCTCGAAACCACGGTGGCGTCGCTTGCTTTGCGCATGCTCTCGGTTCTCCTTGTGGGACAGGGTTGTTCAGTGCAGCGCGACCCACGCGCTCGCGCGCTGATGGCTCTGCAGCACGGCTTCGATGAAGGCGAGGCTGCGCACGCCGTCGGCGAGGCCCGGCACGCACGACCGGTCGATCGGCTCGCCCCGTTGATGGCGGCGCACGTCGGCGGCGAAATCGCGATACAGCTGCGCGAAGGCTTCGATGAATCCTTCCGGGTGGCCGGCCGGCACACGGGTCGCCTCGGCGGCGGCAAGCGGCAGGCCGGGCATGCCGCGGGTCAGCCGGCGCGCCGCGTGTCCCAGCTCGCTGAACCACAGTTCGTTGGGCTGCTCCTGTTGCCAGCGCAGGGCGCCGCGGCTGCCGTACAGGCGCAGGCGCAGACCGTTCTCTTCGCCGCAGGCCACCTGGCTGGCCCAGAGCAGGCCGCGTGCCCCGCTCGCGTAGCGCAATTGCACCTGCACATGGTCGTCGAGCCGCCGTCCCGGCACGAAGCTGATCAGTTCGGCGCTGAGTTCGCTCGGCGTCTGCCCACTGACGAATTCGGCCAGGTGCGCGGCGTGCGAACCGATGTCGCCCAGGCAACCGGCCGGGCCGGCGAGCGCGGGGTCGGTGCGCCACGCCGCCTGCCGGTGATGGCTGTCTTCGAGCGGTTGGGCGAGCCAGTCCTGCGCGTACTCGACCTGCACGATGCGCAGATCGCCGATCGCGCCGGAGGCCACCATCTCGCGCGCCGCGCGCACCAGCGGATAGCCGCTGTAGTTGTGCGTGAGGGCGAACAGGCAGCGCTTGGCGGCGGCCAGCGCGAGCAGCTTCTCGCCGTCGGCGCGGTTCGTCGTCAGCGGCTTGTCGCAGATCACGTGCGTGCCGGCCTCGAGGAACGCGCGGGCGACGTCGTAGTGCAGATGATTCGGCACGACGATCGCGACCACGTCGATGCCGTCGTCGCGCGCGGCCTCGGCCCGCGCCATCTCGCGGTAGTCGGTGTAGACGCGTTCGGGCGCGAGCCGCAGCTCGATGCCGCTCGCCTGCGCCCGCTCGGCGTCCGACGACGGCGCCGCCGCGACCAGCTCGTATTCGTCGTCCAGCCGCGCGGCCAGGCGATGCACCGCGCCGATGAACGCGCCCTGGCCGCCGCCGACCATGCCCAGGCGCAGGCGCGGATCCCGCTGGCTCACGCGCCGGTCCCCAGCATGCGCCGGATCGCGGCCGCGTCGGTGCCACTCGCCGCGAAGTCGTCGAACGCGCGGTCGGCGACGCGGATCAGATGGTCGCGGATGAACGGCGCGCCCTCGGCGGCACCCTGCTCCGGATGCTTCAGGCAGCATTCCCATTCGAGCACCGCCCAGCCGCGATAGCCGTACTGCGTCAGCTTGCTGAAGATCGCGCCGAAGTCGACCTGCCCATCGCCGGGCGAGCGAAAGCGTCCGGCGCGCTCCACCCAGGGTGCGAAGCCGCCGTACACACCTTGTCGCCCGGTCGGGCGGAACTCGGCATCCTTGACGTGGAACGCCTTGATGCGCGCGTGGTAGAGGTCGATGTACGCCAGGTAGTCGAGCTGCTGCAGCACGAAGTGGCTCGGGTCGTACAGCAGGCACGCGCGCGGGTGTTGCTTCACCACCTCGAGGAAGCGCTCGACGCTGGCACCGTCGCACAAGTCCTCGCCTGGATGGACCTCGTAGCAGACATCGACGCCGGCCTCGTCGAACGCATCGAGGATCGGCGTCCAGCGTCGGCCGAGCTCTTCGAACGCGGCCTCGATCAGCCCCGCGGGCCGCTGCGGCCAGGGGTAGAGATACGGCCACGCCAGCGCGCCGGAGAACGTGGCATGCGCGTTCAAGCCGAGCCGGCGCGAGGCCTTCGCCGCGAGCTTCAGCTGCTGCACCGCCCACTCGGTGCGCGCGGCCGGCCTGCCGCGCAGTTCGGGCGGCGCGAAACCGTCCATCGGCAAGTCGTAGGCCGGATGGACCGCGACGAGCTGGCCCTGCAGGTGCGTCGACAGCTCGGTCACCTGCAGGCCGCATTGAGCGAGCGTGCCTTTGATCTCGTCGCAGTAGGTATCGCTGTCGGCCGCGCGTTCGAGGTCGAACAACTGCGGCGCGGTGGTCGGGATCTGCACGCCGACGTAGCCGTGCGACGCGGCCCAGCGCGCGATCCCTTCGAGCGAATCGAACGGTGCTTCATGGCCGACGAACTGCGCGAGAAAGATCGCCGGGCCCTGGATGCTGTTCATGTCGTGGCTCCGCGTGGGTACAGCCGGTTGCCCGTCCTCAGAACGGCGAATCCGGGAAGTAGAAGCTCTTGGCGTTGTCCTTCGTGATCAGCACCGACGGGATGATCGTCGTCGGCGGCAGCTTCTCGCCCTTCAGGCGCGCCTCGGCGGTCAACTTGATCGCGTCGTAGATGAACTTCGGCGAGTACGACACGTCGGCCTGAATGCGCGGATCCTTGCCGTCCATCAGCGTCTTGACCATGCCCTTCGCGCCGGCGCCGCCGAACACGATCCGGATGTCGCTGCGCTTGGCCTGGTCGATCGCCTTCAACACGCCGACCGCCATGTCGTCGTCGGCCGCCCACACCGCATCGATCTGCTTGAAGCGCGTCAGGTAGTCCTGCATCACCTTGTACGCGTCGTCGCGGTTCCAGTTGCCGTACTTCGCGTCGAGCAGCTTGATGTCCGGGTGGTTCTTCATGACGCTGTTGAACGCGTCCATGCGCTCGTTGTCGAGCGTCGTCGCGATGCCGCGCAGCGCAACGATGTTGCCCTTGCCGCCGAGCGCCTTCGCGAGGTAGTCCGCCGGGATCTTCCCGAACGCGGTGTTGTCGCCGGCGACGTACGCGTCCTGCGCGCTGGTGTCGGTGAGGCCGCGGTCGACGACGGTGACGTACACCCCCTTGCTCTTCACCTGCGCCACCGGCTTGGTCAGCGCGGCCGACTCGAACGGGAAGACGACGAGCGCATTGATCTTCGTCGCGCTGACCAGGTCCTGCAGCTGGTTGGCCTGTTCGCCGGCGTTGGCGGCGGTCTTGATCGTGATCTTCAGGTCCGGGTGGGCCTTCTCCAGCTCCTTCTTCGCCTCGTTCGCCCACCAGACGATGCCGCCGGTGAAGCCGTGCGTCGCGGCAGGGATCGCCACGCCGAGGCTGACCTTGTTCTGCGCCCACACCGCGCTTGGCGCGGCCAATGCCAGCGCCGCGGTGGCGATGATGAGTCGACGGGTTGAACGCACAGTCATGACAGGTCTCCAGGTGTTGTCGCAGGCGCGCTGCGGGATGTGAACGATCGAGTCGGAATCAACGCCGCCGACGCTGCAGGAACGCGACGACGACGATCACGAAACCCTGTACCGCTGCATTGAGGTACACGCTGATGATGCTGGTGAGGTTCAGGATGTTGCTGATCACCGAGAGCAACACCGCGCCGACCACGGTGCCGGTGATGCTGCCGGCGCCGCCCTTCAGCGCGGTGCCGCCGACGATCACCGCGGCGATCGCCTCGAGCTCCCAGAGGATGCCGGTGGTCGGCGACGCCGAGCCGAGGCGCGGCACGTACAGCAGCGTCGCGATGCCGACGCACACGCCGAGCAGCATGTAGGTCAGCACCTTGATGCGATCGACGTCGACCGCGGCATAGCGCGCGACCTGTTCGTTCGAGCCGATCGCCTGCACGTAGCGGCCGTACGCGGTGCGGTTGAGGATCAGCGCGCCGACCAGCGCGACCAGCGCGAACACCCACACCGGTGCCGGCACGCCGAGCACGCTGCCATAGAACACCGGGCTGTACGCGTCGGCGAGCGAGTTTTCGAGCGTGATCGCGCCGCCGTTCGAGAAGTAGGTCAGGTAGGCGCGAAAGATGCCGAGCGTGCCGAGCGTGACGATGAACGGCTCGATGCGCCCGCGCGTGAT
>Ga0207648_10001661_pt1 | contig 24363 bp, 19 predicted proteins | sample KBSMisM32_FD_184310 | JGI IMG/M metagenome (GOLD analysis project Ga0207648, IMG submission 184310) | Miscanthus rhizosphere microbial communities from Kellogg Biological Station, Michigan, USA - KBS Miscanthus M3-2 (SPAdes) (version 2) | ecosystem: Host-associated > Plants > Roots >...
GAAAAAAGAAACCCCCGGGCAACGAGGCCCGGGGGTTTTCACTTAAGCAAGTTTCAAAATATATAGCTAACTACAGTTTTTGCAATTTCACTTTCTGAGATATGCCGGGACCTGATACATTCAGATAATAAAGACCGGCAGCCAGGTTCTCAACATTGATGTTGAAGTTATTGTTTCCTGTCTGAACCTGGTTATTACCCTGCAACACTACACGGCCAGAGTTATCAGCAATATTCCATTTGGCAACACCAGCATTGGAAGCTGTCATTGTTACTTTGGCAACCTTGTCAGTTGGGTTAGGTGTCACTGCTACCTTACCAGCTATTGAGGCAAGAGATACATTGATGATATCAGAGTATTTGAAATTACCATCTATATCTACAATTTTCAGACGGTAGTAGATCACCATGGCAGCCTGGTTACCAGCCTGATTATCGGTATAATCATAATCAATAGCTGTTGTAGAGTTACCTGCAGCAGCTACTGTACCTATATTCTCGAATGTAGTTCCATTCAGGCTTCTTTCAATTTCAAAATGAGCAGTCTGCTGTTCGCTAGCTGTTCTCCAGCTAAGCAAAGTAGCACCACCCTGCAGCTCACCATTGAATGATACCAGGTTAACTGGCAGTGTGATCAATATAGCAGATGAGAAGAAGAAAGTAGAGAATGAAGTAACTGTTCCCTGCAATACATAATTACTACCAAATGCTTCTGCCTTATTAAACATGGTAACCGCCGTGGTAGTTACATTGGAGGTGTTGGCACAGATCTGATTATTCTTATATATCTTAACGTTACCAATAGTAGATACTCCACTGCCGGGAGCTGTCTGCAGGGCTGCATATTCAGCAGCTGTGATGTAAAACCTTACATTGATTGTATCTGTAGGTAATACCGGCTGGAACTGAGGTGTAATAGTGATGTTCCTGTCGCAATAAGGCAATGTACCTTTCTTCCTGATCGTACCGGTATTATTGGTGTAAAATGTAGTCCATACATTGCCCAGGTTGAATTTATTGGCTTTGATCTCGGCTACGATATTACCATCAGGGCCGGTGATAGGTACCCAAAGCGTATCATTATCAGGAGTGATCTTTATGGTTGTACCGTTTGTACAGGTGTTAGGAGTACCCAGGGCAACAGGAATAGATGTTGGCAATGTACTTCTATTACCATAATATACCCGTTTGTAACCAAGGAAGGTATAGCTCTGCACACAACCAGCACAATCAGGCGTAATGGAGGTACCACCAGAGCCAGAACTTGGACCTGATGATGTAGCCTGTCTGTCAAATACAGTATATAGTGTCCATCCACTTGTGTCGATGGCCAAATCCCGGTATTTATTCTTTGACTGGAAGTTGGCAACCGAGTCAGCACCATTGGTGGGGACAACTGCAGTACCAGCTGCATTTAATTTTAAACGAACCAACCGTCCCCATTTAAGAGAACCTGCAAGTAAAGACCCTTTCCAGCCTGGTATTTTGGAATAACCATAAAAGCCAAGACCTGACCATCCTTCAGAAGGCCATAAACCGTTATTGTTACCAGCAGCATACCAGCCTGCCACTGTACTCTGGGGAGCATCATAGGCAGAGAATAAAGGATCCTGATAGTTGGGTATTGCCGCAGCAGCAGTCGCTTCATTTGTAATCAGCGGCAAAGTGGTTGGATAAGGAGTACCACCCATAGTGTAGGTAGCTGTTGCAGCGCGACAGTTCTGATAATTATTATCAGTGGATTTACCAATTACAAGCGGGTGACCATAGTTCTTACCTGACTGGAGGATATTGATCTCATCATCCGAGAAAGGTCCGTGAGAGCTGCCATATAATATATCATTTACGGGGTCATAAGCAAAGCCCTGGTTATTTCTTATACCAGTACAATAAACAGCGCTTTGTTTACCAGAAATATTAAATGGATTATTATCCGATCCTGATCCGGTGCTGGGTATCCATTGGTCATAAGCAGCAGGAGCATCACCATCCGGGTCAATATTGAAACGAAGTATCTTTCCTACATAGGCATTGGATAATTGTGATTTATTTTGACGCTGAACTTCTTCAAACTGTCCGGCTCCCGCGTCACCAACAGCATAGAAAAGGTAATCCTTACCATTTACAGGTGCTATGATCATACGTCCGCTGTTGTGGTCACTACCACCAGTAATGGTATCACACACCATCATCGGATTGACCAACATGCCGCTGGCGTAGGTCCAGCGAACGATCCAGGTATTGTATAATATCCCTTTTATCTTTTCACCAGTTGAATTGATGATAGAGTCAGCATCATAATCATGTATATAAGCCAGGAACACAAATTTCTTTGCAGGGTTGGTCATGAACTCCGGGTGAATGGCCAGACCCATTAAACCACCCTGTGGCAATTTAGGAGCCGAAGCAAATGATCCCTTCTGCCACTTGTTATTCGGTGATGAGGCAGGATCTAAGAATGTGGTCAGGTCAAGTATTATACGATCAACTCCATTTGTCTTGTTGATCTTACGCACTTTATAACCAATATTGGTAGCACCATCTTTTGGTTGAACTTCTGTTACCCATAAAGAATCATCAGGACCAAAAGTAATTTCCCAGGGGTCCTTCAAGCCTGTGCCTGGGGGAACAAGTGTATCAATACGAAACACTTCATTCATTCTGCCTGCAACTAACTTGGTTTGGGAATAGGTGGAAATACTAAGACATAGTAATAAACTGAGTACGAGGATTAGTGGTTTTTTCATCATAGTGGATTTAACCGCAAAATAGGAAGCATACCTGAAATATCTAAGAGAAGTTACCCTATAGGTTTCTTAGTATATCTACTTATTTTTCTGACGTACTAGTTCTATTTGAATCTAAGTATTATTGATGTTTATTTGTAAGTCCTATTATCCGAAAAACTAATTGAATCCACTTATGAAGCCATTCTATACCCGAACCCGTTGTGTTGTTGGCGTTTTGTTGGTCTTCCTTTTACCACTTGTTGCTTTAGCCCAGCCTGCAAATGACCAGTGCGCAAACGCAATTACCCTTAATTCAGGACTTACCTGTGTGAATACCACCGGTTCACTGCAAAGTGCTTCCGGAGGAGCTACACAAACAACTGGTATTAATGCTGCCTGCGGCGGACTTACTACCTCTCCTGATGTGTGGTATATTTTTACAGCACAGACCGCCACTCCAACCATTACTCTTAGTACTATGGGTGCGCTAATGAATACTAACAGGCGTATCCAGATCTTCAATACCACAAACTGTGCGGTAGGTACATTGAACGCCAATTCACTGCTGTGTACAACCACAGCAACATTGGCGCCTACAGTAGTACCCGGACAAACCTATCTTATACGTGTTTACTCTGCAATTGCCAGTGTTGCCGGTTCGGTAGCTCAATGGCAGTTTGATATCTGTATCACAGATCCCCCGGCGTTTGTTCCTGCAAACAATACCTGTTCAGCACCTACTGCATTAACATCATCAACTACCTGTAATAATACATTTGGTACACTGCTTAATGCAACTGCCACAGGAAGTATCACTGCGCATTGCGGTAATGCCGGTTCACCTGACGTGTATTATTCATTTGTTGCACAGAGTGCCTACCCTGTTATAACATTAAGCAATATGGGCTCTACCATGGATAATAGCCCAAGATTGGAACTTTTCAATACCAATGTCTGTACTGCTGCACAGCTGAATGCCAATACAATTGCCTGTGTAAGCGGTACCAACCAGACCTCACTGGTGCTGGATGTGGCTAATGACGTTGGCGGTGTTGGATTAACAATTGGTACCACTTACTGGATCAGGGTATATACTAATAGTAATACTGCAACCAATGCCAGCCCTTCAAACCAGTATAGCTATAATATATGTGTTACCGATGATGTAGCGCCAGTACCACTCAATGATAATTGTGCAGGAGCAATTCCTTTACAGGTTGTTGCTAACTGTAACTGGTTTAATTTAACGGGAACAGTTGCAGGATCCACACTTTCCGGTGGTGTTCCTGCACTTTGTGCGGGTACGGCCACCTATGATGTATGGTATAAATTTGTGGCAGTAACCACTAATGAAACAATTACCATAGGAAACTTCGGTGCCAACTTTACAGGTAGAGGCATACAATTATTTTCAGGAAGCTGCGCAGGATTGACCTCTATGGCCTGTAATGCTTCTTCCATAAACTCTGCCGCACTGGTTGTTGGAAATACCTATTATGTTCGAGTCTATTCAACTACCGTCGGAGCTGCACCAAATGCCAATGCAGATTTTACTATCTGCGTTACTACTTCAGGAGCTTCCATACCACCCAGGTTTGGTAACAGTTACGTAAACATTACCAAGAAAACAACAGGTGGTGTGGTAGAAACTGGTGATATCCTGGAAATACGGATGACCATTAACTACAATGGTAGTGGTACCTTGTTCAAAGCAAGATATTTAGATAATATCCCTACCAATACGGTAATGCTTTCCTCTACCAGTGACTCCATTCGTGTTATAACTAACGAGGGTATAACCTTTAGAAGATATACTCCACTTCCGAACACAAATGATGATGCAGCTACCTATAAAACCGCCCTGGCCGCAGGTGAATTCAATATTAAAATGAACCTCGGATTTAGTAACGCGCCAGGGAATATTGGAGCCAATACTATAGCCGACGTCACCGGAGCAACGGATATTGTGAATACAGACAGGCCGAAAGGCGGTAACGGTGTATTATTTGCTACTTCATTCCGTGTGCAGGTAACAGGAACTCCCGGCCAGATCATAACATTAGGCCAGGGTAAATTCGTATACCGCACCACTTCTGGTGGTTCAGATATTGTACTTAATGCAACGCCATTCCAGATCCTGATCAGCAACCCATTAACACTTTGTACCAATGCAATAGGTATGAACGTTGCGCAGGAATCAGGAGGTACATTTGATCAGGGTAGCACGCTGAACCGCACCTATGACCTGACAACTCCGATTGCCGGATATACATTTGTACAGCAGTCAAGCTCCCAGGGTATTGGTGATGGACAATATGGTGTAGTGAAAAATATGAGCCCGGTCAATGGTACGCTCAGAACTGCTGACAGAAAACCAACCTGCCCGGGCGCCTCTCCTCCCAATCAGAACTGTAGCAGTAGAATGTTCAGTGGATTCTGGGATATAGATGGTGATCATACGGGAACTGCTAACGCCATTGGCAATGTACCTCCCGTTGCCGGAGCTAATTCCGGTTATATGATGGTGGTAAACGCAGACTTTATTACCACAGAGGTATATTCACAATCGCTTACCGGTTTGTGTCCCGGAACTTATTATGAGTTCTCAGCCTGGATGCGAAATATTTGCCCGGTCTGCGGTATTGACTCGGCTGGTACATCTAAATACAATGTGGGTGTTTATCCCAACCTGACTTTTGCCCTGGATGGATTAGACCGTTACAGTACGGGTGAGATTGACGCAACAGGATGGCTGAAAAAAGGATTTGTGTTCTTAACCGGTCCGTTACAAACAACAGCAACTTTCAGTATCCGCAACAACTCCCAAGGTGGTGGTGGTAATGACTGGGCTATGGATGATATTGCAGTGGCAACCTGTTTGCCGAACATGAAGTACACACCTACCGCTAACCCAACCGTGTGCGTACAGAATGCAAGTAATATCGGCGATACCGTACGTTCATTCTTTAATAACTATGTTTATTATAAATGGCAGAGAAGCCAGGACGGTGGAACTACTTACCAGGATGTTTCCCCAACGCTCGGGCCTGCCACTCCTACATTCAATGCAGCACTTGGACTTTGGGAATATGTAACCAATCACATGGTACCTCCATCAGAAGCCATGTTTTCCAATAACGGTGATATTTATCGTGTGATCGCCGCTACCACTCCGGGTAATATCGGAAGTACAAACTGTGTTGTTACCAATGGTGTGAACTTCATTACGATGAACATTTTGAACTGTGGTACTCCTTTGAAAACCGACCTCCTTTCCTTTAATGGAAAGCTGAATGGTGACAAGAGTGTACTTAGCTGGACTTCTTCCAAAGAAGAAGAACAACTCATGTATTTCGTTCAAAGAAGTTCGGATGGATTTAACTTTAAAACAGTGGGCTCTTTGTATAGCAATAACAACCCTTCCAATATTACAAATCAGTACAGCTTTACTGATCCTACTGCTGTGAGTGGCAAAGTGTATTACCGTTTGGAAATGGCCGTACTCACAAATAACAAGAAGTATTCACGCATCATTGACCTGTCATTGTATTCCAATAACAAATTTGGCATTGCAAACGTGGTGAATCCTTTCAACCAGGTGCTTGATTTCAGCATCAACTCTCCGGAGGATGCAAAGATTGATGCCGTTCTGGTTGACATGTTTGGTAAAGTAGTAAAACGCAAAACCTTTGTGATCCACAATGGAGTAAGTCTGCTGAACATTACTGAAACTGAATCACTGCCTGCTGGTACCTATGTATTGAGGATCCAGCACAATAATGAGGTGTTTACGCAGAAAGTAATGAAAAGGAATCAATAATATTAAATAATCACACACTAACCTTAAATGCCACGCGGCCCGCCTTTGGCGGGCCGCTTTTTTTGATTTAAACCCCTGGCAGAGAGTTACAGGATATGTTAAAGGGTAAATGATTAAATTTGCTCCTCAATTGTTAATATGGCAAAACCCATCATAGGAATATCCTGCGGAGATCTGAATGGCATTGGCCTGGAGCTGATCATCAAAACGTTTTCCGATCATCGCATACTGGAGCATTGTATCCCCGTGATCTATGCATCCAACAAGGTGATCAATTTTTATAAGAAGTCTGTTACCGAAGCTAATTTCAATTACGCGGCTACCAAGGAATACAGCCATCTCAATAATAAACAGGTAAATGTATTCAGCTGCTGGGAAGAGGAAGTGACCATACAGCCAGGAACGCTTACTGATGTGGGAGGAAAATATGCCGTGCTATCTCTTCAGACAGCGGTAGCTGCTCTGAAACAAAAACATATCCACGGCCTTGTAACGGCCCCTATCCATAAAAAGAACATACAAAGCGCTGAATTCAGTTTCCCCGGCCATACTCCTTACCTGAAAAAAATGTTCGAGGTAAATGATGTGGTAATGATGATGTGCGCAGATAATTTCCGTGTGGCACTGGTTACTGAACATATCCCGGTAAGTGAGATCGCAAAAAATATCACGAAAGAGGCAATTCTCAGCAAGCTGAATATTGTAAATAAGAGCCTGCAGCGCGATTTCGGGATCGACAAACCACGTATTGCCGTCCTGGGATTAAATCCTCATGCCGGTGATGAAGGATTAATAGGAACCGAGGAAGAAACCATCATTCAGCCGGCCATCCGGGAAGCCAAGAACAGTAATATTTTAGTGGTTGGGCCTTATAGCGCAGATGCTTTCTTTGCCCGCCGCCAGCACCTGAAGTTTGATGCAGTATTGGCCATGTACCATGACCAGGGCCTGATCCCTTTCAAAGCACTGGCCAGTGGTGAAGGCATTAATTATACAGCCGGACTTCCAGGCGTAAGAACATCACCCGACCATGGCGTTGCCTTTGATATTGCAGGTAAGGATAAAGCAGATCCTTCTTCCTTCCTGGCTGCGATTTTTGAATGTATCGATATCATTCAGCGCAGGGAAGCGTATGATGAGAACAGGGCCAATCCTATCAAGAAGATCGATCCGGCAGTATTTGCGAGAATGGAAGATGAGGAGATCAGGGAGAATTAAAGACCGAATCAGGCACTCCTTTATTGATGCTGTAGCTTGAATAGGTGATCTCTACTTTACCCTTTTTATTCTTTAGTTTATCTTCTGGTGTTTTATCACCTGAACCGTCATCATAATCAAAGGTCACTCCTTTGGGCAGCTTATAATCCTTTGTATTGAAGGAGAAGATCACTTTATCTGCGAGGCCGTATTCGGCATATTTACCATAATTAAGCTCCAGCTCATAGGTCCCATTTTCGCGAGTGGTGGTCTTTGCTTTTTTGATCACCATTTTCTGTTCATCGATATATAAGGTAGAAAGCACGATATCAGAATTCTCTTCACGGGGAAGCATCTTTATGATCCTCAGGTTGGAGCCTGATTCTTTTCCCACATCAATAATATCAAAATTGCTGCCGGTAGTAAAAAGACTGCTCAGGTTGAGGTTCACCGTTCCTTTTGGAACAAATGACATTCCTTTTTCATTTTTGATCCTGAGCTTATCCGGGCGCTTGAAATAAACAGTAACCTTGGCAATAGGTATTTTGATGAATGTTACATTGGTCTTCATCTTACCCTTCGCTTCATAGTCATTTACCTTCTCCAGTTTGCTCCTGACCTGCCGGATCACCTCCTCAGCAGTTTGGGAAGAAGCTGAATTGGCAATCAGCAATGATAGAACCAGGATATATATTGAATTTTTACGCATTAGCTTAATATATTTTTTTTCCTGAAATACCAGATCGCTACAAAAACGAATAAGGCTGAATATACAAGCAGTATTAACCCGCTTTTCACAATTGCCGGGAAATTCTCTATGGATCCGTCAATGGTAACACCCTCCACTCCTTTTACATAAAAGAAGCCTTTCCATCCCAGCATATGTGTGGTGAACAGGTAAGGCTTTACCGTTTCATCATAAAAAGGTATCTGCATCTGGGTAAGAATGGTAAATACAATGATCACACAAACAGTGGCAACTATGGGTCCGATTGAATTATCGGCAAATGCGGAGAACATAAATGAAAGAGCTGCTACCGTGATCAGGCCAATACCGGCAAAAATAAATGCCGCGAAATAGCGCCATAAAACATCTGCAGATGAAATGATATTTGACCCTGATACTTTCGCAACCAGCAGATCATTGGTACCAAACAACATAACGCTTAATAATAAGGCGAATATGGCCACCCATATCAACAGTATCAATGTATAAAAACATGACGCCGAGAATTTGATCAGCAACAGTTTTGTACGACTCACCGGTTTTGCCACAATTAACCGCAGCGTTCCCATACTGGCTTCTCCAGAGATCATATCCCCTGCAATCAATGCAACAAGTATGGGAATATGGATCAGCAGCAGGTTGAGTGTTAGATAACAGACAAAATATCCATTCAGGACCTGGTCAGTAGGCGCTTCAAATGTTTCATTCAGTCCGCTCATGACTATTCCCACATATTCCTTACCCCCAAACTTCAACCCTATCTGGATAAGGAGGATAATAAAGGCAATAACGGCAAAGGCAATATAGGTCCGGGGCCTCCGGAATATTTTATATACTTCTAATTGAAAAAGTTGCCACATGCTAATGTCCGGTTAGGGAAAGGAAATAATCTTCCAGTGAATGTTTTGGCCGGAGTGATCTTACATTAATGCCCTTTTCCACCAAAGAACGGTTTAGTTCAGGCACTCTTGATTTATCCAACTCCAGTGTAATTATATCGTTCTGATGATTGACCAGGTTCTCTGCCCATGAAGATTGTTTCAATAATGCATAAGCATTCCCGGCATTATCGGTGATCAGTTCCACCATTGTCTTTGCAGGATTTAGCAGCGCATCTTTATTTCCTTCTGCCACTTTCTTCCCTTTATTGATGATGAGTACTGAATCAGCGATCAGTTCAATTTCATTGAGCAGGTGAGAGGAAACAAAAACAGTCTTACCAAGGTCCCTGCGCAGATGTATTATCAATTTTCTCATATCTGCAATACCCTGTGGATCCAGTCCATTGGTAGGTTCATCCAGTATCACCAGTTTTGGATCATGCACAAGCGCAACAGCAATTCCGAGGCGTTGTTTCATTCCCTGTGAAAATGTTTTGACCTTACTATCTGCTCTATCGGCAAGTCCAACTCTTTCCAACTGTTCTTTGATCTCTGTGGCAGTGATCTTTATTCCACTCAATGTGGCGAAGATGCGAAGATTGTCTTTTGCTGTGAGGTATTTATAGAGGTCAGGCCTTTCGATCATGGCGCCTGTTTGCCGAAGTATTTCCGACCGGTGTTTTTTGAGATCCATCCCGAATATCTCAATACTTCCGGAACCTTGCTGGATCAGGGTTAGCAGCATGCGTATTGTAGTGGACTTACCGGCCCCGTTCTGTCCCAGGAATCCATATACCTGCCCTGGAAATACGGTAAAGGAAAGGTCGTCAACGGCCTTAATATCCCCGAAATGGCGGAACAGGTGCTTTACTTCAATGACAGGGGTCAAGAGTAGGTTTTGCCTGCAAAGATAGCGGGGTTTTGTATTGTAAATGAGCGATTTAAGTAAAATTTAAAATATTTCCCGTTTAAAGCTTGCATAAAATGGAACGAATTATTACGTTTGTTCTGCATTCGGAAAACCACATTTTCAAGGCGAAAAATTACTTGAAAAATCCGTACCGGGTATTTCCTCAGACCACTCCTCCCGAAGGATCGACAACTAGTCTTTCTGCCCCCAACCTGAATGCTTTAACAAGCTATCATCTTTATCCAATATTTCTGTGGGCCATTGAAATAATTCAAAACCCTGGAAATTGAAATCGACAATAACTAACTGCTTTTTTATTTATACGCTGAGCCTGACCCTCCCATTCCTTTCATCTGCGGCTCAGCACGAACGTCCCTCTTTTGCAAGCGTTTCACCTTCCTCTTCCATCGCCGGAGATGGCCAATCTCCGGCTATTGTTCAATTTACCTACAGTAAAAAGGATAAGAAGATCACGCTTAACTGGGTTGCAGGTAAGAACCAGGACATGAACTTATTTGAAATTGAAAAGAGCAGCAACGGAAAAGATTTTAAGATGGCAGCACTGGTTTTCGGTACAGAGAGAACGGGCGACGAGAATTACAAATTTTTTGAGAAAGCTGTTTCTAAAAAGATATACTACCGTATCAAAATGGTAGGTAAGGACAATGTAGTAAAATACTCTGAAGTGTTGAAGGTGAGCCGTTAGCCATTAGCTATTAGCTAACGGACTTACTGTAGAAAACTTAATAATTAATTGAATAATACTAATGGCTAATAGCTAAAGGCTAATAGCTTTAATAATCGGGCATGGATAAAAAACCCACATGGCGTGAAAAGGTAAAGGAGCTGAAAAAAATGGTTGACCGCCTGCTCAAACCAAAAGAAAGGCAGTATCCGCAACCTGCTCTGCAGCCAATCCGGCCGCGACAAAAATTTTGAGGGGTGATCCTAAGTAGATCTTCATTACACTTAGAGTTCCAAAAGAGAAACGGTCCTTTGTCTAAAGGACTGTTTTCTTTTTATACATACCGGCCTGCCATGGTTCTTCGCCATGGTTCTTCCTTTTCGAACCATGGCCTCACGAAGCATCCCCGTTGTGGTTCGTGAGACACGAACCACGGCCAGAGGCTAATGGCCCACTCCATTCTCATGGCCATTCCCATTCCCTAAATAAGTTTGCAGGCTCTTTACATATTCTTCAAATGCAATAACGCCGAGCTGGGTAATTCTGCAAATAGTCTGCGGATAGTTATTTCGGAATTGCTTGACAATATCAATATATCCTGCTTCTTTTAATTTCTGTATCTGCACACTTAGATTGCCGGCTGTTGAATTTGTTTTTTCTTTCAGAAATGTAAACTCCGCCTCCTTCACACTGATCAGTAGTGAAATAACAGCCAACCGAAGCTGGGAATGCAATATGGGGTCAAGATCTTTAAACATTCTCCTGTTTTGCTTTCTTAAATTCACTCCGGATCATTATACCGGGTATCAGCCACGCGCAAACTGCCGAAAATGCAGTTAACAATAAGTCTATTTTTATAGGTGTATAAACAGCAATTACACAGCAAATCCAGCAAAGAATACCACCCAGAACCATGGGTTTAAACTTATAGCCTATCCCGGCAACAAAAGTTGGAAGGCCATAAAGGATAAGGAATAATGGGAGCACGAACTCATAAAACCGGAAGGAAGGGGGGTGAGCTGCGAGCTTTTGATAATCTTCAAATACCGGGGTCCAGGCAGCAAACACTGAATTGACAACAAACATCATCAACAGGATTGAAATACCAAAAGCGAACCAGAGATTTTCGATCAGGGAATCATTATAGGATTTTGCCTTTTTATATTTTTTTTCCTGCAGGGAAATGAATATTTGAGGAATGATAGCCACAAAGGTCAGTAAGTATATATCGAATGGCAGCCTGTACCCAAATTGTATCTCTGCCAGCTTTTCCAGGGAACAAAATGCGATGACACATCCCCAAAGGATTGAGCTTAATCCTGTATCATAGAAAGAGTCCTTGGCCTTATTGATCATTTGTGTAATAAGGGCAAGGCTCTCTTTTTCAGTTAATGTTCTTTCCTGATTCTCCATGCAGTGTTATTTATACAGTTATTTCACTGGAATATTGGCTGGTAAAAACTGACCAGTTCCACTTTACTGGCATTGTGCCAGCATATCTTCTGCCTGCTTCTGCCCCCATTTAGGATAGAGCGGCTTTACTTCCTCAGATTTGAATAAAGCAACCGATTTTTCAAATACAGGTTTTGCTTTTGCCTTGCCACCACCAAATGCTTCCGGTGTATTGAATACACTCATTCCCTGTAAATAATAAAGGCGCGGGTTTTTGGGGTCTATCTCCATACCCTGGGTGAGGGCTTTTCCGGCTTCCGCGCCATAAGTCATGTAACGACTTTGCGGATCAACCATCATTTGCTGGGTAGCAGCCATATTGCGTATTTCAAATACTTCCGAGCTTTTGGCAATGGCATCTGCTTTATCACACAGCGCTTTTATTTTAGTTGCATTGTCATCTTTATTCAGGTTCTGGTCGGCCCAACCTGCAGTAGCTAAAGCAAGACCTGCATAATAATAAGGAAGCCATTGTGTTTTTTCGGCATCACCAATACGCTCAAATGCAGCAGAAAGTGCCTGGTAATCGGCTGTAGTTTTTGAACTGTCGAACAGCGCCAGGTTCTTTTTCATGGCAGCAACATATCTCTCACTTTGTGCAAAGCCTGAAATAGAGGCCACCAACGCAATAATTGTTATCAGCTTTTTCATGTCGGTTATTTTTTTCGTTTAGGTTTATATGATTGTTTAAAGGTTGTTGTTGATGGCGTCCTGGGTTCTGTCAACACCCCAGCTGAAGAAAGCGCCAATGAAATAGAAACGTGGGGCTGTATTGGTAATTGGCTGTTTATTCAATCCATTATATGAATAATTATAACCAAATACTGGTTCATATCCCAGCACATTTGTTACACTGGCTACCAATACCCATGTCATTTTGGGATTGACTTTGCCGAGGCTTGGTACATAATTCATGCTGAAGCCAAGGTTGTGGTACTGTTTTGTCCTGCCCTGATCAGCGATAGAATATTTATTGCCACTGTTTGTATAAACAAAATTGTAATAAGGCCTTCCTGTTGCAAAGCTGTACGTGAAGTTGAAACCTGTTTTCATATCAACGAAGAACCTTTTCATAACCAGTGACACAGTATGCGGAGTTGCAAAATTAGGTCTTAACAGTCCTGTATAGTTGAGGTAGTCTCTTTTGGTATCCAGGTAAGAATAGCTGATCCAGTAGTCAAGATTCTTTATGGTTTTCTTATCTCTCCAGAAGAACTCAATTCCTTTTGCATAACCCGTACCGTTATTATTGTAGGTACCATAACTGGAAGTTACAGGTACTGTCTTCACCAGGTCATCATATTTTTTATAATAAGCTTCAGCACGGAATATCCTGTCGTTGGTGGTTTTCTGGTAAGTGAGAATATAGTGTGTTGCTTTTGTATAATTCAGGTCTTTTGTAAAGATCAGTTGCTGGTTCTCCGGTTTCTGATAAAAGATCCCATATGCAGCAGATACCTGTGCACCCTGACCAACCTTGTATGCAAGGGAAAGTCTGGGTGCAATATTTGATCTGTCAATGATGCTGGAACGTTCAAAACGTCCGCCGATCTTGGCTGCAAGATCATTGGTAACATAAATATCTGTTTCAGTAAAAATGGAATAAAAATGTTCTTTCAGGATTGACTGCAGGTTATTGTAATTGCTGGAATTGTAGAAGTACATGTATTCAGATCCAAAACGTATGGCGCTGATTCCAAACAATCTTTTTTCAAATACAGCTTTCACCTGTGAAAGGTCCTGCCTGTTATGAATGTTGAAATTTTTGTTTGTAGCCCAGGGTCTGTCTGGATAGTTTTGTTGCTTATTGTTCTGGTCCTGCAATTCCTGGTTAAGTTTATCCGTATTGGTACTATAGCCTGAACCAAGGTTCATTTTCCATCCATGACCCAGATTTTCTCTCCAGCTGAGATTATTATACCAGTTGATATTATCCAGTCCAAATGCATCTTTCATATCTGCACTGTCAATGTCCGGTCTTCTTATGCCAAGTTTACTAAAAGCAAATGTGGTATAGTATTTAACCATTCCACCTCTCTTTGTGCGAAAACGGAAATTGGCGTCACCATTATGGAAGCTGGGCATTTTGAAATAATCAGGTGTCTGTTTTACGATATTGAAATAGGCAACCAGGTTTACATAATTATAATTAACTCCCCATGATGATTTCTTGTTATCAGCCAGTTGCTGAAAACCTGCACCCAAAATGATGGGAGAAAGTGAAAGGTTAGCTGAAGAGCGTTCCGGAAAATCGATTGATTCCAGTATCAATGCAGATGAAAGCGCTTCTCCATATAAAGCAGAATAGCCACCTGTGCTAAATACAGTTCCTTTAAAGAGGAAGGGTGAAAAACGGCCGCGGCTGGCGATATCAGGTACACTTGTCATATAAGGATTGTTCACCAGGGTACCATCAATGAACTGCTTGGTCTCATAACCGGCACCGCCTCTTACAAACAGGCCTTCCTGTTCACCCACCTGCTGGGCTCCCGGAAGGGTCTTGATGGCTGCCGTGATATCGGCATTTCCACCGCCTACTGTAACCACGTCTATCGCGTTTAAAACGGTGGCGGCCCGTTTGGTATCACCGGCAGCAAAGGAGCCGGAAATGACCGTAACAGCCTTCAATTCACTGATCTCTTCTTTCAGGGAAATTTCCCGGGTGATGTTCTCTGACCCTATCACAATCTTCTCTTCAAAGCCCCTGTAGCCCATATTGCTTGCTACCAGGAGGTGCTCGCCTTTTTCTGTGGTGGTGAATTTGAAATTGCCAAGGGAGTCTACCAACCCTCCATCATAACTATCTTTAATTGAAACAGTTGCGCCTGGTAATGGCTTACCTTTATTGTCCTTCAGCTTGCCGCTGATTGTAACCTGGGCAGAGACTGAGGAGCCCAGAACCAGGAGTAGGATAAGGGGAAAGATGCTTTTCATAAACGTCATTTTGGTATTAATGCGAGCCAAACCTAAACCAGTTTACAACATAAACCAAAAGCTAATCGGCGAATGGCGGAAATCGCCGGCCAAAAAACAGATTGGCTCCCTTTTTAGGCTAAATCCAGGTAGCCGTTGTTGGTGTTTTCCTTCCAGGTCCAGTCGTTTTCAAACCTCATAAATTAGGGAGCACCAACAACGGCGTAATTACTGGACGCACATTAAGTGGGTTGGGTATTTTTTGTGTATCCAATGGTTCCTCATTGGGTCCGGGATTCCTTTTCATTGGCTCCTCGGAATCCGAGGAGCCAATGAGCAGTCATCAGGTTAACATATAAGAGGATCAGGGGTTTATGAAACTGCCCGGCAAAAATCCGAGGAGAAGCCTTGTAACTATTTGATAGCCATAGGCATAAAAAAACCGTCCCGCCAGTTCGGCGAGACGGTGTGAACCCCTCACTAGAAAAGAATTATTGCTTTACAATTTTTTGCATTGCAGTCTCACCGTTGCAGGTAACCTTAACCATGTAAACTCCTGCTGTAAGATTGCTAACGTTGATTGTTTCAGTTTGGCTACTGTTTCCAGATTCGGCTCTAAGAGTCAACCGTCCATTGTTGGCTATAAGTTCATAGCTCACTTTCTTATTCTGCCATTTTGCAGGGATCGTAACACGCAGATCGTTCGTTACGGGATTAGGATAAGTAGTGACAGCTATATTAGTAGAGTTTTCTTTGTCGATACGGATCAGCCTGATGATTGAATACTGATTCTTTGCATCAACATTCACAGTACGCAATCTGTAGTAGATCACTGAACCGGCTGAAGCATTGATCTTATCAGAGAAATTGTAAGTCTGCTTGTCCTGTGTGTTACCGAAAGCAAACACGATACCAGCATCAGAGAAGTTCTTGCCATCAGTGCTTTTTTCAACTACGAAGTGGCTTACATTCTTTTCAGTTGAAGTTACCCATGTCAGGTTTGCTTTGTTAGTTCCTTCGAGCATAGCATTGAAAGAGATGATATCTACAGGTAGTGTTACCTGGCTGGGATAAGTAAATCCTTTCATATACATGCTGAACTGACGTGTATCAGTTGTAGGTAATAATGTGTTAGTACCGTACTTCACTGTGAATGAAGAAACATTTTTGTTAGAACTGGTAAACATGTTACCCATTGAACTTGTATCGATACCAGTACGCTCAATACCCAGGATATTTGTTCCTTTGAACTTACCTAATAACATATCAAGCAGAGAAATATCCAGTGTAGTGCTCATGTATTTTGCAATACCACCAGTTCCCATATTGATCTCGGCAAATTCTTTCAGGTTTAAATTACCATCGATATCCAGTGCGGTAGCATTAACCTGTTGCAGGTATGCCGGGATTTGTGTTCCTGCCTGGTAAAAACTGATAGTAAATACGGCATAAGAAGAACCAATCACATTACCTGACTGGATCTCAGGCTGAAGAGCATCTTTATATCCAAGGCCAGTTGAGTTATCATCGATCTTTGTCACTTTAGCACCACCAACCAGGTCTTCGATTTTCAAACGGGCATCAATACCACTAATTACATTTGAGAAAAGGTAGATAGCACCTTTTTTCAGGTTAGTAGAACTGGCTGTTTCCAGCGTATAGTTGTCGAATTTAAGACCGCTGGTCAATAAATCATTTCCGTTACCACTGCCAGATACGCCACCCGGGCCAGACTGGGCAACAGCAGAAGAAGAAAGGAAAACTGTAATTACTACAGCACTCACAAGTTTCATAAAGGGTACAAATGTTTTCATCACTTTTCGTTTTAGGGTTTAGGTTGGTCCCCTAGCATATTGGCAGTCTTCAGTAGTTTGATATAACCCCTGATTGCAATGAAAACCGACTTGTAAAGTGGGAAAAGCTTGTGGAAGATTTACGGGCTTGTCTCATGGTCGGATTACGTTGTTTTCTAAGGGTTGTTTCGATTCTGATGCTAAAATAATACGCGGGTTTTACCGGTGCAAGTTTTCCGCGAACTTTTTCGTAAAAAATACCGTATTTTCTGTAGTATTTGTACGATTCATGTTGTAAATCATTCAGTTAGAAAGCATGTATTTTCATCATTCTTTGGCCAAAAACATTAAATCAAAGCCTTTTCAGGCTGTTTTTTTACTATCCACACAATAATATGGGTAGTATGATTACCCTATTCTTACCAAATTACGTTTCTGGCATAAAAAAGCCCCTCCGCCGTGGCGGAGGGGCTGTATATTAATATATATTATACTTACTTCTTCTTATACTGGGGGATCAGGCCATTTGCCAGTTCCACCATTTTCTTGAGACCATCATCAGGCAGATTTCCCTTTTTGAACTCATTCATTACATCAGGCAGCTTGTTTTCCATTTCCAGCAGGAAATGCTCTTCAAACTCTTTCACTTTGTTTACCGGTACATCCCTGATCAATCCGTTTGTACCAAGGTAAATGATTGCTACCTGCTTTTCAACCGCGAAAGGTGAATACTGAGGCTGCTTAAGGATCTCCACGTTACGGGCTCCTTTATCAATTACATTCTTGGTAGCAGCATCCAGGTCACCACCGAATTTGGAGAAGGCTTCCATCTCACGATAAAGCGCCTGGTCCAGCTTCAGTGTACCTGCCACTTTCTTCATTGATTTGATCTGCGCATTACCACCCACACGGCTTACAGAGATACCCACGTTGATGGCAGGACGAATACCAGCATTGAACAGGTTACCCTCAAGAAATATCTGTCCGTCTGTAATAGAGATTACGTTAGTAGGAATATAAGCTGATACGTCACCAGCCTGTGTTTCAATGATAGGCAATGCTGTTAATGAACCACCGCCTTTGATCAAATGCTTAATACTATCAGGAACATCGTTCATGTTCTTTGCCACGTTATCATCACTGATGACCTTGGCAGCTCTTTCCAGCAAACGACTGTGCAGATAGAATACATCACCAGGATATGCTTCACGGCCTGGAGGACGACGAAGCAGCAATGATACTTCACGATAAGCTACCGCCTGTTTTGAAAGATCATCATAGATGATCAGTGCAGGACGTCCGGTATCACGGAAGAATTCACCAATAGCTGCACCGGCAAATGGAGCATAGAACTGTAATGGAGCTGGATCAGAAGCAGAAGCGGCAACGATAATGGAATATTCAAGCGCGCCTGCATCCTGCAACGTCTTCATTACACCTGCAATAGTAGATGCTTTCTGACCGATGGCAACATATATACAATAAACCGGTTTACCGGCTTTGAAGAATTCTTTCTGGTTGATGATGGTATCAACAGCAATAGCAGTTTTACCGGTCTGGCGGTCACCGATGATCAACTCACGCTGACCACGACCGATCGGGATCATGGCATCGATAGCCTTGATACCTGTCTGTAGTGGTTCTTTAACCGGCTCACGATAGATAACTCCGGGTGCCTTTCTTTCCAGTGGCATTTCATAACGCTCACCTTTGATAGGGCCTTTTCCATCAATAGGTTCACCCAGTGTATTCACTACCCTGCCAACCATTCCTTCTCCCACTTTAATGGAAGCGATCTGGCCGGTACGGCGTACTTTGGCTCCTTCCTGGATATCACCGGTCTCTCCCATCAATACCACACCCACATTATCTTCTTCCAGGTTCAGGGCGATGGCGCGAACTCCATTTTCAAATTCCACCAGTTCACCATAACGAACATTTCCAAGGCCGTATACACGGGCAATTCCGTCACCCACCTGAAGTACCGTTCCAATTTCTTCCAGGTCGGCACTGGCGTTAAAGTTGCTCAACTGCTGACGCAGAATCGCACTTATTTCATCCGGCTTAATATCTGCCATATTATCAATTTATACTTTTAACTAATTATCGTATTCTGTAAATAAAGTCGTTGTTCTCAAACTGGCGGGCAATTGATTTCAGGTCATAGGCCACACTTGCATCAACCAGTTTATCTCCTACCTGTAATACAAATCCGCCGATGATATCCTTGTCTACTTTCTCTTCGAGTTCTATATTCTCAAAACCACCCGTTTTTTTCACCTGTTCAATGATGGCTTTTTTTACTGCTTCACTGGCCGGTTGTGCCGTGGTCAGTTTAACAGTATGGATTTTATTCTGAATCTTGTATTGCGAAATGAACGCTGTTGCGATCTCGGGCAAATTGCTTTCCCTTCCTTTCTTTATCGCCAGTGTGATAAATCCATCGACGATAGCAGAAAGCCGGCCGGCCGTAACTGCATCAATGATCTTCTTTTTGGTATCGGGTGCAATGATCGGGCTACGCAACAGGTTCACAAAATCACGGTTGCTTTTGCTAACTGCCTGCAGCCATTGCATGTCCGCAAAAACCTTCTCCAACTCACCCCTTTCATTGGCGAGATCGATCAGTGATTTTGCGTAACGTGTGGCTAAACGTGGATTAGGCATAATTAAATTCTTTGACTGCCGATTAGTTCAGTTTTACTTCATCAACCAATCCCTTAATGTGGGATTCCTGGGCATTCTTGTTTTCAAATTCCCTTCTCAGGATCTTTTCACTTACTTCGATCACCAGTTTACCAACCTGGTTCTTCACGTCAGTCAATGCAGCCATCTTTTGTGAATTGATAGCAGTTTGCGCTTCCTGGATGATCTTATTGGCTTCTGTTTTTGCAGAATCCTTTGCCTCGTTGATGATCTTGTCTTTCATCTCACGGGCCTCTTTCAGCAATTGTGCACGCTCTTCTCTTGCTTTTGCAAGTAAGGCTTCATTCTCACTTTTCAATTGAGCCATTTCAGCCTTTACTTTCTCGGCAGTTTCCAGTGAGCTGGTGATGGTATTCTCACGGTCACGAAGGCCTTTTACAATGGCAGGCCATGCTTTTGCTTTCAATATCAGGAACACGATCAAAAATGCGAGCAGTGTCCAGATCAATAACCCAAATTCGGGGGTAAGCAATTTCATATTCTAAATTTCTTTTTTCAGTTTTAAACTGCATCCTCCGCCCTGTGCTTTGGATGCAGTTATTTTTTTTCGAGATGCTGTTCTTATAACACCATCGCAAGGAAGCCTACGATGATCGCAAACAGTGCAGCACCTTCTACAAGGGCAGCAGTCAGGATCATGTTAGCGCGAATGTCATTAGAAGCTTCTGGTTGACGGGCGATAGCTTCAACGGCACCTTTACCGATCTGGCCGATACCGATACCGGCACCAATTGCAGCCAGACCTGCACCGATAGCTCCACCACCGTTAGCCCAGGGAACATTACTCAACATCTCAATAGATAAATTCAAGAGACTCATGATTCTTGTTTTATAATTAAAAAAACGATCCTAAATAACTACGGCATCTTCATGATGGTCTACATCATCATGACTGCCTTCAAAGGCCTGTCCGATAAATACTGCAGTAAGCATGGTGAAAATGAATGCCTGCAGGAAGGCTACCAGCACTTCAATGAAATAAATGAAAATGGTAAATCCAACTGCCAGCGGCGATGCGCCCCATCCTGCATACACACTGAGCTGACCGAATATAAATATCAATGAGATCAGACAGATAATGATAATGTGTCCTGCCACCATATTGGCGAAAAGACGTATGATCAATGCGAAAGGCTTGATAAATACACTGAGGAATTCAACAGGCACCAGGATAAGCTTAACTCCAAACGGAACTCCCGGTGGATTGAAGATATGCCCCCAGTAATGCTTATTGGTGCTGGCCAGTATCACCACAAAGGCAATAATACCCAATACGGCGGTGAAGGCAATATTACCGGTAACATTGGCTGAACCAGGAATCAATCCAACGATATTATTGATCAGGATAAAAAAGAATACCGTTAATAAGAACGGAAGATATTTATCTGATTTTTTACCGAGGTTGGGTTTGGAAACTTCATCTCTTACGAAAGTGATCACAGGTTCCATCAGGCTTTGAGAACCTTTGGGTGCGGAAGAAACTCCCACTCCGCTTTTATATCTTTTAGCGATGCGAAGCATGACCCAGGTAAACAGAATCAGGGCGATAAGCATCTGAACCACGTTTCTTGTTAAAGAGATATCATACACCTTCACGGTTTCATCAATCTCTCCGTGTTCATCTACGGCAACTATATCCTGTGCATTGTATTTCTTGGGGTCAAGTCTGTGCTCTTTAATGGTCTCATCTGTAAGCAGCTTATAACCTTTATATGTTTCGTGACCATGCTCAAATTTGTTCGACATGAAGCTGGTCAGGCCGCGCTGGGGAGAGTATACAATAACAGGTAGGGGTATGGTTACCGGGTGTTCACCGATATCCAGGAAATGGAATTCGTGAGCATTCAGTACGTGACCAAAGATCACTTCAGAGGCATTAAAACCTTTCTTTTCTTCTTTGATTTCACCATCTCCGTGTTTTTCGGCAGGAGACTGGCCCTCGCCCCCGTGAGGCTGGGCATTTGCTATATTAAAAAAAGAAGCTATGAATAGGCTAAAAACCGCTACCAATAAGGATTTGACGCGTTTGGTCACCATATGCAGTTCCTGAAATTTGCCGCAAAGATAAGGGTGTGATAGTAATAATCAAACTGCTTTTGCATCGTGCTTTTCGAACTGCATTTCATGCAGTTTGGCGTAGAATCCGCCATTTCGCAGCAGCTCTTCGTGGCTACCGGCTTCCTTGATCTCCCCCTTGTCTAAAACGATGATCTTATCGGCTTTACGGATGGTAGAAAGCCGGTGTGCGATCACAATTGCCGTTCTACCCTTGATCAGGGTGTCAATGGCGTGCTGAATCAGCTGTTCCGACTCCGTATCCACAGAAGAAGTTGCCTCATCCAGGATCAGGAGGGAGGGGTTAAAAAGCAGGGCCCGGATAAAGGACAATAGCTGGCGCTGGCCCAGGGAAAGCGTGGCCCCCCTTTCCATTACATTATAATCATAGCCACCCGGCAGTTGCATGATGAAATCATGCATATCTATCAGTTTGGCGGCTTCAATCACCTTTTCCCTGGAAATGGTTTCATCCCGCAGTGTAATATTATCCAGCACCGAACCGGAGAATAAAAATACATCCTGCAGCACCACGCCAATATTTCGCCTTAGGTAATCCAGGTCATATTGCTCTATATTTATATCATCCACTCGTATCGCCCCCTTCTGTATATGATAAAGACGATTGAGCAGGCTGATGATGGTTGTTTTGCCACTACCGGTATGCCCTACAATTGCAACGGTCTCTCCCGGTTCAATAGTAAAACTCACATCCTTCAGTACATAGTTCTCATTCGTATAAGCAAACCAAACTTTATCAAATTCCACTTTTCCTTTTAAATAATGATCAGATTTATACGCCGTAGGATGACTTTCAGGAATAAAATCTTCATTGTCCAACACCTTGAATACTCTTTCACTTGCCACCACTCCCATCTGCAATACATTGAATTTATCGGCGAGTACGCGGAGTGGTCTGAAAAGCAGGTTCAGACAAAGCATGAAGGCAATCACTACGCCCTGCTGGCTTTCGTGAAGTCGAAACGCTTCCTTGGATGCCCACCACACAATAAGGCCAATGGATAAGGCCAGTACAATCTCCACTATCGGGAAGAAAACTGAATAAGCGAATATGGCCTTGATATTAGCATTCCGGTGTTCCTTATTAATCTCCTGGAACTTTCCAAATTCCTTATCATCAGCTGCAAAGGCCTGCACCACCTGCATCCCTGTAAGGTGCTCCTGCACAAAGGCATTCAGCGAAGAAACCGCATTCCTCACTTTAAAAAATGATTTATTGATGCTCTCTTTGAAAATATAAGTGGCAATGATAATAATAGGAAATGGAACCAGCGCAATCAATGTTAACATTGGATCAGCTATGAACATATAGGTAAGCACACAAACAATAGACAACAGGTCAGCTATAATGGGTACAAGCCCTTCTGCAAATATCTCATTGATAGCTTCAATATCATTGATGGTTCTTGTAGTGAGTGTGCCGATCGGAGTTTTATCAAACTGCGACAGGTTTAATCCCAGCACCTTTCTAAAAACAGCTACCCGGATATCCTTCACCACAGATTGTCCCAGCCAGGCTGTGGTAAAAGAGAACCAGAACCGCATCGCGGTTTCAATCAGTATGATCCCGATCTGGATAAGGGTCATTGTTATGACCATATCTATTGCATTCTTTGCGATATATTCATTAACGGTAAGCTGGATCAGTAATGGACGTACAGGAGTTATAAATGCCAGCAGGATAGCCAACACTACGGAGAGGTAGAATTTCCTTTTGTATGGCGAGGCATAACTGAATACGCGACGCAATACGGCTATATCAAATTTTTTCGGTTTGGCTTCGGACAAGTTCTGCTGATTATGGAAACTACAAAGCTAGGAGAAAATTAGCTGTTAGTTATTAGCCATTAGCTATTAGAAAAAATTTATGATAGTCGGTAATTACGCAACGGTTCATGTCTCACGAACCGCTATTTTACGCCGCCATGGTTCGTGTCTCACGAACCATCTGGATAATGATCTCTATTATGGTTCGTGAGGCGCGTGAATGAACGCGCATGAACCATGCGCGAAAAATCCTAATGGCTGATAGCTAATGGCTCTAATTATTATCTCCCTCGTCTCCCATTGCGTGCTTATAGGCCTTAATGAAGATAGCACCCAGGTTTTTGTATGGAGGAATATAATCTTCAAATCCTTCCACTGTAGCTTTTGATTTGAATTCCTTCCAGAAGGATATCCAGTCGATATTGTTTCCATTCCTCAGCTTTTCAGTTAACAACTGGAAGAATGGCTTATTGATGGCGGTCTTACCGATCTGCTTGGAAGCGATGATATGTGCGTCTTCAGATTTATGCAATATGGAATCGATCAAATTGAAACCGCCGCAGGATCCCATGAACACAATGCGTGATGCGGGATCCATATACCCAATCGTTGAATTGGCCCAATAACTATGGCCGCGGTGTATGGTTACTGTTGGATGCAGGTTATTCTTATCCAAGTATGCGCAAAGCGCCTGTTGTGCCTTATCAT
>Ga0207648_10001662_pt1 | contig 24362 bp, 18 predicted proteins | sample KBSMisM32_FD_184310 | JGI IMG/M metagenome (GOLD analysis project Ga0207648, IMG submission 184310) | Miscanthus rhizosphere microbial communities from Kellogg Biological Station, Michigan, USA - KBS Miscanthus M3-2 (SPAdes) (version 2) | ecosystem: Host-associated > Plants > Roots >...
TTCGACGCGCTGCGCATGCCGATGCCGTTCCTGCACAACGCCGTGCTGAAGATGCCGCCGGTGGCGCCGCAGCCGACGCCCGAGGATGCCACGGTGAACGTGAACTTCATCGCGCTTCCCGGCTCGGTCGTCTTCGTGGCCGGCGTGATCGCGGCGCTGCTTGCCCGGCTGCCGCTGGCGACGACGGTACGGCTGTTCAAGGACACGGTCGTGCAGATGACGCCGTCGCTCCTGGCGATCAGCTTCATGGTCGGCCTGGCGTACGTGACGCGCTACTCCGGTATGGATACCATCCTGGGGCTGAGCCTGACGGGCACCGGCTGGCTGTTTCCGTTCTTCGGCACGCTGCTCGGGTGGCTGGGCGTGGCCTTGACGGGGACCGATGCCGGTTCGAACGCGCTCTTCGGCAACCTGCAGAAGGTGACCGCGGAGCAGCTCGGCCTGAGTCCGATCCTGATGGGCGCGGCCAACACCACCGGCGGCGTGATGGGCAAGATGATCGACGCGCAATCGATCGTCGTGGCGAGTTCCGCCACCCATCAGCAGGGACGCGAGGCGGCGATCTTCAAGGCCGTCTTCTGGCACAGCATCGTGCTGGCCTCGCTCGTCGGTTTGATCGTGATGGTGTACGCCTACATCACACCGTGGGCGCTTCCGTAGGTAGCCTTTTTTCGCGAGGAACAACCATGCATCGGACACCGACGTTGATTGGCACGCTCGGCGCGCTGCTTCTGGCCGCGGCGCCGCACGCGCAGGCTCCCGCCAGCGAGGTGGAGGCCCACGTCGCGGCCGCGCGGGCGGCGGCGGGACAGGAATACCGCGCCACGTTCGTGAACCTCTGCATGCCGGCGGCGCCTCGGGGTGCCGGCCCGGGACCCGGAGCCGGACCGCGCGCGGGCGGCCCGCCCGCCACGCCCGATCGATCGAACTGGTATGCCTCGCCCTACAAAGTGTTCGACAACCTGTATTGGCTCGGCACCCGCCAGCACTCCTCGTGGGCGCTGCGCACGAGTGCCGGCCTCATCCTCATCGACACCAACTTCGCCTGGGCGACGCAGCCCGAGATCATCGACGGGATGACGGCGCTGAAACTCGATCCCCGCGACATCAAGTACGTGATCATCAGTCACGCCCACGGCGATCACGACCAGGGCGCCGCGGAGCTGCAGCGCCGCTACGGGGCGAAAATCGTCATGGGCGCGCCCGACTGGCAGTCCACCCTGCAGCGTCCCGCCACCGCGGCCGGCGGCGTGCCGGCGCGCGGCGCCGGCGACGTGACCGTGGGACCCGAGGGCACGAAGATCACGCTGGGCGACACCACCATCACGATCGTCTCGACCCCGGGGCACACGCCGGGCACGCTGTCGTACGTCTTCCCGGTGAAGGATCAAGGCAAGACGGTGATGGTGGCGTATTCGGGCGGGACGCTCACCGGCGGCTTCGGCACCGACGGTGCGCGCTGGGACGAGTACATCGCCTCGCAGAAGAAGATCGCCGGCGTGGCCGCCGAAGTAGGTGCCGCCGTGATCCTGTCCAATCACAGCGAATACGACGGCGCCTACACGAAAGCGCGCCTGGTGGCGCTCAAGCGCGAGCCGGGTGAGGAGAATCCGTTCCTCATCGGCACCGACGGCGTGCAGCGCTACTTCACGGTGATGGCAGAGTGCGCGACGGCGTCAAAGCTGCGCCTGGGCGCGAAGTGAGGCGGTCCAGGCGTCCATGACGCGCAGGTTCCCGAGCGTGTCGGACCAGCTCATGGCCGGCCACTCGGGTTCGATTGCGGGGAGCGCGTGCGCGACGTATTCCGCTTCGATGGCATACGTCGGCTTGTCGGTGCGGATCGTGACCGCCTCCGGCTCGCAGCCTTCCCGATAGATCGTGAACCCGGTCTCGAGCGCCTGGCGCTGGCCGCCCGGGATCCACGGATTGGGCAGCACGATCCTGCCGTGCTCGCCGAACACGACGGCCGATGTGCCGATCTCGTACGAGACCGCGCAGCTGACGCTGGCGGTGAACCCTGACGCGAACGTGAGATGCGCGCTCGCCAGCTCGTCGACGCCCGTCGATCCGATTAAGCCGTTTCCGGTGAGAGCCACCGGCTCCGCGAACGGCGCGGCCTCCACCACACCCGCGATCAGGCGCGCAAACGAGACCGGGTAGCCGCCGACGTCGAGGATGCCGCCGCCGCCGAGCGCCGGACTGAACAGCCGGTGCCGCGCAAGCCGGGGCGCGCGAAACCCGAAGTCCGCCCGTACGTGGCGAATCGGTCCGATCGCCCCATCGCGCAGCCGCGCCAGCAGTTCGCGGAGCAGCGGGTGGCAGCGATACATGAACGCCTCCATCAGGAAGACACCCTGCCGCCTCGCTGCGGCGACGACTCGCACGGCGCTGCGTTCGTCGAGCGCGAGCGGCTTTTCGCACAGCACGTGGCGGCCGGCGGCGATGGCGGCCAGCGCCTGCTCCTCGTGCAACGGATGCGGTGTGGCGATGTAAATCGCGTCGACCCCGCGGGCCGCCAGCAACGACGTCAGCCCGTCCGACCACGCGGCGATGCCGAACCGCGCGGCGAACGCGCGCGCCTTGTCGGGGGACGAGCCGGCGACGTTGACGACCTGGCAGCACGTGGAGTGCGTGAGCGCTTCGCAGAAATCGGCCGCGATGCCGCCGGTACCGACGACACCCCAGCGCAGCGGGGCCATCACGGCTCGACGGTGAAGCTGTGAATCATCCGGTGGCGATACGTCTGGCCGGGCCGCAGAATCACCTGATCCCGCCAGGCCGGCACGTTGATCGCGTTGGGGAATTTCTGCGTCTCGAGGCAGAGTGCCGCGTGCTGCACGTAGGTGGCGCCCTTGCCGCTCAGCGAGCCATCGAGGAAGTTGCCCGTATAGAACTGGACGCCCGGTTGATCGGCCGTGAGGGTCATGACCCGGCCTGATTTCGGCTCCTTCAGCCGCGCCACCGGCCGCAACTGCCCGGGGTCGCCGTTGACCACGAAGTTGTGGTCGTAGCCGACCGGCGTGAGCCCGGTCTGTTTCAGATCGCGTCCGACCGGCTTGCCACTGGTGAAATCGAATGGAGTGCCTGTGACCGGTCTCGTCTCGCCGGTCGGGACCATCGGGGCGCCGGGCGTGTAGCGGTCCGCGTGCAGCGTCAGCTCGTGATCGAGAATCGTGCCCGACCCGACGCCCCCGAGGTTCCAGTAGCTGTGGTGTGCCATGTTGACGAGCGTGGGCTTGTCGGTCGTGGCTTCCATGTCCACTCGCAGCTCGTTCGCCTGCGTGAGGGTGTAGACCGTCTTCGCCGTCACCATGCCCGGATAGCCTTCCTCGCCGTCCTTCGAGACGTAGGTCAGCTCGAGCGCCGGACCATCCGCGGTGTCGAATGGCCGGGCGCTCCACACCACCTTGTCCCAGCCTCTCGTGCCGCCGTGCAGGTGGTGCGGCTTGTCGTTGGCGGCCACGCTGTAGCGCGTGCCCTCCAGCGTGAACGCCGCGTTGCCGATGCGATTGGCGACGCGCCCGACGATCGCGCCGAAGTACGGCGCGTTCTTCAGATACCCGTCGAAGGTGTCGAAACCGGCCACGACGTCGGCGAGCCGCCCGCTCCGGTCGGGCACGTGCATCTCGGTCAGGATGGCGCCGTAGTTCGTGATCTTCGCGACGAGCCCGTTCCGGTTGGTGAGGGTATAGAGCTGCACTGGCGTGTCGCCCACTCTACCGAAAGGCGCCGCTGTCGGGGTTGCCGGGGGGGCGGCTGCCGGCTGTGGCGGACGCTGGACCTCGTCGCGCGGCGGCGAGGAGCAACCCGCCACCCCGATCGACGCGACGAGCCCCGACAGGACTGCGGCCAGACATGCGGTGCGATGGATAGTCATTCGGTAACAGACCGCCGGACATGGTAGCCGGGCGCGCATCGTCGCCGGCCCAAATTTGCGGCAAGGGGGCGGCGCCGCGGAGCGGGCGATCGGGGCGGTGGTAACGTAGGCCGCCCATGGCGAGCAGGACTCCACCGCCGCTCGAGCAGGTGCTCGGGTCGGCGGGCCCGATCGACGGTTCCCGGCTCGAAGGAGAGGGTCCCGCCGGCAGCCTGCCCCTCACCGCGGAGATGCTCCGCAACGAACCGAGCGGGAACATCTTCGGCCTCACCCAGAACGCCGGCATGGGGTGGCGCCCCGATGCCCTGAGCGGCCCGCAATACGTGATCGTGAGCACGATGGGGGGTGTGCGCTCGGAGGCAGGCGAGGCAATCGCCCTCGGCTATCACACCGGTCACTGGGAGATCGGGCTGCTGGTTCGCGCCGCCGCCGAGGCGCTGCGCGCGGCGGGCGCCATCCCGTTCGCGGTCTACTGCAGCGACCCGTGCGACGGCCGTACCCAGGGCACGACCGGCATGTTCGACAGCCTGGCGTACCGGAACGACGCGGCCACGGTGATGCGGCGCCTGATCCGCTCGCTTCCGACCGCGTCTGGCGTCCTCGGCATCGCCACGTGCGACAAGGGGCTCCCCGCCACGATGCTGGCGCTCGCCGGTACGAAGCAGCTGCCAGGCGTGATCGTGCCGGGCGGCGTGACCCTCCCGGCTCACGGCGCGGAAGACGCGGGGCAGGTGCAGAGCCTTGGGGCGCGGTTCTCCCACGATCTGATCAGCCTGGATTACGCGGCGTCGATGGGCTGCCGCGCGTGCGGATCGCAGGGCGGAGGCTGCCAGTTCCTCGGCACCGCCGCCACGTCGCAGGTGATCGCGGAAGCGCTGGGGCTCGCCGTGCCGCACAGCGCCCTGGCGCCGTCGGGCGAACCCGTATGGCTGGAGCTCGCGAGCCGATCCGCCGCCGCCTTGCAGCGTCTCGACGCACTCGGGCTGACCGTCGGGCACATCCTGACCGACGCCGCCGTCGAGAACGCCATGCTCGTGCACGCGGCCTTCGGGGGCTCGACGAACCTGCTGCTGCACATTCCGGCGATTGCGTCGGCGGCCGGATTGAAACTGCCCTCCGTCGACGACTGGAACCGGATCAACCGCGCGACGCCGCGCCTGGTGGACGCGCTGCCGAACGGTCCGCGCGGCTTCGCCACGGCGCAGGTCTTCATGGCCGGCGGCGTGCCCGAAGTGATGCTGCACCTGCGCCGCATGGGGCTGCTCAACGGTCGGGTGGTCACCGCCACCGGCACCACGCTCGACGCGACGCTCGACTGGTGGGAGTCGAGCGAGCGGCGGCAGGCGGCGCGGGCACGGCTCGCGTCGGCGGCCGCCATCGATCCGGATCACGTCGTGATGGCGCCCGACGCGGCGCGGCGCGCCGGGCTCGCCAGCACGGTCGTGTTCGCGCTGGGCAACCTGGCGCCGGAAGGGGCGGTCGTCAAAGCGACGGCAATCGATTCGTCGGTGATCGACGGGGACGGCGTCTACCGCCACCGCGGACCAGCCCGTGTGTTCGTCGACGAACACGACGCGATCCAGGCCGTCAAAGGCGTCTCGTCGCCGCCCGTGCGTGCGGGCGACGTGATCGTGCTCATCGGCATCGGGCCGTCGGGCACGGGCATGCAGGAGACGGCGCAGATCACCACCGCGCTGCGCTACCTGCCGTGGGGCAAGCACGTGGCGCTCGTCACCGACGGACGGTTCTCGGGCTTCTCGAGCGGCGCGTGCATCGGTCACGTCGGCCCTGAGGCGCTCGATGACGGGCCGGTCGGGCGGGTGCGCGATGGAGATCTCGTCGAGATCGAGATCGATCGGAACACGCTGAGCGGCCGTGTCAACCTGGTGGGCGCCGAGGGTGTGCCGCTGGACGCCGACGCGTGTCAGGCGCTGCTGCGCAGCCGGCCGCGACACCCGGGGCTTGCCCCCCACGAGCGGCTGCCGGACGACACCCGTCTGTGGGCCGCGCTTCAGCGCGCGAGCGGCGGCACCTGGGCCGGATGCGTCTACGACGTCGATCGCATCATCGACGCGCTCGACGCGGCAGCGGCCTCTCGGCGGGCGCGCGAACAGTCGAGGACGTCATGAAGGATGGTGCCGTTCTGGACTCCAACGTAGGAGCCCCGCTGCGCGAGGTCCGCGAACTGCCGGCGCCGCCGCGCAACTACTGGCGGCTGGTGGGTCCGGGCATCGTGGCGGGCGGGGTGGGGCTGTCGTCGGGCGAATTCGTGCTCTGGCCCTTCATCGCGTCGCAGGTCGGCCTGGTGCTCTTGTGGGGCGCGTTCGTCGGCGTCGTCACGCAGTTCTTCCTGAACATGGAGGTGGAGCGCTACACGCTGGCGACCGGCGAGACCGCCGTCGCCGGGTTCACGCGCTTCTGGCGCCACTGGGGCCTCGTCTTCGCCGTGCTCGGCTACTTCGCCAATCTCTGGCCTGGATGGGCGATCAGTTCGGCGACGCTCGCCACTTATCTGTTCGGAGGCAATGCCACCATCATCGCGGTCGTTACGCTGCTCGTAATCGGCGTCGCGCTGACATTTGCTCCCGTGGTCTACGTGGCGCTCGAGCGGCTGATCTTCGTGAAGGTGGCCGCGGTGCTCGTCCTCGTCGTGCTCGGCGTCGTCTTTGCCATCTCGCCCGAGTCGTGGCGGGCGCTGCCGGCCGGCTTCAGCCACGCCGCCGTGCTGCCCGGCGGCTTGAGCGTGGCACTGGTCTTCGGCGCCGTCGCGTTTGCCGGCTCGGGCGGCGCGCAGAACCTCATTCAGAGCAACTGGATCCGCGACAAAGGGTTCGGCATGGGGCAGTACGTGCCTCGGCTCGTCAGCCCGATCACCGGGACGCCCGAGGCGGACCACGTCACGGCGGCGAGCTACGCGTTCGAGACCACGCCGACGAACATGGCGCGCTGGCAGCAGTGGTGGCGGTTTGCCAACGTGGAGCAGCTGTGCAGCTTCGTGCTCGTCACCGTGATCACGATCGGGTTGACGTCGCTGCTCGCGCATTCGACGCTCTTCGGCCAGCCGGATCTGCCGAACAACGTCTCGTTCCTCCGCATCGAGGCGCAGCGGCTGGAACGATCCGTCGGCGGGTGGTTCGGCGTGCTGTTCCTGGCCGTCGGCGCGTTCTCGCTCTTCGGATCGGCCATGGGCATCATCGACTACACCAGCCGCCTCGCGGCGGACGTCCTGAAGACGACCTACGCGCGCGGCGCGTCGGAGCACCGCATGTACTTCTGGCTGGTGTGGGGCATGGTGGGGCTGGGGTGCGTGATTCTGCTGGCGGGCGTGTCGCAGCCGCTGACGCTGTTGGTGATTTCCGCGTCGACCGGCGGCACGATCATGTTCCTCTATTCGTTCATGCTCATCGCGCTCAACCGGCGGATGCTGCCGCCGGCGCTCCGCATCGGTCCGTTCCGGACCGCCGCGCTCGTGTGGTCCACGGTGCTCTTCGGATCGCTCGCCGCGCTGACGATCTACACCCAGGTGCAAACCCTGCTTCGCTGACCGCGTGACGATGAAAGCGCTGCTCCTCTCGGAATACAAGAAGCTGTCAATCGTCGAGATGCCCGTGCCGGACATCGGCGCCGGCGACGTGCTGGTGCGGGTGCGGGCCTGCGGTATCTGCGGCAGCGACATCCACGGCTACGACGGCTCGACCGGACGACGCATCCCGCCGCTGGTGATGGGGCACGAGGCCGCCGGCGTGATCGAGCGCGTCGGCGGCGCCGTCGGTGGCTTCGAGGCCGGCGACCGCGTAGCCTTCGACTCGACTGTGTCGTGCGGCGCGTGCCCGTTCTGCCGCCGCGGGCAGATCAACCTGTGCGACAACCGCACCGTGCTCGGCGTGTCGACGGGGGAATACCGCCGTCACGGCGCGTTCGCCGAATACGTCGCGGTGCCGGCGCGCATCCTCTACAAGCTGCCCGACGCGCTGCCGTTCGAGCGCGCGGCGCTCCTCGAAGCGGTGTCCGTAGCGGTGCACGCGGTGAGCCGGCGCGTGCCGGCGCCCGGCGACACGGCCGTCGTGGTCGGCTCGGGGATGATCGGCGTGCTGATTCTGCAGGTGCTCCGCGCGAAAGGGGGCGCGAGGGTCATTGCCGTGGATCTCGATCCGAGAAAGCGCGCGCTCGCAATTCGGATGGGCGCCGCGCACGCGATCGATCCGGCGGAGCGCGACGTCGCCGCCACCGTGCGCGAGCTCACCGGTGGCCGCGGTGCGGACGTGTCGTTCGAGGTGGTGGGGCACCGCGACACGCTCTCGACCGCGATCCGCTGCCTGCGCAAGGGCGGCACCACGGTGCTGGTCGGCAACCTGTCGCCGCACGTCGAGCTGCCGCTGCAGGAGGTCGTCAGCCGTGAGATCGACGTGCTCGGGTCGTGCGCGTCGAACGGGGAGTTCCCGGAGAGCATCGAGCTGCTCGCGCGCGGCGCCGTGAGCGTCGATCCGATCATCAGCCTGACGGCGCCGCTCGACGAGGGGCCGGCGCTCTTTCAGCGCTTGTATGGCGGCGACCCGGCCTTGATGAAAGTGATCATCCAGCCGTGAGTGCCTTCGATCTCACCGGAAAAGTGGCCGTCATCACCGGCGCGAGCCGCGGGCTGGGGCAGACGTTCGCGCGGGCGCTGGCGCGCGCCGGCGCCGATCTCGTGATCACCAGCCGGAGGCTCGACTCGCTGGCGCCATTCCAGGCGGAGGTCGAGTCGCTGGGGCGCCGGGCCGTGGCGCTCGAGCTGGACGTCCGCAGCGAGGAGAGCATCCGCGCCATGGCCGTCGCCGCGGCCGCCGCCTACCCGCGTCTCGACATCCTGGTGAACAACGCCGGCTGCAACGTGCGCAAGCCGGCGATGGCCGTCACCTGGGACGACTGGAACCTGATCCTCGACACCAACCTCCGCGGCGCGTTCTTCGTCGCGCAGTCGATCGCGGCCTTGATGATGCCGCACGGCCGCGGCCGCATCATCAACATCGGGTCGCTCACGTCGGTGATGGGATCGGCCGGCCTGGGACCGTACGGCGCGAGCCGCGGCGGCATCCGTCAGCTGACCATGAGCCTGGCCGACGACTGGGGGCCGCACGGCATCACCGTGAACTGCCTGGCGCCGGGCTGGTTCAAGACCGATCAGAACAAGGTGATGTACGACGACCCTGAATGGGTCGCGTATCTGGTGGACCGTATTCCCGTACGCCGGCCCGGACGGCCGGCCGATCTCGAAGGGCCGGTCGTCTTTCTCGCGTCCAACGCCAGCGAGTACATCACCGGGCAGACGCTGCTGGTGGACGGCGGGATGTCTATCGGCGCCGTGCGAGCGTTGCCTCGAACCTGACGCCTGTCGCCGCCTTGGACGGATCGCCCGTCGGCGGCGGCGCGCGATCCACGGCCGCCCGCGGCCCGAGCAGCTCCAGCAGGATCGGCTCCAGCCCGTCGGCCCACACCCGGTAGCCCGCGAGCGTCGGGTGCAGCCCGTCGCCCATCATGCCGTCGTGGAGCGTTCCGCCCGGGTCGGCGAGCGTGTCGTTGACGTTGAGCCAACGAATCGAGCGCCCGTCGGCAAAGCGGGCAATCCGGCGGTTCACCTCGTCGATGACCGGCATCGCCGCCCTGTTGTCGTTGCGGGGGAAGATCGCGGTGAGGACGATCGTCGCCTCGGGCGCCTTGCTCCGCATCACGTCGAGGATCGCCTTGATCCCGCGGCTCACATCCTCGGCCCGATCTTCAACCGGCACCGCGCTCGGTGCGCTGCCGACATTGTTCGTGCCGGCGAGCAGCACGATCACCTTCGGGTGCACGCCGTCCAGCTCGCCGTTCTGAAGCCGCCACAGGATGTTCTGCGTGGTGTCGGCGCCCCAGCCGAAGTTGGCGGCGTTCCAGCCGAAGAAGCGCCGCGTCCAGTCCGCCAGGAACTCCGGGTAGTCGGTGGCGCCCCAGCGCCGCGTGATCGAGTCGCCGGCGAAGTACAGGTCGATGCGGCCGCGCCGCGCCTTCTCGAGCAGCTGCGCGTGCGCGGTGGCGGAGTTCGCGTCGGTGCGCGGAAGGGGACGATCGGCAGGCGTGGGGGCCTGGCCGGCTTGCACGGCCGTCGTGGCGGCGAGGAGGGCAATCGCAATGGCGCGCATCCAGTTCCTGCCAGTCTCTACCAGTCGTGCATCGTGCCGTCGGCGAGCCGCGCGATCGGCAGGTACGCGGGTTGATAGGGGAACGTCGCGGCCAGCCCTTCGTCGACATCGACGCCGAGTCCGGGCGCGTCGCCCGGGTGCATCACGCCGTTGCCGAACGTGTACGCGTGCGGGAACACCCGATCGGTCTCGGCCGTGTGCGGCATGTACTCCTGGATGCCGAAGTTGTGGACGCTCAGATCGAAGTGGAGCGCCGCGGCCATGCACACCGGGCTCAGGTCGGTGGCGCCGTGCGACCCGGTGCGGACCTGATAGAGCTCGGCGAGGCTGGCGATCCGCCGCAGATGGCTGATGCCGCCGGCGTGGACGACGGTGGTCCGGATGTAGTCGATCAGCTGCTCCTGAATCAGCTGCCGGCAGTCGTGAATCGTGTTGAACACTTCGCCCACGGCGAGCGGCGTGGTCGTGTGCTGGCGAATGAGCCGGAAGCTCTCCTGGTTCTCCGCCGGGGTGGGATCCTCCATCCAGAACAGCCGGTACGGCTCGAGCGCGCGTCCCAGGTGTGCGGCTTCGATCGGCCGCAGCCGATGATGGACGTCGTGCAGCAGATGCGGTTGCGAGCCGAACTCACGCCGGAGGCGCTCGAAGAGCGGCGCCACCGTCTCCAGATAGCGCTCGCTGCTCCAGACCGTCTCCGGCAGCGGGCCGCGCTCGGCCGGTTCGTAGGCGCGGCCGGCCGCCACGCCGTACACGCGTTCGAGCCCCGGCACGGCACACTGGGCGCGCACCGCTTTGTATCCCTGCGCGATGAAACCGCCCGCCGCGGCGACCGTGGCCTCGATAGTGGCGCCGCTCGCGTGTCCGTAGACCATCACCGCGTCGCGCGAGGCGCCGCCGAGCAGTTGATACACGGGCGACCCGAGCATCTTCCCCTTGATGTCCCAGAGCGCGGTGTCGACGGCGGCGATGGCCGACATGGTCACCGGCCCGCGGCGCCAGTAGGCGCCCTTGTAGAGAAACTGCCAGATGTCTTCGATGCGCCGCGCGTCGCGCCCCTCGAGGAGCGGCAGCACGTGGTCGCGCAGGTACGACGCGACGGCGAGCTCGCGTCCGTTGAGCGTCGCGTCGCCCAGCCCGTAGACGCCGTCTTCGGTCTCGAGCTTGAGCGTCACGAAGTTGCGCCCCGGGCTGCAGACGATGACCTTGCCGCCGGTGATCTTCACTCGATTCCTTTCGCAGGCGGACCTCTTCGAGGTCCGCCTCGACGTACCCTAGCGTTGCACGCGGCCCGAGGCGTCCCCGGCCGCGAGGCGCTCGACTTCGGCGACGCTCACGCGGTTGAAGTCGCCGGGGATGGTCTGTTTCAACGCGCTCGCGGCCACGGCAAATCGCAGCGCCGCGTCCGGGCTCTTCCCGCCGAGCATTCCATAGATGATGCCGGCGGCGAAGCTGTCGCCGGCGCCGATCCGATCGACCACCCGCACCTGGTAGTGCTGACTCTCGTGAAAACGCGAGGTCTGCGCGTCCCACAGCACGGCGCTCCAGCCGTTGTCGCTTGCCGACGCGCTCTCGCGCAGCGTGACCGCCACGAGCCGCGGGCCGAACTCCGTGGAGACGCGGCGGCACACGGCCTGATAGGCGCCGGCGGCCACGCGACCCGCGTGCACGTCGACGCCGGACACGGCGAGGCCGAGCACGCATTGCAGATCCTCCTCGTTCCCGATCAGGAGATCCACGTGCGCGAGCAGCGGGCGGACCGTCGCCTGCGCCTCCGCCTCGGTCCAGAGCGTGCGCCGGTAGTTGAGATCGAAGCTGACGGTGGCGCCCGCGTGCTTCGCGGCCGCCAGCGCGGCGGCGGTCGCGCGCGCGGCGCCCGGACCGAGTGCCGGCGTCACGCCGCTCACGTGCAACCACTGTGACCCGGCCAGCACGTCGGGCCAGCTGAACGCGTCGGCGGCGTGCTCGCTGAACGCCGAGCGGGCGCGGTCGTAGACGACGGTCGACGCCCGCTGGCTGGCGCCCGCTTCGGCGAAGTAGATGCCGAGACGCTCGCCTCGCCTGACGATCCTGTCGGTGCGAACCCCTTCGCGGGCCAGCGCGGCGATCGCCGCCGAGCCGATCGCGTGCGGTGGGACGCACGTGAGGTACACGCTTTCGAGCCCGAAGTGCGCCAGGCTGACGGCGACGTTCGCTTCGGCGCCGCCGAACGTGGCCGAGAGCGCCGGCGACTGCAGCAGCCGCTCGAACCCCGGCGGGCTGAGGCGCAGCATGATTTCGCCGAGCGTGACGACACGCATCATGCGCCTGGCCGCGCGGCGCGCACGTTGGCCACGATCCGTGCGGCGCGTTCGGTGATGGCGGCAAAGTCGCCGGCAGCCACGACGCGTGCGTCCACGAGGGCGCTGCCGACGCCCACCGCCACGGCGCCGGCGCGAATCCACTCGCCCGCGTTGTCGATCGACACGCCGCCGGTCGGCATCAGCTTCACCTGCGGCAGCGGCGCGCGCACGTCTTTGAAGTAGGCCGGCGCGAGCCCGCCGGCCGGAAACACTTTCACGATGTCCGCGCCCGCGTCCCAGGCGTTCAGGATTTCGGTGGGCGTGTAGCAGCCGGGAAGGGCCGGCACGCCGGCGGCATGGCACGCCTCGATGAGCGGCGGGCGGAACACCGGCGAGACGACGAAGCGCGCGCCCGCCTCGATTGTGCGCCGCGCGGTCTCGGGGTCGAGAACCGTGCCGGCGCCGAGCAGCACGTCGTCCGATGCCGACGCCGCCAGCTGACGAATGGACTCGATTGCCCCCGGAACCGTCATCGTCACCTCGATCGCATGCACCCCGCCGGCCACCAGCGCCTCGACCACCCGCGAAAGGACTGCGGCCTGCTCGAGGCGAATCACCGCGACGATCCCTTCGCGCTCGATGCGCGCTGTCGTCTCAGCCCGCGACATGCTATTTGGCAACGACATCCAGCGTGGCCGTGAGCTGTGTCGCGCTGCTCGTGCCGATCATCACGTCGAAGCGGCCCGGCTCCACGACCCGCTGCATGCGCCGGTCGATCAGCGAGAGCTCGTCGGGGCCGAGCCTGAACGTGACGGTCCTCGCGTCCCCCGGCTGCAGCGTGACGCGCGCGAAGCCGCGCAGTTCCTTGACCGGGCGGGTCACCGAGCTCACTTGATCGCGGATGTACAGCTGCACGACCTCGTCGCCGGCGCGGGCGCCGCTGTTGCGGACGCGCACGCTCACCTCGGTCGTGCCGCCGGGGCCGATCGCCGGCGAGGCGACGCGAAGGTCGTCGAGCTGGAACGTCGTATAGCTCAGGCCGTAGCCGAACGCCCACAACGGCTCGCGCGTGAGATCGAGATGGTTGCGGAAGGACGTCGGCCGCCGGTTGTAGTAGACCGGCAGCTGGCCCGAGTGCCGCGGGAAGGTCACCGGCAGCTTGCCGCCGGGATTCACGTCGCCGAACAGCACCTCGCCGATTGCGGTGCCCCCTTCCTGGCCGGCGTACCACGCCTCGACGATGGCCGGCACGCGCTCGGCAAGGAGCGGCACGGCCAGCGGACGTCCGTTGATGAGGAGCGCGATGACTGGCTTGCCGGTCTGGAGCATGGCCTGCACCAGCTCTTCCTGGTTGCTCATCAGGGTGAGATCGGCCACGTCGCCCAGGTGATTGTCCGCCCACGCTTCTCGCGACACCGACTCGTTGGTGCCGAGCGCGAGGACGATCGCATCGGCCTCTTTCGCGACCTTGACGGCGTCCTGAATGCGCGTGCGGTTCTGTGCCGGATTGCCGAGCACCACCGTATCGCCGCCCCAGTCGGCCTCGTGCTCGGTGATGCGCACGCCCTCGGCATAGACGACCTTGATGCCGGCGCCGGCGCGGGCCGTGATTCCCGACAGCACGTCGACGCCGCGCCCCGGATCGCGCGAGTAGCCGCCGAGATGCACGCCTTTCGCGTTCGGCCCGATCACCGCCAGCGTCTTCACCCTGGAGCGATCCAGCGGCAGCACCGCCCCCTGGTTCTTGAGGAGGACGATCGACTTGCGCGCGGCCTCGAGCGCCAGCGCCTGATGCTCGGGCGTGTTCGTCACGCGTTCGGCTCGATCGGGATCGACGTAGGGGGTCTCGAACAGTCCGGCCAGGAACTTCGCGCGGAGCATGCGAGCGACCGAACGATCGATCATCGACTCCGCCATGCGGCCGCTCTTCACCAGGCCCACGAGCTCGGAGAACCCGTAGGGGTCGGGCAGCTCGAGGTCCACGCCGGCGTCGAGCGCCTGCGCGGCGGCGTCAGCCTTGTCCGCCGCGACATGGTGCCGCGTCTGCATCTGCTCCACGCCGAAGTAGTCGGAGACCACGAGGCCGCTGAAGCCCCACTCGCGCCGCAGCACGTCGGTCAGCAGCCAGCTGTTGGCGTGCGCGGGAATGCCGTCCACTTCGTTGTAGCTCGGCATCACGGTGTAGGCACCGGCCTTCACCGCCGCCTGAAACGGCACGAGCAGCTCGGCGCGGAGAAGACGCTCGGGGACGAGCGCGGGCGCCGTGTTGACGCCGCCTTCGTGCGACCCGTGCCCCGCGAAGTGTTTCAGCGTGGCGAACACTTTGTCGGCGGCGAGCGGCAGCGACGTGCCCTGATAGCCGCGGACGGCCGCCACGCCCATCTGCGTGACGAGATACGGATCCTCGCCGTAGGTTTCCTCGATCCGACCCCAGCGCGGATCGCGCCCGAGATCGACGACCGGGGAGAGCACGTGCTGCGTGCCGCGCGCGCGCCCTTCGAGCGCCGCCACGCCCATGAGGCGTTCGACAAGTGCCGGGTCCCACGCACTGGCCAGTCCAATCGGCACCGGGAAATGGGTGCCGCCGGGCGCCACCAGGCCGTGCAACGCCTCTTCGTGGAACATGGCCGGAATGCCGAGGCGCGTGTTCTCGACCAGCCACTTCTGCACCGCGTTGACGAACAGCGCCTGCTCGCGGGCCGTGCGGTAGGGAGCACCGCTGGTCGGCCGGGCCACTTCGCTCGGGCGCGACACCTCGCCAATCCCGTTCCCGAGCAGCGCTTTCGCGTTGGCCGGATCGAAGCGGCCCTGGGCGTCCTGTATCTCGCGCTTCCGGTTCCAGACGCCGAGGAGTTGCGCCACTTTCTCCTCGATCGTCATGCGGCCCAGCAGGTCCGCCACGCGTGCATCGACGGGCGCGGCCGCCTGTCGATATAACGGCGGGCCCTGCGCCTCGATCAGCGCGGCGGCGGCCAGCATCCCGGACAACACTCCCAGCGGCAGCGCGCGACGTCTCATGCAACGGCTCCTATGTCCCCGAATCCCGGGTGGCGTAGGATAACGCCGCTGAGCCACATGAGCAGAACGCCGCTCGACATCGCGCAGAACCCGGTCGCGAACCTGCTGGCGCAGGGAGTGGTCGCGGCGACCCGCATCGGCCGGTATCGGTGGTGGATCTGCGGCCTGCTGTTCCTCGCCTCGTCGATCAACTACGTCGATCGGCAGGTGATCGGCATCCTGAAGCCCACGCTGCAGCAGCAGTTCGGCTGGAGCGAGGTGGACTACGGCAACATCGTGATGGCCTTCCAGGCGGCCTATGCGCTGGGGCTGGCCGTCGTCGGACGGTGGATCGATCGGATCGGCACGCGCGCCGGGTTCGGTCTCGCCGTGACCATCTGGAGCGTGGCCGCGATGGCGCACGCCGGCGCCGTCTGGTACGGTGCCGGCCTCGCGTCGCTGCTGGGCGCGGCCGGCGTCACGGTCAGTGCGTCGGTGGCCGGCTTCATGGCCGCCCGGTTCGCGCTCGGTCTCGGCGAAGCGGCGAACTTTCCGGCCGGGATCAAGGCGATCGCCGAATGGTTCCCGCGGCGCGAGCGGGCGCTGGCGGCGGGCCTGTTCAACGCGGGCACCAACATCGGCGCGTTGACGGCGCCGCTCCTGGTCCCGTGGCTCACGCTCTCGTTCGGCTGGCAATGGGCGTTCGTCGCCACCGGCGCGCTCGGGTTCGCGTGGCTGCTGCTGTGGCTGGGGGCCTATCGGCCGCCGGCCGAGCACCCGCGCGTGGGGGCGTCCGAGCTCGCACACATCCGCAGCGATCCGGCGGAAACGCCGGTACGGATTCCGTGGCTCGCGCTGCTGCGCCATCGGCAGACGTGGGTGTTCGCCGTCGGCAAGTTCATCACCGATCCCGTCTGGTGGCTGTACATCTTCTGGATCCCGGATTTCCTCCACCGCAACTACGGGCTGGATCTCTCCACGATCGGTCCGCCGCTCGTGGTCATCTTCCTGGCGGCCGATGCCGGCAGCGTCGCCGGCGGCTGGCTGTCGTCGCACCTGATTGCGCGCGGCTGGAGCGTGAACGCGGCGCGCAAGACGACGATGCTGACGTTCGCGCTGCTGGTGCTGCCGGTGGGCATGGCCGCACGCACCTCCGATCTCTGGACGGCCGTCGGCATCATCGCGCTGGCGGCGGCGGCCCATCAGGGCTGGTCGTCGAACCTGTTCACCCTGACCTCCGACATGTTCCCGCGCGAGGCGGTCGCCTCGGTCGTCGGCCTGGGCGGCATGGCCGGGTCGATCAGCGGCATCCTGATCGCGGGTGTCACCGCCGCGATTCTGGAATGGACCGGGAGCTACGTGCCGATCTTCGCGATGGCGTCGGTGGCGTATCTCGTGGCGCTCGCGTGCCTGCACCTGCTGTCGCCGCGCCTCACACCTGTCTCTATTGATTGACCCCGCTCGCGAGGATCCCGCCGTCCACGACGACGAGCTGCCCGGTGACGAAGCTGGCGGCATCCGAGGCCAGGAACACGGTCGCGCCCACGAGCTCGTCCAGGCGCCCGAAGCGGCGCATCGGCGTTCGCAGCAGCAGCTCCTGGCCACGGCCGGACTCGAGGAGCTGCTGATTGAGATCGGTCTTGAACACGCCGGGGACGATGGCGTTGACGGTGACGCCGGCCGGCGCCCATTCCACCGCGAGCGCGCGCGTCAGCCCGGCCACCGCCGACTTGCTGGCCGTGTAGGCGGCCACTTCGAAGAAACCGAGGAACGACGACAGCGATGCCACGGTGATGATGCGGCCGCTCCCGCGCGCCACCATGGCCGCGCCGAACACCCGGCACGCGCGCAGCGTGCCCGTGAGGTTGGTGGCGAGGATCTGCTCCCAGTCCGCGTCGGTCATCTCCAGCGTGGCGGCGCGCTTGGTGACGCCGGCGGCACACAGCAGCACGTCGATGCGGCCGAACTGTTCGAGGCACGCGTCGCGGACGCGCTCGAGCGACGCCTGATCGGTCACGTCGGCCGTCAGCGGCATCGTGCGGCGGCCCCGCGCTTCGATCAGGCCTGCAACCTCGCGCACCAGCGCCTCGCGCCGGCCGACGGCGACCACGTCGGCTCCCGCGTCCGCCAGCCCCAGCGCCAGCGTCCGCCCGATGCCGCTCGTGCCGCCGGTGACGACCGCCACGCGGCCGGAGAGATCGAAGAGCGATGAGGCCATGGCCGCGTGCCATCATACGAGATCAGAGATGCTGACCGAGACTCACGTCCACGTTCCACGCAGCGAAGGCCTGCAGCTGCTGCAGCGACGCGGCGAGCGCGGCGCCCGCGAATTGACGACGCGGCGCCTGACCTGCGGCGCCGGCGGGGCCGCGGGCTTCGTCGAGCCGCAGGAAGAAACGATCGTCGTGCTGCTGCAGGGGCGAGGCACGTTCGCGACGGGAGCGCGGTCGTGGAACGTCGCGCGCGCCGGTGTCTTTTCCGAACCGGCGACCGCGCTGCTCGTGCCGCCCGGTCACCAGCTCCGCGTGCAGGCCGAGACGCCGCTCGAGGCGATTTTCATCTCGACGCCCGCGCCGGCGGGCGGCGAGCCGATCCTGCTCCGGCCGTCCGACGTGGCCGTCGCGGATCGCGGACGCGACCTCTACCGCCGTCAGGTGCACAACGTGTTCGTCGGCGATCCGCACGCGCGGCGCTTGATCGTCGGCGAAACGTTCAACGCCGCCGGCAACTGGAGCAGCTATCCGCCGCACAAACACGACGGACGCGACGGCGAGCTCCGGCTCGAGGAGATGTATTACTACCGCGTCGATCCTGCGAGCGGCTTCGGGCTGCACGTGGCGTACACCGGCGACGGCGAGTCGGTGACGCACCGTGTCGAGGACGGCGACCTGGTGCTCATCCCGTACGGGTATCACTCCGTGTCCGCCCCGCCGGGGCACCGCGTCTACTACCTGTGGGCGATTGCCGGCGACGAGCGGCGGCTCGCGGTATTCGAAGACCCCGCCTTCCGCTGGGTGCACGAGGCGCCTTTGTCGCAAACTTGACGCCCTGCGGGCATCCGGACCTGTAAGATGGCGCGCTGATGCGCCTGTATCGCCTGGAAAACGGCGTTCTTCTCGATCGCGAGGGGACGTGGCTGCGGCTCGACGACGAGTGGGACGCCGTCGTCAATCGTGACGACCTCGCGGGTCACCTTCGGCGGGCCGGCGGGGCGGCGGCCAGTCCCGACGGGCGCAGACTGGCCCCGATCGGCAGCCAGGAGGTGTGGGCCGCCGGCGTCACCTACTTCCGCAGCCGCGCCGCACGCATGGAGGAATCGAAGGCGTCGGGGGGCGGCAGCTTCTACGACGCCGTGTATTCGGCCGAGCGTCCCGAGCTGTTCTTCAAGGCGGCTGCCTGGCGTGTGCGCGGCCCCGGCGATCCGGTGTGCATCCGGCGCGACGCGCGCTGGAGCGTGCCGGAGCCGGAGCTCGCGCTCGTGATCAACCGGCGGGGGACGATCGTCGGCTACACCATCGGCAACGACATGAGCTCGCGCGACATCGAGGGAGAAAACCCGCTCTATCTGCCGCAGGCGAAGGTGTATGACGGGTCGTGCGCGCTCGGCCCCGCGATGCTGGTCGCCGAGGAACCGCTGCCGCCGGACACGACCATCGCGTTGACGATCACACGAAACGACGCCGTCGTCTTTCAGGGCAGCACGTCGTTGGCGCAGATGCGCCGCAGGCCGGACGAACTGGTCCACTACCTGTATCGGGAGACCAGCTTCCCGCACGGCGCCGTGCTGCTGACCGGCACCGGCCTCGTACCGCCCGACGACTTCACGCTGCAAATCGGCGATGCCGTCGCGATCACCATTCCGCCGATCGGCACGCTCGACAACGTCGTGAGTGCACGATGACGCGGCTGTGGGGGCTCCGCTGGTGGATGATGGGGCTGCTGATGGCCGGATCGGTCATCAACTACCTGACGCGCAGCACGCTCGGCGTGGCCGCGCCCACGTTGCTGAAAGACCTCGACATCACCGCGCAGCAGTACTCGTGGGTCCTCAGCGGGTTCCAGGTCGCCATCATGCTGCAGCCGATCTGCGGCTACGTCATGGACACCGTGGGGCTGAAGGCCGGCTTCGCCATCTTCGCCACGTCGTGGTCGTTCTTCAGCATGGCGCACGGCCTGGCCGGGAGCTGGCCGGCGCTCTTCGGGCTCCGCGCGCTGCTCGGCTTCGCGGAAGGCTCGGCGAATCCGGCCGGCATCAAGGCGACCGCCGAGTGGTTTCCCGCCACCGAGCGCGGGTTGGCCGGCGGCTTCTTCAACATGGGCGCATCGCTCGGATCGATGCTCGCGGCGCCGCTGGTGGCATGGGCGATTCTGACGCACAGCTGGCAGTTCGCGTTCGTGCTCACCGGCGCCCTCGGCCTGGTCTGGGTGGCGCTGTGGCTCCTGTTCTACCAGTCTCCCGCGAAGCACAAGGCGCTCTCGGCGCGCGAGCGCGACTACATCCTGTCCGGCCAGGAGCGGCACCTGGCGGGAGAAGGGCGTCCCTCGATCGGCGCGATTCTGCGGCAGCGAAACTTCTGGGGCATTGCGCTGCCGCGCTTTCTCGCCGATCCCACGTGGGGGACGCTGACGTTCTGGCTGCCGCTCTACCTGACGACGGTGCGCGGATTCGATCTGAGGCAGATTGCGCTCTTTGCCTGGCTGCCGTTCCTGGCGGCCGATCTCGGCTGCCTTTTCGGCGGCACGATCAGCATCACGTTGCAGAAGTACGCCGGCCTGGGGCTGATCAACGCGCGGCGTGCCGCCTTCAGCGTCGGCGCGACGATGATGCTCGGCGTGGCGTTCGTCGGCACCGTGGAGAATCCGTACGTCGCGGTGGCGCTCTTGAGCCTGGCGGGCTTCGCGCATCAGACGCTGTCGGTCACGGTGATCACGATGGCGTCGGACCTCTTCAAGCGCAGCGAAGTGGCGACCGTGGCGGGGATGGCCGGCACCTGCGGCAACGGCGGCGTGCTGCTGTTCTCGCTGGCGATGGGCGCGCTCGTGGCGCGCATCGGCTACACGCCGTTCTTCATCGGCCTGGCCGCGCTGGACGTGCTCGGCGCCGTCATCCTGTGGGCCGTGGTCCGCGAGCAGCGGCCGGAGAGAGCGGAGGCCGCGGCGGCGTAGCGCGTCGGCGGCACCATCGGAATGGCCACACCCGTCATTCGCAACCCGATCCTGCCTGGATTCAATCCGGATCCGTCGATCGTGCGCGTCGGCGACGACTACTACATCGCCACGTCCACGTTCGAGTGGTTCCCCGGCGTGCAGATTCACCACTCGCGCGATCTGGTCCAGTGGCGCCTGCTCACGCGGCCGCTCGCTCGGGCGAATCAGCTCGACATGAGAGGAGATCCCGATTCGTGCGGCGTGTGGGCGCCGTGCCTGACGTACGACGCCGGCCGCTTCTACCTGATTTACACGGACGTGAAGCGGTATGGCCGCACGTCGACGGCTGGCGCATCAGGCGCGTCGCTGCGCGACTTCCACAACTACCTCGTGACCAGCGAGCGGATCGACGGCGAGTGGTCGGATCCGGTGTATCTGAACAGCAGCGGGTTCGACCCGTCGCTGTTCCACGACGACGACGGCCGCAAGTACCTGCTCAACATGTTGTGGGACCACAGGCCGGGGCAGAACCGCTTCGGCGGCATCGTCCTGCAGGAGTATTCGCCCGGAGAGCAGCGGCTGATCGGTCAGCGCCATACCATCTTCGGCGGCACCGCGATCGGTTTCACCGAGGGGCCGCACTTGTACAAACGCGACGGCTGGTATCACCTGCTGATCGCCGAGGGCGGCACGGGCTGGGGACATGCCGTGACGATGGCACGGTCTCGCACGCTGCTCGGGCCCTACGAGCTGCACCCGGATGTGCACGTGCTGACCGCGCGCGATCGGCCCGACGCCGCGCTGCAGCGCACGGGGCACGCCGACCTGGTCGAGACGCAGGCGGGAGACACCTACATGGTGTATCTGTGCGGCCGCTCGCTACGGAATCGCGGCCGCTGCACGCTGGGGCGCGAGACAGCGATCCAGCCGATGACGTGGGGCGCGGACGGCTGGCTGCGCACGGCGGATGGCGACGGGCTTCCAGCCATCGAGGCGCCGGCGCCGGCCGGTCTGCAGCTGCAGCCGCACTCGCTCACGCCTGTCCGAGAGGACTTCGATGCGGAGACGCTCCCGATCGCGTTTCAGTGGCTCCGCACGCCGTACCCCGGCGAGCTGTTCAGCCTGCGCGCGCGGCCCGGACACTTGCGGCTGTACGGGCGGGAGACGATTGGCAGCCTCTTCCGTCAGGCGCTGGTGGCGCGGCGCCAGCAGGCACACTGCTACAGCGCCGTCACCCGTATGGAGTTCGAGCCGGAGCACTTCCAGCAGATGGCCGGGCTGGTCTGCTACTACAACAGCGCCAAGTTTCACTACCTGTACGTGTCGCGCGACGGCGCCGGTACGCATCTGCGCGTGATGTCGGCGCTGCCCGATCAGGTGATGGCCGACACGTTCACCGCGCCCATCCCGATTGCGAGCGGGGTGCCGATCGATCTGCGGGTCGAGGTCGATTACGAGCGCCTGCGCTTCGCGTATCGGCTGGGCACTGGGGCCGGTCTGAAGACCGGCAGCCACGAGAACGGCGAGTGGCAGTGGCTGCCGCAACTGTTCGACGCCAGCATTCTGTCGGACGAGGCGTCGGCGCCGGGGCTGCCGAACTTCACCGGCGCCTTCGTCGGTGTGGCGTGCCAGGATCTCGCGGGCACCTGCAGGCCGGCAGACTTCGACTGGTTCGAGTACCGCGAGCGCGACTACGTCGCGGATGTCAGGCGGACCTGAAGGTCCGCCTCTACGTACAGTGTAGAGGCGGACCTCGAAGAGGTCCGCCTGGGGTGATCAGAACGCGAACTTGATCCCGAGCTGGAGCTCGCGCATCGGCGTGCGTGTGGTGTTGATCTGCCCGTAGAGCGGGCTCGACATCGCCATCACGGGGTCGCCCCACACGGGGGTGTTGAACAGGTTGAACGCTTCCAGCCGGAGCTGCAGCGACTTGGTGCCTCCGAAGAAGACGTTGCGGATGAGCGACGCGTCCGTGGTGAAGATGCCCGGGCCGAGGACGATATTGCGTCCGGCGTTGCCGTAGGTGAACGCCGCCGGCACCGCGAACGCCGCGGTGTTGAACCACTGCTGCGGCGTCTTGGCACCGTCGTTGGGGTCCTGCCCGGACACGAGGTTCGGGCGGTAGGTCTGCGCGCCGGTGTTCGGCACGTCGGTGCCGGCCGCGGGATCGCGTGGGAAGCCGCTCGACTTGTTGACGATGGCGCTGATCTGCCAGTCGCCGAAGATCGCCCCGCCCACTCCGTCCTTCAGGAACGGCTTGCCGCGCCCGAAGGGCAGCTCGTAGAGCATCGAGGTGACGAAGCGGTGCCGCACGTCGAAGATCGACGGCCCCCATTCGCATTCGAAGCAGTTGCTGTTCTGCGGAAACAGCGCGTCGCCGTTCAGCACGCGGATGCCGCTGCCGTTGTCCTCGGATTTCGACAACGTGTAGCCGACCAGCAGCGAGAGACCCTGATCGAGCCGGCGCGTCAGCTTCACCGCGAGCGAGTTGTACTTCGCCTCGGCCACGTTGCCGATCTCCTGGATCTTCGTGAACTCCGGGTACGGACGCCGGTCCTGCAGGCTGCCGGGGCCCGGCGTGACCTCGTTGGCGTCGAACATGCGCTCGAGCCGCTTGCTCTGCGACCCGAGGTAGCCGATCTCGAGTGCGGTGGACTTGCCGAGTTCGCGCTGCACGTTGAAGACGTACTGCACCATGTATGGCGTCTTGCGGCCGTACAAGTTGCCGAGCACGTAGTGGTTCACGACGCAGACGAGCGGCGGCTGCACGTTGCACGCGTTGCTGCTCGATCCGGCGAACGGGGCATTCCAGTTCAGATTGACGCGCAGCGGGTCGGCCGTGTCCTGGCGGCGGCCGGCGGCGTTGCGGGCCATGTCGAAGCGCGGGTTGCCGGTGTCCTGCATGTAGAAGACACCGACGCCGGAACGCACCGACCAGTTCGGGCCCGGCGTCCACGCCCAGCCGACCCGCGGGGCGATGTTCTTCTTGTCGTCGTCGATCAGCCGGTTGCCCAGTTCACCGTCGCGGGACGTCTTGATATTGGGTGCGAACCGGATCGGCGAGTCCTGGTAGAAATCCCCGCTGCCGATGCGCACGAGCACGGGATGCCGCGAGAGGTCAGCCACCGGGAGACCGGTGTCGTTGAACGGCAGATACGCGTTGATCAGCGTGCCGCCCTTGTCGAGCCACGGCGGAACGTACTCGTAGCGGACGCCGAGATCGAGCGTCATATCGTCGCGCATCCGCCACACGTCGGTGAAGTAGTACGCCTGGCTCCCGGCGCGGAAGTTCGTCGTCGCCAGCGCCACCGCCGATTCGGACGTGCGCATGTTCCCGAGCAGGAAGTCCGCGAAGGCCGGCGCGCCCGAGATGGCCGTTCCGGTCAGCGATCCGGTGGCGCGGCCGTCGTAGGTGAATGAACCGCGCGAGAACTGGTTCCCCACCTGGTTGTACTGATCCCACCGGATGGTGCCGCCGGCCTTGAACGCATGCCGGCCGCGGAACCACGAAAGGTTGTCGGTGAACTCGTAGGCTTTGTTCCGGTTCGTGTAGGGCCCCTCGGTGCTGTCGCCGAATCCGTTGTAGCCGGAAATCCCGATCGAGGGGATCCCCCAGGATTCGGGCGGGCCTGGCGTGATGCCAGGAATGCCGAGCTCCGTGACCACGTCGCGCACGAACGCCAGCTCACGGCCGAACGTGTTGAAGAACGAGTTGAAGCCGAAGCGCGCTTCGTTCAGCACCGTCGGCGAGATCGTGTAGGTGTTGCCGATCATCACCTGGTGCACCGAGTTCAGCAGCTTCGATCCGTTCTGGGCCAGCGCCGGCTGCACCTCGTCGTCGTGGCTCCAGCTATAGCGCCCCATGAAGAGCGACTTGCTGCTCTGGATGAAGTCCATGCGCTGCGT
>Ga0207648_10001666_pt1 | contig 24344 bp, 18 predicted proteins | sample KBSMisM32_FD_184310 | JGI IMG/M metagenome (GOLD analysis project Ga0207648, IMG submission 184310) | Miscanthus rhizosphere microbial communities from Kellogg Biological Station, Michigan, USA - KBS Miscanthus M3-2 (SPAdes) (version 2) | ecosystem: Host-associated > Plants > Roots >...
ACGGACTCCGGACCCTTCTGGTTTACGGCGCCGCGGCCCATGAGGACCTTGCCGAACCCGGGCTTGTCCACGAGGGCCGCGTCGAAGGGCGGGGAGGACCACTCGGACGGATCGACCTGCTTCACGTCGTACATGAAGTAGATGCCGACCGTGCGCGGCGCCCCCGCGTCGAGGGTGCCGAACACGCCGGGCTGTCCGTCCGTCGGCACTTTGTTCACGGTCTGGAATCCCGCGTCGCGGGCGAGCTTCATCATCAGCTCGCACCCTTCGCTCATCCCGCGGTTCTCCGCGGCGATGGAGGGCTGCCTCACCCATTCCTGCAGGCGTTGCACGCCTTCGGCGTGCCGCTTCTCGATCTCCGCCTGGATGGCATCGTCCGGTCCGTTCGCGGAGAGGACGGAGCGCGGAAGGGAGAGCGCGGCCACGGTGGTGGCCGCCGTGCCGAGGAAATCGCGCCGAGAGTGTGTGGTGGACATGGTCCGGAGTCTAGCGTAAAAGCGCGTCATGGAACTCCCGCTCACGCCCCTCGAGTTCGCACGGCGCGCGCGCCGGCTCTACCCGGAGCGTGAGGCCGTCGTCGACGGGGACCTGCGCCTCACGTACCGTGAGTTCTTCGAGCGCTGCGACCGCTGGTCGGCGGCGCTGCAGAAGCTCGGCGTGCGTCCCGGCGACCGTGTCGCCTATATCGCGCCCAACACGCACGCCCAGCTCGAGTCGTTCTACGCCGTCCCCCAGATCGGCGCCGTGGTCGTGCCCATCAACTACCGCCTGACCCCTGCCGACTTCACGTACCTCATCCAGCACAGCGGAGCCAAGGTCGTGTGCGCGCATTCGGACTACCTGGACGCGGTGGACTCGATTCGCGGCGAGCTGCCGGACGTGCAGGCTTTCGTGGCCCTGGAGTCGCCCCGCGCCGGCTGGCTCGATTACGAAGCCCTGCTCGCGGCCTCGCCCGCGACCTTCGACCGTCCGGAGATCCGCGAGACCGACCTCATCACCATCAACTACACGAGCGGCACGACTTCGCGCCCCAAGGGCGTGATGATCACGCACCGCAACGCGTACATGAACGCGGTGGGCACGCTCGTGCACCACCCGATGAGCTGCGCCGACCGCTACCTGTGGACGCTCCCGATGTTCCACGCCAACGGCTGGACCTTCGTCTGGATCGTCACGGCGGCCGGAGGCACCCACGTCTGCCTGCGCAAGGTGGACCCCGCCGGCGTGTTCGCGAGCGTCAGGAACGAAAGGATCACGATGTTGTGCGCGGCCCCGACCGTGCTCATCGGGATCGCCTGCGCTCCCGCGGAGCTGCGGGCGGGCACGGGCGGGCCGCTGCGGATCCTCACCGCGGGCGCGCCGCCCGCGGCCGCCACCATCGAGCGCGTCGAGGGGGAGCTGGGATGGACGGTCACGCAGGTCTACGGGCTCACCGAGACCGCGCCCTTCATCACGATCTGCGAGCCGCGCCCCGAGCACGCGGCGCTCCCCTTCGCCGAGCGCGCCACGATCAAGGCGCGCCAGGGCGTGGAGCTCATCACGTCCGGCGAGCTGGCCGTGCACGACGAGTCGGGGGCCGAGGTCCCGGCCGACGGCGAGACGCTCGGCGAGATCGTCGTGCGCGGGAACGTCGTGATGAAGGGTTACTTCAACGACCCCGAAGCGACCGCGCAGGCTCTGCGCGGCGGATGGTTCCACACGGGCGACGCGGCCGTCGTCCATCCCGACGGCTATGTCGAGATCCGCGACCGCCTGAAGGACGTGATCATCAGCGGCGGCGAGAACATCTCCTCCGTCGAGGTCGAAGGCGTCCTCCTCCGCCACCCGGCCGTGCAGGAGGTGGCGATCGTCGGGCTGCCCCACGAGAAGTGGGGCGAGGCCCCGCACGCCTTCGTCGTCCTGCGCGCGGGGGCGCAGGCGGAAGCGGAGGAGCTGCGCGCGTTTGCGCGGACGCACCTGGCGCACTTCAAGGCCCCGCACGGCGTCACGTTCCTGGCCGAGCTGCCGAAGACGGCGACGGGAAAGGTGCAGAAATACGTGCTGCGCGGAGGACGCGCAGCGATCGCGCGCCAATAGCCGATCCAGCGTCCGTTGTTGACGCAAAAGATGGCCGCCGACCTGGCCAAAACCTCTATCTTTTCGTTCAAACGCGCCTTCCAACGCTGGCACCCACGGTCCAGGCCGATCTTCCTTCCATCAAGGAGGACGTCATGGATCTCGACATGGACAAGCTGAACGCGTTCCTGGGCCGGGCGGTAGTGGACATCGGCGCCACCTTCCACGCCGGCCTCGTCCTGATCGGCGAGAAGCTCGGCCTGTACAAGGCCTTGGCCGCGGCCGAAGGCCCCCTCACCCCGGCCGAGCTGGCCAAGAAGACGGAGACGACCGAGCGGTACGTCCGGGAATGGCTCAACGCCCAGGCCGCGGGCGGCTACGTCACCTACCACGCGGATTCCGGCCGCTACTCGCTGAGCCCCGAGCAGGCGTTCACGCTCGCGGCCGAGGACAGCCCCGCCTATCTGCCCGGAGCCTTCCAGGTCGCGACGGCCGCGGTCAAGGCGGAGCCCAGGATCACGGACGCCTTCCGCTCCGGCGCCGGATTCGGATGGCACGAGCACGACCACGGCGTCTTCGAGGGCACGGAGAGGTTCTTTCGGCCGAACTACGTCGGCAACCTCGTCTCCTCGTGGATCCCCGCGCTCACCGGCGTCGAGGAGAAGCTGCGCCGCGGCGCCAGGGTGGCCGACATCGGCTGCGGCCATGGCGCCTCCACGATCCTGCTCGCTCAGGCCTTCCCGAAGTCCACCTTCATCGGGTTCGACTACCACGGACCCTCGATCGAGGCGGCGCGGAAGGCGGCGGCGCGGGCCGGCGTCTCCGGTCGCGTGACCTTCGAGCAGGCACCCGCCAAGTCGTACCCGGGAAGCGACTACGACCTCGTCGCCTTCTTCGACTGCCTTCACGACATGGGCGACCCGGTGGGAGCGGCGACGCACGTCCTCCGCTCGCTGGCCGCGGACGGAACCTGGATGGTCGTGGAGCCGTTCGCGGGCGACAACGTGGAGGAGAACCTGAATCCGGTGGGCCGCATCTACTACTCGGCCTCCACGCTCATCTGCACCCCCGCCTCGCGCGCGCAGGAAGTCGGCCTGGCCCTGGGCGCGCAGGCCGGCGAAGCGCGGCTGCGCGACGTCGCCACCCGCGGCGGCTTCGGACACTTCCGACGCGCCGCGGCCACGCCTTTCAACCTGGTGTTCGAGGCGCGCAAGTAGGGGTCTAGAATCCCCGCCATGCTCGAGATCCGGCTGCTCGGCGAGCTCGAAGTCGTTCGCGACGGAAGGCCCGTGGCCTTGCCCGCCTCACGCAAGGCCCGGGCCCTCGTCGCCTACCTCGTCGGGACACGCCGCCCGCAGCGGCGCGAGCGGCTGTGCGACCTCCTCTGGGACGGGCCGGACGATCCGCGGGCGCAGCTCCGCTGGACCCTGTCGAAGCTGCGCCCGCTCCTCGAGCCGCACCTCGTGGCCGGACGCGAACACGTGGAGATCGCCACGGACGGCGCCCGCATCGACCTGGACCGGCTGGGCGCACCGGGCAACGCCACGACCGACGCGCTGGAGGAGTGCGCGGCCCTCTTCCGCGGCCAGTTCGCCGACGGCCTGGATCTCCCCGCCTGCTTCCGCTTCCAGCAGTGGTGCACGGCGGAGCGCGAGCGGTGGCGGCAATCCCACGTCGCCATCCTGGCCGAGCTGACCCGCCGCCATGGCGCCACCGAGCGCGCCCTCGTGCACGCACGGCGCCACACCGCCGTCGATCCCTTCTCCGACGACGCCCATGCCGCGCTCATCCGCGTGCTCTCCGATCTCGGGCAGGCGCACGACGCCCTGCGTCACTACGAATACTGCCGCCAGCTCTTCGAGCGCGAGCTGGGCTCGCGCCCCGGGCCCGCGGTCGAGGAGGCCCGGCGGGGCGTGAGGCGTGCCGCGCCCTCGCTCGCTTCGCCCGTGGCCCCGCGGCCCGAAGTGCCGGTCGCGCTCGTCGGCCGACAGCAGGAGCTGGCCCGGATCACGGGCGCGCACGGCGTCGTGCTCGTCACGGGCGAGCCCGGCATCGGCAAGAGCCGCCTCCTGGACGAGGTCGCGCGGCGCGCCCCGGGGCCGGCGCTGCACGGCCGCGCCTTCGCGGCCGAGATGATCCGGCCCTACGGCGTCTGGGTGGACGCCCTGCGCACGCAGGGCCACGAGCTTCCGCAGGAGACGGACCGCACGCGCCTGTTCGACGCCATCGTCGCCCGCCTCGGCGACGCCGCCCTCGTCACCCTCGACGACCTGCAGTGGATGGACGAAGGCTCGGCCGCCCTGCTGCACTACGTCGCGCGGTCGCCCCGCGCTCCGCGCCTCGTCTGCGCCGCGCGCGCGGGAGAGATCGACGACAACCCGCACGTCTCGCGGGTCGTGCGCGAGCTGGCCCGCGAGAGGCGCCTCACGCGGGTGCCGCTCGGCCCGCTCAGCCCGGAGGACACGGTGACGCTGGTCCGCTCCGTGTTCCGCGGCGCGGACGAGGACCGCGTGATCGCGGGCAGCGGCGGCAACCCGCTCTTCGCCATCGAGCTCTCGCGCGCCGTCGCCGAGGGCGCCCCGCCCGCTTCCCTCTCGACGTTGATCGCCGCCCGGCTCGAGCAGATCGAGGATACGGCCCGTGAGCTCGTGTCCTGGGCCGCGGTGATGGGCCGCCAGTTCGACGTGGACGTGCTCGGACGCGCGACCGGGATGCCCGCGGGCGAGATGCTGTCCGCGCTGGAGAGGCTCGAGCGCGGCGCGGTCATCCGCGCCTCCGGCGACCGCACCTACGACTTCGCGCACGATCTCGTCCGCGACGTGGCCTACCAGGGGATCTCCGGGCCGCGGCGGGCGCTCGCGCACGGCCAGATCGCCATCGCCCTGCAAGCGGTGCACGATCCGGATTCGCTCCTCGCCGGGGACATCCTCCATCACGCGTCGCTGGGCGGGCAGCTCCAGTCCGCGGCGGAGGCGGCCGTGCGCGCGGGCGAGCGCTGCCTGCGCCTGTTCGCCTACACGGAGGCGGTCGGGGTGGCCCGCCGCGGCCTGCAGATCGCGGAGGCCCTCGCCGGCGAGACGCGCGCCCAGATCGAGATGAAGCTGCTGCACGTCGTGGTGATGGCGAGGACGCCGATCCGGGAGCGCCTCGCCCTCACCACCGGGCTGGCCGAGGCCACGGAGCGGGCGCGCCTGGCCGGCCACACCGCGACCGCGGCCCTGGGTGCCCATCTCCTGGCCTGCCTGGCCGAGGAGCTCAGCCAATACGGCCAGGCCGCGGATGCGAGCCTGCGCGCGGCGGAGCTTAGCCGCGGCGCCGGCGGCGTCACCGCCGCCCACACCATCGCGGCCACGGCGCGCTGCCTGCTCTACCTGCAGCGCGAGGTCGTGCGCGCGGAGTCCCTGCTGGTGGAGGCCCAGGGCATGGGCGTCGAAAGCACCGAGCTCGCGCTGGGCTGGGGGTACCTGCATTCGCACGAGGGCCGCCACGCGGAGGCGACGCCGTACTTCGAGCGCGCGTTCGTCCTGGCCGCGCGCGAGCAGGACCACTGGCGGGAGTGGGCGGCCCTCGCCCGGCTGACCGGGATGGCCCTGGAGGACGCGGAGCCGGCCCTGGCCCTGCGTTATTGCGATCGCCTGGGTGCGGTCGCGGAGAAGATGACGGGCGGCAGCGAAAGCGTGAAGGCGGACATGATGCGCGCGCTCGCCCGCCTCATCGCCGGCGACCCCACCGATCTGGAAGGCGCGCTGGCGCGCCTGCGGGAGGCGGACAGCAAGAGCGACCTCGCCTGGGCCCTCACCCTCGTGGCCGAGATCGAGCTCCGGCGCGGCCAGACGGACGCGGCGCGCGCCCACGCCGAGGAGGCCCTGGCCGCGGCGGAGGTGGTGGGCCGTGCCAGCGAGGCGGTGATCGCAGACGCGATCCTGCGTTCCCTGGGCGCGGCGCCGGCCCGCGCGGTACCCACGAAAGCCACGAACGCGGCGGACCTCACGGCCCGCGCCCGCCGCTATCTGGAGAAGGAGACGAGCCATGGCCATCCTGGTCCTCGAGCAGACGTTCGATAAGCCGATGACGGCGGACGATCTCCGTGACGCCGCCAAGCGGCTCGACCAGTGCCTGGTGGCGCACGGCGCGCGCTGGATGCGCAGCTACCTGTCCAAGGATCGCAAGCGGATGATCTGCGAGTTCGAGGCGGCGGACGCGGAGCAGATCCGCGAGTCGGCGCGGACGGCGGGCATCCCTTTCGACCGGTGCTGGGCCGCGGACTGCTATTCGCGCGACAAACCGACGGAGAGCTACTGAGCGCTAATCCACCCTCAGCCGTCCGCCCATCCCCTCCGCGTACCTCAGCCGGCGCACGCGCGTCCCTTCCGCCGGCGGCGGACAGGGCTTCATGATCAGCCTCGGCCCCGCGTCCCCGCAAACGGTGACCGTCTTGCCTCGACACTCGGCCAGCGTCGCTGCGTGGTACTGGAACGCGAACGGAAACATCTCGATCTCCTCCCGGAGCACGATCGCGGGCTCCGGCGTCGCGCACACCTCGCGCATGGCCTCGAGCTGCAGGCCGATCGGCGTGCCGTAGCCGGCGGAACGCGTCCCTCCCGTCGCGCGGATGAAGCCCATCCAATCGACGAGAACCGAGAACTGCGCGAGGGCGACGACAGCGAGGGCGGCCAGGGCAACGGCGGCCGCGCGAGGCTGGCGGCTTCGCAGCCAGGCCAGACCGGAGGCGACCCCGAACACGGTCACCCACTGGGAAGCGAACGTGTAGTGCGCGTGGACCTCGAGGCGCACGGCGGCCAGCAGCAGGACGTTGCCGATCCAGGCCAGGGCGGCCACGCGTCCCAGGCGCCGCACGCGCGCGTCCTCGGAGACGAGCGCGGCCACGATGCCCGCGATGGTCAGGGCGAAGAACAGGACGACCGCGGCTTCGGAAGCGGGCTCGAGCAGACGGCCTGACGGGCCCATCCACTGGCGGAAGGCGGGCCAGGTGCCTTCGAAGTAATAGGGGAGCCCCCAGGTCGTCCAGATACGCGGCGTCTGCAGGAAGAGCCACCCGAAGCCATCCCACGAGAAGGGCAGCCGGGCCGCGCGGCGCACGACGGGCGCGCGCATCAGGAAAAGGAGGTACGGCACGTTCACGAGGACGATGGAGCCCACGAGCGCGGCCGCCGGCCCCAGCCCGCGGCGCCCCTGGGCCCAGAGCTCGGCTCCCACCACCGCGAGGGCGGCGAACGCGAACGGCATCAGCATGGGATGCGTGGCGAGGCCGAGGCCGATCGCGGTCCCCAGCGTGAGAGCGCGACCCACTCCGAGGTCCCGGTAGGTGCACAGCAGGGCTGCCGCCGCGAACACGGCGGCGTTGCTGGTGAGGTCCCAGGCCAGGCGCGACCATTGGAACTGGTAGGGCGACGACGCCACCCAGGCCACGAGCACGGCGAAGAATGCCACCCCGCCGCCAAAGAGACGCCACAGCGCGAAGCACAAGGCGAGGTGCGCGAGAGTGACCGTGAGCCCCATGGCGACGATCGCGACGCGCGGGTCCTCACCCGCGACGGCCTGCACGACGCCGTAGAACCAGAACGCGGCGGGCCCGTAACGCAGGCCGAGGTTTCCGTACAGCGGGTTCGCGGACAGCCAGTGACCCGTCTGCAGCTGGCGGGCCGAAGCCCCCAGGAACTGGGGCTCGTCGCGCGCGAACGGCGCGAGATCGAGGTGCCAGAAGCGATAGCTGAGAAGGCCAAGCGCGGCCAGCACGACTGCGGCCCGCCAGAGTTTGGTCACGCCGACGAAGGCTATCGCAGTTCCCCGCCGTTTTTGCTCCGGGGCTTGACGGCGCGCCGCCGGCGGCCGATATCGTAAGTAGGGGCACACCCTCGGCGCCCCGCTGAGAGAGGCAACTCGCATGATGCGTTCAAGACTGTCGTCCCTCCCGGTCATCCTGGTCGTCCTGGCCGGCCTTGCCGTCGCGGCGCGCGACACCGCCGCCTTCGACAAGTCCGCGCTGCGACTGCGCGCCTTCGGGGTGAACCTCAACAGCCCCGCGCGCGGCAGCGCGGCGACGACGTACGACATCAACATCGAGCGCTGGTCGACGCCGGAGGAAGCGGCCCGGCTGAAGGACATCCTGACCGAGAAGGGCGCGGATGCCCTGCTCGAGGCCGTCCAGAAGCTGCCCCGCGTGGGCTCCATCGCGAGGACCGGCCGCCTCGGCTGGGACATCCGCTTCGCCCAGCAGATCGCGGCCGCCGGCGGCGGCAGCCGCATCGTCATCGCCACCGACCGCCCGATGAGCTTCTGGGAGGCGTCGAACCAGCCGCGGTCCGCGGACTACGCCTTCACGCTGGCGGAGGTCCGGCTGGGGCCGGACGGCAAGGGCGAAGGCAAGCTGGTGCCGGCGGCGAAGATCGAGTACGACCAGGAGTCGAAGACGCTCGAGATCGAGAACTACAACATCGAACCCGTGCGTCTCACCCAGGTCGAGGTCGTGAAGTAGCGCAAACGGCGGACGCGGGCGTCAGCGGGCCGGACACGGAGCGCCCGCGTCCATCCAGGTGCGGAACGCTGCCGTCACCTCCGCGCGGGGCACGGGGACGGGCGCCCGGCCGGCTCCCGGATCCCAGCCCCAGCCCACGAGCTCGTCGTGGGTCACGTGATCGAGCATGGCCCGCAGGTCCTTCCCGCGCGTCTTCTGCGGATCCTTGATCGTCGCGCAGAGCTGGGCCGGCGTGAGCCGGATGAACACCATGGGCGTGCGCGCGGGAGGCAGATGCCAGTTGGGCGCCCCCGGCGGCATGTTCGGACCGAGGCTCGCGGGCAGGTTCTTCGTCTGGTGGCAGGTCGTGCAGGGCAGGCCGGCCGCGCCCTGACCTTCGGGCCCGCGCTTGACGTTCTGGCCGTGCGTCCGCCCGTCGTCGAACTGGAGCGGCGCATCGCCCGGGATGTGGCAGTTCTGGCAGCGCGGATGCTGGAAGACCTGCCTCACGGTCTCGAAGGCGGCGAGACCGGCGGCGGGATCCGCCGGCGTCGGCGCCGCCGCCTGGTTGCGCGTCGAGATCCCCACGACCAGGGCGAGCGCGGTGACGCCGATCGCGGTCCTCACGCGAGCCTCAGCGGCAGCCGGCGCAGCCTCTGGCCCGTCGCTGCGAACAGCGCGTTGGCGACGGCGGGCGCGATCGGGGGCACCCCCGGCTCCCCCACTCCGCTCGGCTTCTCCGTGCTCGGCACGATGTGCACCTCGACGACGGGCATCTCGAAGAGGCGCAGCGGCCGGTAGTCGTGGAAGTTCGACTGCTGCACACGTCCCTCGCGGAACGTGATCTCGCCGTAGAGGGCGGCGGAGAGGCCGAAGACGACGGCGGACTCGAGCTGGGCCACCACGCCCGCCGGGTTCACGGCCGTCCCGCAATCGATCGCGCACACCACGCGGTGCACGCGGATGCGCCCGGCGTCGACCGAGACCTCCGCCACCTGCGCGACGTAGCTGCTGAACGACTCGTGCACGGCCAGGCCGCGAAATCGCCCCCGCGGCAACGGCGTGCCCCAACCCGCCTTGGCCGCGGCCAGCTCCAGGGCCCCGAGGTGCCGCGGATGTCTGGCCAGGCGCGCGCGGCGATAGGCCAGGGGATCCTGTCCCGCCGCCTTCGCGAGCTCGTCGAGCATCGTCTCCATCACGAACCCGCTGTGCGAGTGGCCCACCGAACGCCACCACAGCGTGGTGACGGGCGACTTCGGGGCGTGGTGCTCGACGAGATGGTTCGGCACGTCCGCGAGGTACGCGGAGTCGAAGACGCCCTCGACGGCGGTCGGGTCCACGCCGTCTTTCACCATCCCCTCGAACGGGGTGCCGATCAGGAACGACTGGCCGACGAGCGCGTGCTGCCAGGCCACGGGCGCGCCCTTGGCGTCGAGGCCGACCTTCACCTTGTGGAAGAACTGCGGGCGGTAGTAGCCGCCGTGGATGTCGTCCTCGCGCGTCCAGACCGTCTTGACCGGCAGCTTCGCGGCCTTGGCCACCTCCACCGCCTCGCGCACGAAGTCGGAGGTCGGCGTGGCCCGGCGACCGAATCCTCCGCCCAGGAACTGCGTGTGGATCTCGACCTGCTCGGGCTTGAGGCCGGTGATCTGGGCGGCCGTGCCCTGGTCGACGGTCTGGAGCTGCGTGCCCGTCCAGATCTCGCACTTGTCCGCGGTGATGCGCACCGTGCAGTTGAGCGGCTCCATGGGGGCGTGGGCCAGGTAGGGCAGGTCGTATTCCGCTTCCACGACGTGCGCCGCCGTCTTCATCGCGGCCGCCACGTCGCCCGCGGCCTTGGCCTTGACTCCGCCCGGCTGGTCCGCGAGCGCGCGATACGCGCGCGCCATCTCCGTCGTGTCGATGGCGCCGCCGTCGCCGGGATCCCACTCGACGTCGAGCGCGGCCCGGCCCATCTTGGCCGCCCAGAAGTTCTCGGCCACCACCGCGATGCCCGAGGGCACCTGCACCACGGCCTTCACCCCGCGCACCTTCAGCGCGGGCGCGCCGTCGAAGCGCTTCACCTTCCCCCCGAAATACGGCGATCGGGCGACCAGTGCCGTGTGCAGGCCGGGGAAATGGACGTCCATCCCGAAGTCGGCGGTGCCCGTGACCTTGGCCCGTGAGTCGAGGCGCTTGTGCGGCTTGCCGATGACCGTCCACGACGAGCGCGGCTCGAGCGTCACCTCGGTGGGCCGGGGCAGGGCCATGGCCGCCGCCGCCAGCTCGCCGAATCCCGCGCGATGTGTTCCCGACACCACCTCGCCCTTGACCGCGCGGCACTGCGCGGCGGGGACGCCCCACTTCTGCGCCGCCGCTTGCACGAGCAGCGTACGCGCCACCGCTCCGACCTGGCGGTAGCGGTCGAACTCGGAGGCGATGCTGGTGGAGCCGCCCGTCATCTGGATGCCGAAGAAGGGATGGGCGTAGGCGGCGGCCACGGGCGCATGTTCGACCTGCAGCTTGGACCAGTCGAGGTCCAGCTCCTCGGCCAGGAGCACGACGAGGCCGGTCCACATGCCCTGTCCCATCTCCGCGTGCGAGAGCACGACGGTGACGGTGCCGTCGGGAGCGATGCGCAGGAACGCGTTCGGATCGGGCAGGGGTTTGGCCGCTCCCGCCGGCGGACCTTCCTGGGCGGCTAGAGGCCCCACGTAGAACGCGATGGTGAGCGCGCCCGCGGCCTGCGCCGACGAGCGGAGGAACGTGCGGCGGTCCATGCCGCCCCCGCTCACGACCGGCCTCCCGCCGGTCCGGCCGCACGATGGACGGCAGCCCGGATCCTCTGGTACGTCCCGCAGCGGCAGAGGTTCGCGCTCAGCGCCGCATCGATGTCCGCGTCCGTGGGATGGGCCTTGGCCTTGAGGAGAGCCGCCGCCGCCATCACCTGTCCGGGCTGGCAATAGCCGCACTGCACGACGTCTTCGTCGATCCAGGCCTGCTGCACGGGGTGCAGCCCGTTCGCGGAGAGGCCCTCGATGGTCGTGACCGCGCGATCGCCGACGGCGGCGATGGGCATCACGCACGACCGCGCGGGGCCGTCGCCGACGTGCACGGTGCAGGCGCCGCACTGGGCCATCCCGCAGCCGAACTTGGTGCCGGTGAGGCCGAGGACGTCCCGCAGCACCCAGAGCAGCGGCATGTCCTCCGGCACATCGACGTCATGGTCCTGGCCGTTGACTCGCAGTCTCATGTGTTCCTCTTGGTCCCAAGATCCCCACCGCGCGGCTCCGAGTCAAGCAAAAAGCGCGAAGTCCCCTCGCGGCCTTTCCGACAATTTCGCCGGTCTCAGAGCGGCAGCACGGTCCCCGCGAGCAGCCCGCCCTTGCGGTCGTACAGGTCCACCCGCATCGAGGTCCCGGCCGCGTCGACGGAAACCCGGGTGAACGCGTCGTCGCCGAGGATGGGACCGTGGCGGCCGATGGCGAAGTCGTACGGAGGGTTCGCGATGGTGCCCTGGAGATCGAAGCGGTCGCCCTGTCCCAGGCGCGGACCCGGGAAGAAGAAGGGCGAGGAGATGACGGAGTAGACGCGGAAGCTCGGGTCGGCCGGGCAGACCAGCTCCGACCAGCTCGAGCAGTGCACGTCGCCGGCCAGGAACACGACCTTCCGGATGCCGCGGCTGCGGATCGCCTCCAGAAGCTGCCGGCGCTGGCCGGGGAAGCCCGCCCACTTGTCCGGGATCTCCGAGCGGTCGTCCGGGAACATCGGCACCGAGGTGACGACGAACTTCGGGGCCTCCGGGGGTGATTCGGCCAGCCATTGCAGAAGCGCGCTCATCTGCACGGTGCTGATGATCTGGGGATCCGCGCCGGCCAGGCTCACGTAGCGCTCGTTGCGCGTGTCGAGGACGAAGAATCGCGCGGAGCCCACGTCGTACCGGTACCAGTAGCGCATCGGCGTGCGCGCGAACTCGTCGGCCCCGGGACCGAAGGGATCGAAGGCAGGCCCGTGCACCACCTGGTACGACTGGTAGGCGGACATGGCCGACGCGTAGAGCACCTCCCGTCCCGGCCGCATGTTCATGCTCCAGGCGTCCCGGATCTCGTGGTCGTCGAGGATCATGTAGGTCGGAAGGCGGCTCATCAGGGCGCGGATGTACGGCTGGCCGAAGGCGATACGGTAGCGGGCCAGGAACTCGTCGAGGTGGTCGTCGGGGTCGATGGCCTGGAAGTCGTCGGCGTAGATCTGGTCGCCGACCATGAGCAGGAAGTCGGTGTGCGCACCGGCCCGCACCTGTTCGAGGATGGACCGGAACGCCTTGTCCCCGCTCTCCTCGCCCCAATGGAGGATCCACTTCAGGAGGAGATAGCGGCAGGAGCCGAAGACGAAGGAGACGGGACGCGGAGCACCGGGCGGCGGAGCCGTCCGGAACGTTCCCTTCGACGCGTCTTTCCAGTCGAGCGGCTCCCCCGACGGGAGCGTGTCCCACTCCGCCTCGCCGCGCACGAAGCCGATCTCGTAGTCGTAGTCCGTCTCGGGGGCGAGGCCCGGCAGGTCGCCGACGCCCGTGTAGTCGAACTTGGCCATCATCTTGAATACGCGCTCGGCCGCGGGCAGACGGGTCGCGGCCGGAAAGCAGCGCGCGACGCCGAAGACGCGCGCCCCCGCGGCGTCGGGCCCGCGGCCCCAGAGGCGGCAGGTCGTGTTCGTCGTATAGCCGACGATGGGGCCGACGGTCAGGGGCTCGACGAGCATCATTGCGCGAGCCGAGTGACCGGCGTTCCCATGACCGCGCGCATCCGGCGTTGGGCCCGGCCCAACGGACCGTAGGCGCGGACCTTCCCCGTGAGGATGTCGAGGGCCGTAGGCATGGACGGGAACTTCTCGCGGTACTTCAGGGCCACGAGATTGTAGGCGCACGGGAAATCGGCGATGCGCCGGGGGTCCGCGTTGCCGGGGATGTTGCCGGTGGACGCCGGGCAGACGGCGCAGGAATCGAGGAACTCGCACTCGCCACACCGTCCGTACGAGGAGTACTTGTCCCGCTTGCCGTGGAAGAGGCCGGTCTCGCGCGCGGCACCCGGATACATCGCGAGGCGGCGCGGGAATTCCGGCGCGCGGAAGTCGCCCAGGCGCAGGGTGTCGACGCGCCCCCGCTGGAAAGGCGAGGCCGGCCGCTGGTAGGACTCGATGAAGACGGCGCACCCGTGGACCTGGCCGTCGACATCGATGGCCAGCACGCGGCCGGTGGGCGCGGAACACGTCCGCCCCTCGCGCGGACGGTGCCGCTCCTCCTCCGCGCCGTCTTCGCTCTTCCGGAACATCTCCAGGGGGACCTTGCCCGTCCGCTTGTAGTGGCGCAGGCAAGTCTGGAAGACCTCCGCGAAGGCCTCGTCGAGCACGGCGATCTTCTCCGGCCGCCAGTCCGGGTCGTGCGTCACGGTGGGCGACACCGAGATCCTGGCCACCCCCTTGCGAAGGAAGTAGGCGATCGACGCCGAAAGGTGGCGCACGGTCTCGGGGGTGAGGGTGAGGGCGACGTTCAAGCGCTCACGCGCGAAGCGCGGATGATCGCGGGCGAGACGATCGACCAGGGCGTCCAGGACCGGGAAGGTGCGCGGCCCGCGCAGGGCCTGGGCCGCGGGGACGCCGTCGAAGCTCAGGTGGGTCTCGAAATCGTGCGCGGCCAGGAACTCCGCCTCCCCGCGGCCGAGAAGCGTCCCGTTCGTGACGATCGAAAACGAAACCGTCTTGCCGGGGGCCCGGGTGGCGCGGACGTGTTCCACCGCCCGGCGGATCAGCGGGAACTCGAGCAGGGGCTCCCCGCCCAGGAAGAGGACCTCGACGCGGGGATTCTCCGATCCCACCACAAGGTCGAGGGCGCCGCGCAGGGTCTCCCACGCCATGCTCCGGGGCTTCTTGTCGTTCTGGTAGCAATACGTGCAGCGCAGATTGCACCCCGCGGTCAGGATGACCTCGAGGGCGTCGACGTCGTTCCGGGCCGGCGAGGGCTCGTGCGAGCTCACCTCGCCGGGCTTCGCCGAGGGTCGAAGCCCTGCAGCTTCGGCTGGCACAGATTGCCGGGGAGTATCTGCGGTGGCAGCGTACGCGCGGACTTCGGATCGATGGCCCTGCCGAGCCATTGCGCGGCTTGTCCGATGGCCTTGAGCGTCTTGGCCGCGTCCAGCGTGTTGCCGGCCTGGATGTCCGCGGCCACCTCGGCCAGTCGCTTCGAAATGATACCGATGTTCTGGACGAGGACCTTCTCCCGGCTTGCCTTCGGCATCAAGACCTTCCTTTCGGTTGAGCCGTCTCAGTACGCGCCACGTTTGTTCTCGAGGAGCCAGACGTCTCCTCGGACCTCCTGGCGGGTGAAGGCGAGGAGCCGCCCGTCCGCCGAGAGGTCGAAGTCCCCCGGAGACCAGGCGTCGGCGAACACCTCGGCGGCCAGCGCCTCCACCGGCTCTGCCGGCAACTGACCCGGGCGCACCTTCTTCAATCGAGCTCCTCCACGAGCCTCGACGGCGCTGAACCACAACCAGTCGCCGCCTTTCTCCCAGCGGAGACGCCCGATCTGGCTGGACCTGACGAGCGGGCCCGCGGCGACACCGCCGAGGGCGGGCACCGTCCAGACCTCGGCTCCGTCGCTCGTCGCCCTCACGTAGGCGATCCGGCGTCCGTCCGCGGACCACTCGGGCAGCGAATCGGTCGTGTCCCCGCGAGTGAGCGCTCGGGGCGAGGCGCTGGGTCGGCCTTCCGCCAGAGGGACGGCAAAGAGGTTGGCCTCCTCCCCCCGCCTCGAGACGTACGCCAGCCACTTGCCGTCGGGCGACCACGCGGGCTGCATGTCGCGCCCGGCGCCGTCGCTCACGCGCTGCGGCAGCCCGCCACCCGCGGGCACGACCCAGATCTCGCGTCCGCTCGGGAGCTCCCTCTTGAAGGCGACCCACTTTCCATCCGGGGAGCAGGCGGGAGTGCTCACGCTGCCGGCCAGGTCGGTGAGCTGCCGGGGCGCGCCCGAACGCTTCCCGCCCGCCACCGGCTGCACCCAGAGGTCGAACTGGCCGCCGCGGCGGTTCGACGTGAAGACGACCGAGGTGGCGTCCGGAGCGAAGCTCGGGGAGGCATCGTAGAGCTCGCTTCCGATCCGCTCCTTCGCTCCCGTGGCGCGGTCCAGGAGCACGACGTCGTAGTCGTCGGAGTACGTGGAGTAGGCGAGACGCGTGCCGTCGGAAGAGACGCTGGGGTGGCTCTCGGGACCGGTGCCGAACGTGATGCGCTCCGGGCGCCCACCGTCGACGGCCACGCGCCACAGCGCGCGCGTCCCCTCCCGCTGCGAGGTGAAGATCACGTAGCGCCCGTCGGAGGACCAGGCCGGCTCGGTGTCGACGGCGTTGTCGCTGGTGAGATGCTGCGCGCGGCCGCCGCCGCTTCCCACCAGCCAGAGATTGCGCGAGTCGGAAAAACACAGCGAGCGGCCGTCCGGAGACCAGGCCGCGCCGGCCTGATGATGCTCGCCCTCGTCGCCGGAGGTGAGCCACGAGGCCCGGGCCGGATCGTCCAGGGGGGCTACCGCGATGCGATAGTGGCCGGCCGCGTTCTCACGCGAGAAGGCGAGGCGAAGTCCGTCGGGCGAGATCGCGGGATGGATGGCGCCCTCCGCGACGAGCACCGGCGTTCCCCCCAGCTTCGGCACCTTCCAGACCGACGGCTTGCCGGAGCGATCGGACACGAAGGCGATGGCCGCTCCGTCCGGGAACCAGGCCGGGCTCTCGCTGGCCGCGCCCCCGCCGGTCAGGCGCAGGCGGCTGCCTCCCTTGATGTCGCTGATCCAGATGTCGCTCTCCTCGCCTCGCCGCGCGGTGTAGGCGATGAGCCCTCCGTCGGGGGAGATGGCGGGCTCCATCTCGGGACCCTGCTCGCTCGTGATCTGCCGCGGCGCGCCGCCTGCGAACGAGGCGGGTGGCGCGTGCCCGGGCCACATGGCCGCGGCCACCGCCGCCACCACCGCCAGAGCGGCCACGCCCGCCATCCAGGCCGCGCGCGCCCGCGGCACCGTCGTGGGTCGGGAAGAGGGCACATAGTCGGCGGACTCCACCTGGCGAAGGAGACCGACGAGATCCGCGTGCAGCTCGCGCGCGTCCTTGTGTCGATCGCTGGCGCGCTTCTCGAGGGCCCGGCGCACGATGCGATCCAGCTCCGCGGGCAGCGATGGATCGATCGACGACAGCGACACCGGCTGCGTGGTGAGGATCGCCTCGTTGATGCTGCCCGTGTGCTCGCCGGCGAAAGCCCGGCGGCCCGTGCACATCTCGTAGAGCACGGCACCCAGGGAGAAGAGATCGCTGCGCGGGTCGAGCGGCTTGCCCAGCACCTGCTCGGGCGACATGTACCCGCGCGTCCCCATGACGTGCCCCGGGCGGGTCAGGGCCATGCTTCCCGTGGACGCCGAGCTGTCCGCATCGCCCACCGAGAACACGTGCGCGAGCCCGAAGTCGGTGAGCAGCGGCCAGCCGTCCGGCCGCATCAGGATGTTGTTGGGGTTGATGTCGCGGTGGATGATGCCTTTCTCGTGCGCCGCCCTCAGCGCATCGGCCAGGCCGGCGGCACAGGCCAGGGCCTGACGCAGCGAGAGCGTTCCCTGGTCGCGAACCCGGGCGCGGAGGTTGCTTCCTTCGACGAGCTCCATGGCCAGCCAGGGCAGTCCGCCCCAGTTCAGGATCTCGAAGATGGGAACGATGTGGGGGTGGCTGAGCTGCGAGGCGGACCGCGCCTCTCGGAGGAAGCGCTCACGCACGGTGGCGTCGGAAGCGAGGTGGGGCCAGGGGCACTTCAGGGCGACGTCGCGGACGAGGCGGGTATCCCGCGCGCGGAAGATGACGCCCATCCCCCCGCGGCCGATCTCGCCGAGGACCTGGTAGTGGGCCACGCGGTCCCCGGGCTGGACGGGCGCCTCCATCGGCCCGGCCGGCGGAACCGAATCCCGGGGTGGGCCCCTGCGCGCTCGACCCTGTCGCATCGCGCGTCGCCTTTCCGGTTGCCGTCGTCGAGGAAATGGCGCGGAATGCTAGCACAAGGGAACGCGGCCGGCGGCTCGATCGGCCGCTCGGATTCACACTCCCTTCACAATCGCGCCCCACATTGCGGGTGAGGAGGAAAGTGATGAACGGTCCCTATGCAATGTACCGCCGCGGGCGGGTGCTGATCGGTGTCCTGCTGGCCGTGCTGCTCGCGAGCGTGATCGGGGTGGCCGCTTACAACGCGGGCGTCTCGCACGGATTGGCCGTGCAGGTCCCCGCCGCCGCCCCCGGCGTCTATCCCTATCCCCATTACTGGCACCCCTGGGGATTCGGGTTCTTCTTCCCGCTCCTGTTCGGGTTCCTGCTCCTGCGCCTCGTCTTCTGGGGCGGCCATCGCCGGTGGTACGGGCGCGGGTATTACGGAGGCGGGTACTACGGCCGCGGATGTTACGGAGGCGGATACGGCGACGTGCCGGCCGCGTTCGACGAGTGGCACCGGCGCGCCCATCAACACGGTCCGGAGGATCCTCCCCCCGCGTCCAGCGTATAACGGTCGGCGGAGGCCGGGGCATGCCGCAGACGGTGCTCGTCGTCGACGACGAGCCGCGGATCGCCGCCATCGCGGCGGACTATCTGCGGCATGCCGGCTACGCCGTCCTCACCGCGGCCGATGGGGCGGAGGCCTTGTCCCTGGCGCGGACGAAGCGGCCCGACCTCGTCGTGCTCGACCTCGGCCTGCCTGGCCTGGGCGGACTGGAGGTGGCGCGCACGCTGCTCGCGGAGACGGCCGTGCCGATCGTGATGCTCACGGCGCGGGTCGAGGAATCGGATCGTCTCCTGGGCCTCGAGATCGGCGCGGACGACTACATCACGAAGCCGTTCAGCCCCCGCGAGCTGGTGGCGCGCGTGAAGGCGGTCCTTCGCCGAACGGAGAAGGGCGCGGATGAAGGGGGCCGCCTGCGCCTCGGCGACCTCACGCTCGACACGGCCCGGCTGACCGTGACCCGCGGCCAGACGGGGATCGATCTCACGCCGACGGAGTTCCAGCTCCTGGCCACCCTCGTCCGCCGCCCCGGGCGCGTGTTCACGCGCGCCCAGCTCCTCGACGCCGTGCGTGGAGACGTCGGCGAGTCCTTCGACCGCGCCATCGACGCGCACGTCAAGAACGTGCGCCGCAAGATCGAGCCGGACACGCGCAGCCCGCGCTACATCCTCACCGTCTACGGCGTGGGCTACAAGGCGGCCGACTCGTGAGGCGCGGGCCCTGGCACGCCCATCCCCCGCCGTGGTGGCCGGCCGGCGAGCCCTGGCCGCCCGTCCATCGCCGGGGCCTCCACTGGCGGCGGCGATCTCGCTTCGTCTGGCGGATGGCGGTCCTCCTCGCCCTGGTGCTCACGCTGAGCTCGGTGGGCACGGTGACGCTGGTCTCGGCCGCGCTCGGACGCGCCGGGGCGAGCATGGCCGGAGTCGGGCGCGCGGGGCTGGCCCTGGCCGCGGCGGTGCTGGTGACCGGACTCGCGCTCGTCTTCCTCGCCGCCATGCGACGGATCGGCCTCCCCATGGGCGACGTCGTCTCCGCCGCCGACCGCGTGGCCGCCGGAGACTTCTCGGCGCGGGTCGCCGAGCGCGGGCCACCGTTCCTGCGCGCCGTCGCGCGGGCCTTCAACAGCATGGCCAGCCGCCTCTCGGAGCAGGACCGGCAGCGGCGCGAGCTGATGGCGGACATCGCGCACGAGCTGCGCACGCCGCTGGCCGTCGTGCAGGGGCGCCTCGAAGGGCTTCTCGACGGCGTCTATCCGCGCGACGACGCGCGCCTGGGCGAGGTGCTCGAGGAGACGCGGCTCCTCGCGCGCCTGGTGGAGGACCTGGGCACACTGGCCCACTCCGAGCGCGGGACCCTGGGGTTGCAGAAGGAACCCACCGACCTGGGCGTCCTGCTCGGCGACGCGGCGCGGGCGCTGGCCTCGGAAGCCGCCGCCCAGGGGATCGCCATCCACGTCGAGAACGGGGCCGACCTCCCGTTGCTCGACGTCGACCCGCTGCGCGTGCGCGAGGTCGTCACGAACCTCATCGCGAACGCGATCCGGCACGGAGACCGAGGCACCGAGGTGTTCATCGACGCGGAGAGGAGTGATGGCCACGTCACCGTCCGCGTGCGCGACACGGGTCCCGGGATCGCTCCCGCGGAGCGGCCGCGGATCTTCGATCGATTCCAGAAGGGCGGGCGCTCGCGCGGCTCGGGCCTCGGCCTGGCCATCGCCCGCAACCTCGTCGTGGCCCACGGGGGCGAGATCGCGGCGGAGAGCGAGCTCGGACGTGGCACGACGGTGACGTTCACGCTTCCGCTGGCCGCGTCCTGACGGCGGCCATCCCTCAGTCCTCGCGGAGGGCGGCGAGAGGGCTCACGCGCGCCGCGCGCCAGGCCGGCAGCAGGCAGGCGGCGACGGTCACGGCCACGAGCAGGGCGATGACCGCCGCGTACGTGACGGGGTCGGTGGCGCCCACGCCGTAGAGCATCCCGCGCACGGCGCGGCTGGCCGCGAGCGCGCCCGCGAGCCCGATGGCCACGCCCACCGCCGTCCGCCGCACGCCCTCGCCCAGGACCATGCGCGCGATGTCGCCCATGTCCGCGCCCAGCGCGAGGCGCACTCCGATCTCGCGCGTCCGCTGCGCGACGGTGTAGGAGACGACGCCGTAGATGCCGATGGCGGCGAGGGCCAGGGCCAGCACGGCGAAGCCGGCCAGCAGCTCCAGGCTGAAGCGGCGGCCGGCCGTTGCGTTGTCCAGGTAGTAGCCGCTCGCGCGGATGTCCGCCGCGGCCACCGTCGAGTCCACCGCCTGCAGCTCGCGCCGCACTCCTTCGGCGAGGGCGAGGGGGGGCACAGCCGTGCGCACGACCAGGAACTGGTTGTTGGTGAGCCAGACGAGCAGGTCGGGGTTTGTCTGGTGATACGGCAGGTACACGTGGGGCTCGGCCTCCGCCTCCAGGCTCGTGTGTCGCACGTCGCCGGCCACGCCCACGATCTGCAGGGGCCGGAAGCGCGCCTGCGAGTCCCGCACGAGAAGATACTTTCCGAGCGGGTCGCGATCCGGGAAGCTCTGGCGCGCCAGTGCGCGACTGATGACCACGACGGGCGCCCCGCCCTCGCGGTCGTCGTCCGTGAAGGCCCGCCCCGCGATCACCGGGATGCCCATCGTCTTGAAGTACTCCGGCGTGGCCATGCGGTATTGCGCGGTCGGGAGGTTGTCGTCGGAGGCGGGCGGCCGGTCCGCGACCTTGTACTCCGTGCTGGCCAGGGCGCCGTTGAGCGGCACCTGGTTGACGGCGGCCACGGCAGTGACGCCGGGCAGGGCGCCCACGCGCGCTTCGAGCTGGCGATAGAACTGGCTGACCTTCACGAGCTCGCCGTAGTCCTTGCGCGGCAGGGACAGGCGCACGGTCAGCACGCCGGGATCGAAGCCCGCGTCCACGCGCATCACTTCGCGGAAGCTCTTCCAGAGGAGACCCGCGCCCGTGAGCAGCATCATCATGAGCGCGACCTGGGAGGCGACGATCAAGCCCCGCGTGCGGCTGCCCTCGGCGGCCCCGGCGGCACCCCGCCCTTCCGCCTTCAAGTCCCGGTTGGGATCGACGCGCGCGGCGCGCAGCGCGGGCACGAGCCCGAAGGTGACCGCGGCCAGCACGGCCGCCCCCAGCGTGAACAGCAGGACGGGCAGGCTGACGTGGATGTCGCGCCCGCGGGGCAGCGCCTCCGGGCTCAGCGCGACCAGCAAAGGGACGGACCAGCGCGCGAGCAGCGCGCCGAGCATCGCCCCGGCCAGGGAGAGGAGCGCGCTCTCCACGAGGAGCTGGCGCAGGAGCTCCGACCGGCTCGCCCCCAGCGCCTGGCGGATCGCCATGTCGCGCCGGCGCTCGGTAGCGCGCACGAGCATGAGGTTGGCGAGGTTTGCGCAGGCGATGAGCAGGAGGACCGCGACCGCACCCAGGAGCACCCACAAGCCCTGGCTGAAGTTGCGTGTCAGCTCCTCGGCGTAGGGGACGGCGAGCAGGCCGCGCTTGGAGCCATAGCTGGCCGGGTACTCCTTCTGGAGGCGGCGCAGGATGCCGTCGAGGTCTTCCATCACCTGGGCGCGTCCGACTCCCGCGCGCGCGCGGCCGATCGCGCGCAGGAAGCTCGTCGACGTTCGATTCTGGCGCCAGGGATCGCGGTCGGGGGCGAGCGGGATGGCGACCTCGGCCGTGCGTATCGGGAGGAAGAAGTCGCGCGGCATCACCCCCACGAGCGTGAACGGCTCGCCGTTGAGGATCAGGGGGCGGCCGACGATCGCGGGATCGCCGCCGAAGCGGCGCTGCCAGAGGCCGTACGTGATCACGACCACCTTCTCCTGCCCCGGCGTGTCGTCCGTGGCCGCGAGCGTGCGTCCGACCGCGGCCTCCACGCCAAGGGTCGCGAAGAGGTTGCCGGACGCGCGCAGCCCGCTCACCCGCTCCGCGGGCCCGTCCCCGGTCAGGTTCGGGTTCCAGTTCCCGAAGCCCGCGACCGACTCCAGGGTCCGGTTCTGGTCGCGGTAATCGCAGAACTCCGGGAGCTGTATCGGATAGCGATCGGTCGAGGTGTGCCGCGACCACAGGAAGTAGAGCCGGTCCGGGTCCTGGAACGGCAGCGGGCGCAGCAGCACCCCGTGCACCACGCTGAAGATCGCGGTGTTCGCGCCGATGCCGAGGGCGAGCGTCACCAGCGCCACCAGCGTGAACCCCGGCGTGCGCGCCAGCCGGCGCGCGGCGTAGCGCACGTCCTGGACCAGACCCTCCATCGCCCCTCCCGCTCGGCCCGTGGCCGACAAGGCACAGTACGACCGGGAGGCGACGCGCCAATCTGAGCGTTTGCTTAGAGTGCGGTCCTTAGCGCGTGTAGCCCTTCGGAGCGCGGCCGGGCGGACGCGGCCCCGTCGGCGTCGTCGGGGTCGTCGCCACTGGAGACCCGGTGTAGGGCCACATCCGGCCGTCCGTGGCGCGGATGCGCGGGATGCTCTCGCGTCCGGAGAGCGTGGACAGGTACCACACCCAGCCCTCGGCGCCGGTGAAGACCATGTAGCCCTTGTAGTACGGCCGCGGCGGCAGGCGCAACCGGCTGCGCTCGAGCAGGTCGGCCATGCGGAGCACGGACGGCGCGGGCGAGGCCGTCGCGCCACGCGACGGCGGCGCCGTGAGGGTCTGCACGAGAGCCCCGCCGCCCTTGGCGATCACCCACATCTCCACCTGCGCGCGGACGTCCGTCCGCACGTCTGCCTGTTTCCAGTACTGCTCGACGCGAGCCGGCGAGACGAACCGGTACAGCACCTCAGCCTCCGAGCCCCGCGAAGCATCGACCAGGCCGTGGGGGGCGAGGCCGGTGACGTCGATGCGCTCGAGGCGCGCGTCCGGAGCCCAGCCCTGCGCGATGGCGAGGGCCCAGGGAATCTGGGCCACCGGGTCGAGCAGCGCGTACCCTCCCCCGGGCGCCGCGACCTCCACTACCTGCCGGCCGCGCACGGGCAACAGCTCGGCCAGGCGCGCGGGGGTGAGGGCCTTCATCCCGGGAATGCGCGGGACCTGCTGGGGGAAGGCCGAGTGCAGGCCGGTCCAAAGGCCGAAGATCCCGGCGCCGATGCCCGCCATCACCACGAGGCCGACGAAGGCCGACACGACCGCGCCCGCGGCCGACGCGCGCCGCACGGTACGGCCGACGGACGCGTCGAACACGACGTGCACGCGGTGGACGCCCCGCTGCATGATCGTGGGCTCGTTGACCGCGCCGCAGAACTCGCAGGCAACGGAGGTCGCGTCCTCCGCGATCTCCCCCAGGGGCGCGCCGCAGCTCGCGCACTTGCGGACCTTCATGAGGGCGGGATGGTACACCGGGCGGCGCGGCTTGACAGGGTCCCCGCCGGCGTCTAGCGTCGCTCCCCTACACACGGGATCAGGCCGTTCGTTCGACCCTGAAACACTTTCGGGAGGTTCGAATGCTGTGTGTCCGCCACCGTCTGCCCGCCCGCCTCGCACTCGTACTCGCGGCGCTGCTCGGTCCCGGGGCCTGGCCGGCAGGGGCCGAGGATGCCACGCGCGCCTGCCAGGTCACCGTGCAGAACCAGGGCGGGACCTGCACCCGGCCACGTTCATCCCGCTCTACGCAGCCCGGCTGTCGCCCTTCCAGAAGGGCTCGGATCTCGACGAGGCCTGCGAAACCTGTCACCTCGAATACTGGTATCCCGGCGACAAGAAGGCCGTGCTCGAAGACGAGCGGAAGCGCGCGACGATGCCGTCGGCCAGGTAGTGCCGGCGCGTCCCATACCTCGCCAGATGCGTTATCGCGGCTCGCGACAACGGGTTCGTTCAGTCATCGATATTCCGCTCTACAACGGCTTCGCGCCGCAATGCATGCTGGGGACGCCGCGGTCGGCCGAAGTGCCCTTCACGGTCGGGTTCTAACCGCGGTGCCGGCGCATCCGATGACCAGTCGGTCGTGGACCGGCGCCGGGTGTTGATTGACCCGCGCGCGGCGATTCTGAACGGAAAGTCATGAAGTCTTCAGGTGACACGCCGCCGCAAGTGCTAGATTCTTTCGGCCCGCAGAGGCGTATTGATGCGGGTGCATGCCGCAGAGGCATCAATCCGATCGCTGTGGTTCACAGCTGCGCGCGGTCAGCCGTTGCTCGCGTCCGGCCGTAGCGACCGCAGGCGGTTCGTCCCGAGCCTCCGGCCGCGGCGGCCAACTTCGATGTGGTGTGCGGTTATCCCCGTGAGGACCGAGGAACCATGGACGAGATGAATC
>Ga0207648_10001667_pt1 | contig 24343 bp, 23 predicted proteins | sample KBSMisM32_FD_184310 | JGI IMG/M metagenome (GOLD analysis project Ga0207648, IMG submission 184310) | Miscanthus rhizosphere microbial communities from Kellogg Biological Station, Michigan, USA - KBS Miscanthus M3-2 (SPAdes) (version 2) | ecosystem: Host-associated > Plants > Roots >...
GGAACCCGATCGACTGAATCAGCAGCCGTCCGATACCGGGCCACGCAAAGATGGTTTCGGTGATGACGGCGCCGGTGAGCACGGCGCCGAACTGCAGGCCGAGCAGCGTCACGACCGGCACGAGGCTGTTGCGGAACGCGTGCCGCAGGACGGCGCGCGCCCGTGATGCGCCGCGCCCGCGGGCCGCCTGCACGTAGGGCTCGCGGAGCTCCTCGAGCAGGGTGGCGCGCGTCATCCGCGCCAGGATGGCCGCCAGCGCGCCGCCGAGCGACACCGCCGGGAGCACCAGATGCGCCATCGTGCCGCGGCCCGATACCGGGAACCAACCGAGCTGAATGGCGAACACGATCGCCAGCAGCGGCCCCAGCCAGAAATTCGGAATCGACACGCCGGCGAGCGCCAACGCGGTCGCGCCCGTGTCCACGACCGTTCCGCGCCACACCGCCGCCGCGATTCCGAGCGGCAACGCCACGGCAACCGCGACCAGCATCGACGCCGCCGCCAGTTCCGCCGTGGCCGGCACCCGCGCCGCCACCTGCGAGACCACCGGCTCGCCGGTGCGCAGCGACGAGCCCAGGTCGCCCCGCACGAGCCCCGCCAGAAACACGCCGTACTGCTCGAGCAGCGGCCGATCGAGCCCGAGCCGGCGGCGCAGTTCGTCGACGTCCGACTGCGGCGCCGTCTCACCGAGGATGGCCTGCGCCGGATCGCCAGGAATGAGATGGATGAGCGAGAAGACGAGCGTCGCGACGCCGAGCAGGACCGGAACAGTCAGCACCAACCGTCGCGCGAGGTAGCGGAGCACCACGAGGATTCTAGCGAGGCTGCGCCTCAAACGGGAAAAGAGCGAGCCGCCGCATCGTCTTGAGCAGCCCTTGCCGCGTGAGCCCCAGCTCGCGTGCGGCGCCGGCGCGGCACCCCGCCGCATGTGCCAGGGCCGCGCGCACCGCCTCGCGCTCGCACGCCGCCCGCACCGCCGCCAGCGTCGGCGGGCGGGGCTGCTGCTCCCGGATGCGGGCCGGTAGAAGCGACGGCGGCACCCGCCCTCGCGAGGGCGCCGCCACCGCGAGCGCCGCCATCACGTTCTGCAGCTCGCGGACGTTGCCCGGCCAGGCATACGCCGCAAGCGCGCGCAGCGCCGCGTCGCCGAGCGTGGCGGCGCTGCCGACCCGGGCCGCGGCCGCGCGCCAGAACAACTCGGCCAGCGCCGGGACGTCTTCGAGGCGCTCGCGCAGCGGCGGTACCCGGAGGCGCACGACATCGAGCCGGTAGAGGAGGTCGGCGCGAAAGCGGCCGGCGGTCACCTCGTCCGACAGGCACCGGTTGGCCGCGGCCACGATCCGCACGTCGATGGGGCGGGTCACCGCTTCCCCGAGCCGGCGGACCTCCTGCTGCTGGATGACACGCAGCAGTTTGGCTTGGGCCCGCGCGGAGAGTTCCGGCACCTCGTCGAGGAACAGCGTGCCGCCGCTGGCCTCTTCGAACAGACCGGGACGGTCGCCGGGGGCGCCAGTGTAGGCGCCGCGGGCGTGACCAAAGAGTTCGGCCTCGACGAGGTCGTCGGGGAGCGCGGCGCAGTTCACGTCGCAGAACCGCCGGGGCGCACGCGGGCTGAGCCGATGAATCGCGCGGGCGACCAGTTCCTTCCCCACGCCGCTCTCCCCTTCCACGAGCACGGCGAACGGGGCCGCCGCCGCGCGCACGATCGACCGCCGCAGCTCGTCGAGGGCCGCGCTCGGGCCGGCGATTTCCGGCACGGCTGCCGTCGCCGGCGACGCGGGCCGCCCCGCCATCGCGCTGGTGCGGCCGGCCATGGTGCGCACGACCGTGGCGCGAATGGCGCGCTCGATGGCGAGTCGCAACAGCGGCGGAGACACCGCCGCGGCCCGCTGGAGGCGGCGCGCCGCCGCGTCGGCTTCGTGCTGAAGCCCCGCGCGACGAAGCGCGCCGACCCAGATCACGGTGGCGCGGGCCAGATCGAGCGGCATCCGCGCCGCGCGCGTACGCACACGGATGGTGTCGAGACACGACGCGGCCGCCTCGAGATCGCCGCCCTCGCTCACCACCCGCAGCCGGGCGCGCTCGACGATCGCCTGTGCATGCGGGCTGGTCTCGAGTCCGGGCAGCTGCCGGGCCTGAAACACCCGCCGCCCTGCCTCGAAGATCTGGTCCCGGGTCAGGAGCGCGCGGACGGCCATCGACTCGATCCATGCCGCCACGACCAGGTCGTCGTGCGTTTCCCGCGCCGGCACCGGCGTCCCGGCCGCGTCGAGGTCGCGCCAGAGCGAGACCCGCACGAGACAGGCGTCGGCCCACGCACGGTGCGCGGCGTCGAGCGCCGGCGAGTCGCCGATGGCGCGCACGCGTTCGTCCGCTTCCTCCAACAGCGCTCCATCGACGAGCGCGCCGACTTCCCACAGCGACGCCTCGAGCATCAGGCCGGCGGCCCCCGCCTGGCTGGCGGCGTCGCGGGCATCGGCGCTCGCCCGCCGGGCGTCGTCGGCGCGGCCGCGCGCGAGCAGCAGCCGGCACAGATCGATCAGAACGCGCGCACACGGCTCCCGTGCCTGGCGGCGTGCCAGCGCGCCCGCGACATCGCGCAGCAGACGCTCGGCGGCGGCGTGGCGTCCGGCGCTGGCGAAGACGTGCGCCCGCCGCGCCCGCTGCAGCTGCTCGGCCACGGCCGGCGAGAGCGCCGACAGACGCGATGCAGCGGCGTGCAGACGAGCGGGTGAACGAACCTGCGGATGATCCTGATCGCGCGCAAGGCGCTCGGCGGACGGGAGCACAACCGATCGTGATGCAACGCGGCGCGCTGGCCGCCACGCGCCGCCAGCCGCGCGCGCGCCGCCGCGGCCCGCAGTTTCTTCCGTATTAAGATGGGCGCGAATGCTCAGATTTCTCAGCGCCGGCGAGTCCCACGGCCAGGCGCTCGTCATCACCATCGACGGCATGCCCGCCGGCCTCGAAATCGACATCGACGGACTCAACCGGCAGCTGAGGCGCCGGCAGGGCGGCTACGGCCGCGGGCGGCGGATGCAGATCGAAAGCGACCGCGCGGAAATCCTGGCCGGCGTGCGGAAGGGGCGGACGACCGGCGCGCCGATCGCGATGCTCATTCGCAACCGCGACTGGGTCAACTGGCAGCAGACCATGCACGTCGAAAAAGAGATGCCCGAGGGCGCCACCGGCGCCAACCGGGCCGACGTCACGCGTCCGCGCCCGGGTCACGCGGATCTCGCCGGCGCGCTCAAGTACGGCCACACCGACGTGCGCGACGTGCTCGAACGCGCGAGCGCCCGCGAAACGGCGTCGCGTGTGGCGGCCGGCACGCTGGCCCGCCAGCTGCTCGGACGCTTCGGCATCCGGATCGCCAGCCACGTGTCGGTCATCGGCGACGCCGGCATCGCCGCCGACCGTGCGGTGACGTTCGCGGAAGCCGAAGCGCTGGCCGACGACGCGCCGATCCGGTGCGTCGACCCGGCGATCGAGCAGCAGATGATCGCCTCGATCGACAAGGCCCGCGAGGCCGGCGATACGCTCGGCGGCGCGTTCGAGATCATCGCGACCGGCGTGCCCGTGGGGCTCGGCTCGTACGTGCAGTGGGATCGCAAGCTCGACGGCCGGTTGGGGCAGGCGCTCCTCTGCATCCACGCGATCAAGGCGGTCGGCATCGGCATCGGACCGGAGGTGGCGCTGCGCCCGGGCTCGCGGGTGCACGACGAGATCCTGCCGCCGGCGGCGGCGCCGAGCGGTCCGGTGCGCCCCACCAACAACGCCGGGGGGCTCGAAGGCGGCGTCACCAACGGGCAGGACCTGCGGGTGACCGGGTTCATGAAGCCGATTGCGACGCTGATGAATCCGCTGCGATCGGTGGATCTCACCACGATGCAGAATGCGCCGGCAGCCATCGAGCGCAGCGACGTCTGCGCGGTCCCGGCGGCGGCGGTCGTCGGCGAAGCCATGGTGTCGTTCGTGCTGGCCGACGCCTTCCTCGAGAAGTTCGGCGGCGATTCGGTGGACGAGATCGCGCGGCACTACGCGGCGTCGGCCGAGCAGCTCGCCGCGCGCTTCGTCACGGGCGGCCGGGCCTGAACCGCCCCTCCGCTTCATGATCCGACCGATCCTTCGCTACGGCGCCGACCCGCTCCACCGAGCCGCGGCGCCGGTTTCGGCGATCACGCCGGAGATCCAGCAGCTGATCGACGACATGATCAAGACGATGTACGCGGCGCCGGGCGTCGGCCTCGCCGCGCCGCAGATCGGCGTCCCCCTCCGCATCTTCGTCGCCGACGTGTCGGTGGGCCGCGACCCGGCGGCGCTGCACGTCTTCGTCAACCCCGAGTTCGTCGAGCGCGAAGGCATGCAGCTCGAAGAGGAAGGCTGCCTCAGCGTGCCGGGGTTCAACGCCACGGTCGCCCGGCCGAGCCGTGCCACCGTCAAAGGGCTGGACCGCAACGGCGACGAGCACACCGTGACCGGCACGGAACTGCTGGCCCGCTGCTTTCAGCACGAGATGGATCACCTCGACGGCACGCTCTTCGTCGATCGCCTGCGCGGCCTGCAGAAAGACCTCATCCTCCGGAAAATCAAGAAGCTCGATCGCGCGGGCAAATGGTGAAGCTGCGGCTCGTGTTCTTCGGGACGCCGCGCTTTGCCGTGCCGACGCTCGAGGCGCTGCTGGCCTCGCGGCACGACGTGGTGGGCGTCGTCACGCAGCCCGATCGGCCGCGCGGCCGCGGGCAGAAGGTGAGCGACGGGCCGGTGAAAGCACTGGCCGTCGCGCGCGGGCTGCCGCTGCTGCAGCCCGCCACCGTGAAGGAGCCGTCGGTGGCCGAAGGGCTCGCCGCCTGGCGGCCGGACCTCGGGGTGGTGGCCGCCTACGGACAGATCATTCCGACGGCGATGCTCGCGCTGCCCCGCCACGGGATGATCAACGTCCACCCGTCGCTGCTGCCGAAGTATCGCGGCGCCGCGCCGGTGCACCGGGCGGTGATCGCGGGCGACGCCGAGACCGGCGTCACCATCATGCGCGTCGCCCAGAAGCTGGACTCGGGCGCGATGTTCGCCCGGACCCCGCACCCGATCGATCCGGAGGTCACGAGCGATGTGCTCGAGGACGCGCTCGCGAGCCTCGGCGCCCGCCTCCTCGTCGAGGTGGTGGATGCCATTGCGGATGGCACCGCGCACGAAGAGCTGCAGGATGAACGGCTCGTGACGTACGCCCCACGGCTCACCAAGGACGAGGGGCTGATCGACTGGATGATGCCCGCCCAGCGCATTCACGACCGTGTGCGTGGCCTGTATCCCTGGCCGCACGCCTACACGTTCATGGACGGGCGACGCGTCATCGTCTGGCGCACGATTCCGCTCGGATACGGGGCGAGGGGCCCCGAGGGCACCGTGGTACACGCCGACGGCGACGGCCTCCACGTGACCGCTGGTGACGGGGGCGCCCTGGCGCTGCTCGAATTGCAGGCGGAAGGCGGACGGCCGCTGCCCGCCGCCGACTTTCTGCGCGGCCACCCGATCCAGGCGGGCGCGCGCTTCACCAGCCCATGATCGCGCCGGCGCGCGTGGCGGCGTTCCGCGTGCTGCGCGAGGTCGCGCACGGCGACGCGCAGCCCTCGTCGGTCCTGGCGCGCGAGCATCGCGGGCTGGCCGATCCGCGCGACCGGGCCCTCACCACCGAAATCGTCATCGGCACGCTGCGCTGGCAGCGCGCGCTCGACGTCGCCATCGCACGCGCGGCGGCCCGCGCGCTCGACACGATTCACGCCGACATCCTCCTCATCCTGCGTCTCAGCCTGTATCAGCTGCTGCACCTCGATCGCGTGCCGGCGGCGGCCGTGGTGGACGACGCCGTGTCGCTCGCGCGCACCGCCGGCCAGTCGCGCGCGACCGGATTCGTCAACGGCGTGCTCCGCACGTTGTCGCGCACGCGGGAGCGTCTGGACCTGCCGCCCCGGCCCGGCCCGGGCGCCCCGCGACAGGCCGCGCTCGACTACCTCGGCATCACCCAGTCGCATCCCGAGTGGCTGGCCGCGCGTTGGCTCGATCGCTACGGCTTCGAGCACGCGGCCGCCTGGACCGAGTTCAACAACTCCACGCCCGCGCTGACGCTGCGCGCCAACCGCCTGGTGATCTCACGCGACGCGCTGCGGCAGCAGCTGCGCGACGACGACGGGCTCGAGACCACTCCGGCCCGCTACGCGCCCGATGCGCTCGTGGTCCACGGCGGACGCCTTCCCGAGGCGCACGGACGCTTCACCATTCAAGACGAGGCCTCGCAACTCGTGCCGCTGCTGATCGGCGCGCGACCCGGCGAGCGCGTGCTGGATCTCTGCGCCTCGCCCGGCGGCAAGGCCACGGCGATGGCGGCGGACATGAACGGCCACGGCCTGATCGTGGCGTGCGACGCGCGGCCCCGCCGGATGCGGCTGTTGACCGCCACCGTGCGCGAGAGCCGCGCGCCGAACGTGCGCCTGGTCCAGGTCGGCAGCCGCGACGAGGTGCCGTTCGCGCCCGTCTTCGACAAGGTGCTCGTAGACGCGCCGTGCTCGGGGCTCGGCACGGTGCGCCGGGATCCCGACATCCGGTGGCGCCGTACGGCCGCGGAGCTGGAGACCTTTGCCGCGTATCAGCAGACGCTGCTCGCGCGCGCGGCCGGCGCCGTGGCCCCCGGCGGGCGGCTCGTCTACGCCACGTGTTCGAGCGAGCCTGAGGAGAACGAGGCGGTCGTGGAAGCGTTCCTCGCGGCGCACCCGGGGTACACACTGGTGGACGCACGCGAGATCGACGAGGCACGGCTGGGCGCGGTGACGGATCCCCGCGGCATGCTGCGCACGCTGCCGTTCGCCCACGGGCTCGAGGCCTTCTTCGCCGCCGCGCTCGTCCGGCGCGCCTGACGTGGTACGATCGATCCCTACATGCCGCTCGGCACGCGCGTCTGGAAGCTCGGAAAACTGCTGCTCCTGGCGGGCGCGCTCGTCCTCACCTTCCTGGTGTTCTTCGGCATCGCCATGCGCGCCGCGCTGAAGGCGCGCGAGGTCAGGGTTCCGGGCCTGGTGGGCTCCACTGTCCCCGAGGCCACGCATTCGCTCGGAGCACTCGGCCTGGGGCTGCGCGTGGACGACACGCGGCGTCCGGACGAGCACGTGCCGCCCGGGCACATCATGCAGCAGGAGCCGAGTCAGGGGGCCATGGCCCGGCAGCAGCGCACCGTTCGCGTGTGGGTGAGCTCGGGGCCGCGAGCCACCGTCGTGCCGCTGCTGGCGGCGCAGACCGAGCGGACGGCCCGCATCCGTCTCGAGCAGGGGGGGCTGACCGTGATGTCGGTCTCGGAAATCCGATCGACCGCCTATCCCGCCGACACCATCGTCGCCCAGGATCCGCCGGCCGCCACGATGGCCCCCGGCGTCTCGCTCCTCGTGAACCGCGGGGAAGAAGGGGCCGCTTACGTGATGCCCGACGTCATCGGGATCGACGGCACGCGCGCCGCCGACACGCTGCGCAAGCAGGGGCTGCGCGTCACCGTCGTGGGATCGCAGCCGTACCCCGGCGTGCCGCCGGGCACCGTCGTGCGCCAGCGCCCCTCGGGCGGCTTCAAGGTGACGGCGGCCGACGCCGTCTCGCTCGAGGTGAGCCGTTGAGCGCCGGCGGGATCCGCATCGCGCCGTCCATCCTGTCGGCCGACTTCGCCGCGCTCGGGCGTGACATCGCGGCCGCCGAGCGCGGCGGCGCCGATCTGATCCATGTGGACGTGATGGACGGACACTTCGTCCCCAACATCACCATGGGGCCGCCGGTCGTGCAGGCGGTCAAGCGCGTGGCCACGCGGCCGCTCGACGTCCACCTGATGATCGAGCAGCCGGACGACTTCATCGAGGCGTTCGTGAAGGCGGGCGCCCACATGATCTCGGTGCACGTGGAGGCGGTGCCGCACCTGCACCGGACGCTCTCGTACATCCGCTCCTTCGGAGCGCTCGCCGGCGCGGTGATCAACCCGTCCACGCCGGCGGCTGCGCTCGAGGCGATTGCCGGCGACCTCGACTTCGTGGTGGTGATGTCGGTGAACCCCGGGTTCGGCGGGCAGAAATTCATTCCGCACAGCCTCGACAAGATCCGCCGCGTGCGCGCGCTGCTCGCCGCCGCGGGCTCTACCGCGCCGATCGAGATCGACGGCGGCGTGGACATCAGCAACATCGAGGCGATTGCCGCGGCTGGCGCCTCGATCTTCGTGGCCGGCAATGCCATCTTCGGCACGCCCGATCCGGAAGCCGCCACGCGCGCGCTGCGGGCGCGCGCCGAGCGGGCGGTCCGGGCCGAGGCATGAGCGTCCGCCGGGCGCGCGTACGGGTGCGGTACGCCGACACCGACCAGATGGGCGTGACCTACCACGCCAACTATCTGGTGTGGTTCGAAGTGGGCCGCACCGACTGGCTGCGCGAGTCGGGCTGGACCTACCGCGACATGGAAGAAGCCGGCGTGTCGCTGCCGGTGATCGAGGTCTTCTGCCAGTACCACCAGCCTGCCCGTTACGACGACGAGATCGAGATTCGCACGCGGGCGACGCTGCTGACCCCGGTGCGAATCCGCTTCGACTACGAGGTGGTCCGGGTGGCCGACGGCACCGCTTCGGCCTCGGGGCACAGCGTCCACGCGGCCCTGAACCAGGCCGGACGCCCCTGCCGCCTGCCTGATCGTGTGCTGCAGATGCTCGACCGCCCGCCCGGCCAACCCGACGGCCCGACCGTCTACAATTGAGGATTACGGGAAGGCACTTAAGACACGCATGACTGACTGGTATCGACTCCGCGCCCGGGCACTCTGGTGTGCCGCTGCCGTTCTGGCAGTCACCATGGCCGCCGCGTGCGGCCCCAAGAAGAACGTTATTCCGGCCAATATCGCGCAACCGGACCGCTACCTCCTGGAAAAGGGCGACGACGCCATCAAGAGGAAGCACTGGGCCGACGCCCGCGAGTACTACCGGCAGGTGGTGGACAACTACCCCCAGAGCCCGATCCGTCCGGACGCCAAGCTCGGCATGGGCGAGACCTACCTGGGCGAGGGCTCGACCGAGGCGCTCGTGATGGGCGCCAACGAGTTCCGTGAGTTTCTGACCTTCTACCCCACCAACGCCAAGGCGGACGTGGCCCAGTTTCATCTGGCCCTCTGCCACCAGAAGCAGATGCGCGCGGCCGAGCGCGACCAGACCGAAACGAAGGACGCCCTGAAGGAGTACCAGGTGTTCTTCGACCGCTACCCGAACAGCCCGCTCATGACCGAGGTGCGTGCGAAATGGCGTGAAGCCCGCGACCGGCTGAGCATGGCGTCCTATCGGGTGGGGATCACCTACTACCGGCAGCGCTGGTATACCGGCGCCGTGGGCCGTTTCCGGGAAGTGCTCACAGACGATCCGGAATTCACAGGCAAGGACGGCGTCTACTTCTACCTGGCCGATTCGCTGCTCAAGGCCGACGGGACGGCCGATAAGAAGAACAGTAAGGCGCAGGCGGTGCCGTACTTCGAGCGCCTGCTATCCGAATTTGCACAGAGCGAGTTCGCCGAGGACGCCAAGAAACGTCTGCAGGCGTTGAACGTGAACGCGCAGTAGCCCGGGCGAGCCTCGATGGGGTCGCCCATCGAGGAAGCCATGAGGTTGACACGCACGGCGGCGCTGGCCGCGCTCGCCGCTTTCGTTCTCCCGGCCGCTGCCGCCGCCCAGACCGGGCCGGCGTGGAAGCCCACTCACATTTCCAACGACGTGCTGCCGCTCGTGTGCGCACCGTCCATCACCTACGAGGTGCCGGCGGTGCCGCTGCACGTCTCCGGCGGCCAGTCTCTCGACGCGCGGATGGCATGGGCCCCGGGCGACCTCATCACCATCAACGCCGGGCGCAACAACGGCATCCAGGTCGGGCAGGAGTTCTTCGTGCGCCGCCTGCAGAAGGAGCGCGACCAGATGGTGTCGCGAGAGACGCCGGGCACCATCCGCACCGCCGGCTGGATCCGCGTGTACGCCGTGGACGACGAGATGTCGCTGGCCACCATCCAGTACGCCTGCGATGCGGTTGAAATAGGCGACTACCTCGAACCGTTCGCGCTGCCCACCGCGGTGCCGCGCGCCGCAAAGATGGGCAAGCCCGAAAAGGGCAACTACGCCCGCGTCCTGTCCGGCAACGACCGCCGCCAGACGTTCGGCGCCGGCGAGTTCATCGTCATCGATCGCGGCCGCGACTACGGCATCGCGCCGGGCACGCAGTTCGTCGTCTACCACGACAAGAAGGAGCCCGGGAACTTCCTGTTCGAAGTGGCCGATGCCGTGGCCGTGGACGTGCGCGAGTCGTCGGCGACGCTGCACGTGACGTTCTCACGGACTGGGGTGTCGGTGAACGACTACGTGTCGATGCGCAAATAGGACGGGTAGGACGGGTAAGACAGGTGGGACTGTAGAGGGCGGTCTTCAGACCGCCCTCTTCTTTTCTACCCCGCGCGGCGCTCGCGCGCGACGTTCACGTCGGTGACGTGCGCGCTGATCATCCGCTGGAAGCGCCGGTAGTAGTCCACGGCCGACACCACGGCCAGCACCATCACCGCCCACAGCACGACGTAGCCGGGGGTCGCGAGGAACGGCATCGGCCCGCCCGCCAGAATCAGCAGCAGGATCGCGGTGACCTGCGACGCCATCTTGAACTTGCCGAGCGATGACGCCGGGATGGTGATGCCCTTCGCGTAGGCCAGGCTGCGCAGCGCGGTGATGGCAAACTCGCGCCCGATGATGAGCGCCACCATCCACGCCGGCGCGAGGTCGAGCTGCACCAGCGAGATGAACGCCGCCGACGTGAGGAGCTTGTCGGCGATCGGGTCGAGCATCTGGCCGAACCACGTCACCTGCCGCCGCCGGCGCGCGATGTAGCCGTCGAGCCAGTCGGTCAGCGACGCGAGCGCGAAGATGGCGGCGCCGACGATGTCCTTGGAGATCCCCAGGATCTGCCGCCCCTCGAACTCCGTGAGCAGCACGACCACGAGCAGCGGCACGAGGAACATGCGCACGAGCGTGAGCGCGTTGGGCAGGTTCATGAGCGGATCTGCCTGCATTCTACTAAGATCGGTGGTTATCATGAAGGCGATTCTGCTGGCCGGAGGACAAGGCACTCGGCTGCGCCCGCTCACGCTCAACACGCCCAAGCCCGTCGTTCCAATCTTCAACCGCCCGTTCCTCACCTATCAGATCGATCTGATCAAGCAGGTGCCGGAGATAGACGAGGTGGTCCTGAGCCTCAACTACCAGCCGGAGGCGATCGCCGCGGTGTTTGGCGACGGCTCGGCGCTCGGGATACGAATTCGTTACGTGGTCGAGCCGGAGCCGCTCGGCACCGCGGGCGGGATCAAATTCGCGAGCCGCGGCCTGGGCGGCCCGATCGTCGTGTTCAATGGGGACGTGCTGACCTCGATCGATCTCGGCGCCGTGATCCGGCTGCATCGCGAGCGGCAGGCGCGAGCCACGATCGTGCTCACACCGGTCGAGAACCCGAGCGCCTTCGGGCTGGTCGAAACCGACAGCCGCCAGAACATTCTTCGGTTTCTCGAGAAGCCGAAGCCCGAGGAGATCACGACCAACCGCATCAACGCCGGCATCTACGTGCTCGAGCCGGACACCTTCGACCGCATCCCCGACGGCGTGCCGTGGTCGATCGAACGGAAGTACTTTCCGTCGCTCATCGAGCGCGGCGAGACGTTCCTGGCGTTCGACTATCAGGGCTACTGGATCGACATCGGGACGCCCCAGAAGTACCTCCAGGTGCACCACGACATCCTGACCGGGCGGTTTCCCGCGGCGCCCTTCCGGGAGCTGCCGGCGCCGCGGGCGTGCGTGTCGGCGAAGGCGCGCATCGACCCTGGCGCGATCGTCGAGAGCCCGTGCTTCGTCGACGACGACGCCGTCGTCGAGGCCGGCGCCAGAATCGCGCCGCTGTCAGTGGTGGGCCGCGGCGCCCGCATCGAGGCCGGCGCCGTCGTCGACGGCGCCATCATCTGGCCCGGTTCCGTTGTCGGTGGAGGCGCCACGGTGACCGGCTCGATCGTCGGCCGCGACTGCCGGCTCGGCCCCAGCACCGTCGTCGAGGGCGGCGCCGTGCTCGGCGACCGCACCAGTCTCACCGACCACACACGAGTCTGATTCCGGAGACACCAGTGGACACCAGCATCTTCAAGGCCTATGACGTGCGCGGGCTGTACCCGCAGGAACTGAACGAGGCGATCGCGCGCGACATCGGCCGCGGCTTCGTCACCTACCTGCAGGCGAAGCGGATCGGCGTGTCGCGCGACATGCGCGTGTCGTCGCCGTCGCTGGCCGAGGCGTTCATCGACGGCGCGCTGACACAAGGCGCCGATGTGGTGGACTTCGGCATGCTGGGTACCGACCAGATGTACTTCGCCGTCGTGCAGCAGGGGCTCGAGGGCGGCGCGCAGATCACGGCGTCGCACAACCCGGGCAAATACAACGGCGTGAAGATGGTGCGGAAGGAAGCCATGCCGCTCAGCGGCGACGCCGGCCTCGGCGACATCCGCGACATGATCGTCAACGGTACGCTGCCGCCGCCAGCGGCCACGCGCGGCCGGCGCACGACGCTCGACATCCTGGACGCCTACGTGGACAAGGCGATGTCGTTCATCGACGCCTCCGTGATCAAGCCGTTCAAGGTGGTGCTCGACGCCGGCAGCGGCATGGCCGGCCTGGTGGCGCCCAAGATCTTCGACCGGCTCCCCTGCCAGGTGACGAAGCTCTGTTTCAAGATCGACGGCACCTTCCCCACGCACGAAGCCAACCCGCTGCTCGAGGAGAACCGCGCCGACATCACGGCGGAGGTGATTCGGCAGAAGGCCGACATCGGCATCGCCTGGGACGGCGACGCCGACCGCTGCTTCTTCATCGACGGCAGCGGCGAGTTCATCTCGGGCGACTTCATCACGGCGCTGCTGGCTGAAGCGTTCCTCATGAAGGTGTCCAAGGGCGCGACGATCATCTACGACCTGCGCGCCAGCCACGCCGTGAAGGACACCACCGCGCGCTACGGCGGCCGCGCGCTGATGAACAAGGTCGGGCACGCGTTCATCAAGCAGCGGATGCGGCAGGAGGACGGCATCTTCGCCGGCGAGGTGACCGGGCACTACTACTTCAAGGACTTCTACTACGCCGACAACGGGTTCATTCCCGCCTTGCTCGTGCTGGAGCTGATGTCGAAGAAGAACATGACGCTGCGCGACCTGCTGGCGCCGTTCCGCGAGCGGTACTTCATCTCGGGCGAGATCAACACCAAGCTCGCGAGCATGGACGAGGTGCCGGCCAGGCTCGCGGCCATCGAGGCGAAGTATCCGGATGCGCAGATCGCCCACATCGACGGCGTGTCGGTGGACTATCCGAACTGGCACTTCAACGTCCGCGCGTCGAACACGGAACCGCTCCTCCGGCTGAACCTCGAGGCAGAAACGCCCGCGATGATGGAGCAGAAGCGCGATGAGGTGCTCGCGCTGATTCGATCGAAGTGAGGGTTGGAGCGGGAGACGGGGATCGAACCCGCGACATCGAGCTTGGGAAGCTCGCGTTCTACCGCTGAACTACTCCCGCGGCCACAGAGATTCTATCAATAACCAGTCCCGGCCGGTCCCTTCGCCCCGCCTTTGGACTCCTGCACGATTCTGACCCCCGCGCTGGCGCCGATGCGGGTGGCGCCGGCCGCCACCATGGCCTTCAACGCGTCGAGATCCTTGACGCCGCCGGCGGCCTTCACGCCCATCTCCTCCCCCACCACGCGCCGCATCAGCGCCACGTCGGCGGCGGTGGCCCCGCCGGGCCCGAACCCGGTGGACGTCTTCACGTAGTCGGCGGCGGCCGCCTTGGCCAGCGTACACGCGGTCACCTTCTCGTCGTCGGTCAGGAGCGCGGCTTCGATGATCACCTTGCTGATGGCGCCCGCCTCGCGGCACGGCCCCGTCACGGCCTCGATGTCGCGCTCCACCACGCGGAGGTCGCCGGACTTGAGCGCGCCGACGTTGATGACCATGTCGATCTCGAGCGCGCCGTCGAAGAGCGCCCGCCGCGTCTCGTAGTGCTTCACGTCCGGCGTGGTCGCGCCGAGCGGAAACCCCACCACCGAACAGACCTTCACCGGCGATCCGTGCAGGAGCCGCGCGCAGGTGGCCACCCAGGTCGGGTTCACGCACACGCTGGCGAAGTGGTACTCCGCCGCCTCGCGACAGAGCTTCTCGACCTCGCTGCGCGAGGCGTCCGGCTTCAGCAGCGTGTGATCGATCATCGCGGCCAGGTCGCCGGCGCCCCGGCCGGACGCATGCAGCCCGAGCCGCGAGGCGCCGGCCTCGACCACGCCGCGCAGGCGGTCCGGGCAGCACTCGAACAGCACGGAGTGGCAGCTGCAGCGGACGGGCGTGCTCGCCGCCTGGGCGGCGGTGACCTCCTCGACGATGATCCGAATCAGGCGTTCGAGCTCGGGGGCCGGCATCTATGCGCGCCCGCGCGCCTCGAGGGCGCGAATCTTGGCGAGGCGGCGGATGTAGCGCGCCTCGCGCATCGGCGTGTCGAGGAACACGTCGGCGATGGCCACCGCCTCGGCGACCGACACGAGCGTCGATCCCAGCGACAGCACGTTGGCGCCGTTGTGCTGACGCGCGTAGCGGGCCAGCGTCTCGTTCGTGCACATCGCCGCCCGCACGCCCGCCACCTTGTTGGCGGCGATGCACGATCCCAGCCCCGCGCCGTCGATCACCACGCCGGCGTCGGCTTCGCCGCGCGCCACCTGCACCGCCACGGCCGCGGCCGTGTCGGGATAGTCCACGGCGTCGGTGGTGGTGGTGCCGAGATCGTGCGCGGCCAGCCCACGGCCCCGGAAATGCTGGATCAGCGCCGCCTTGAGCGCGAGCGACGTGTGATCCCCGCCCACTGCCACGGTGCGGACCGTGGCCACCGGCGCCAGCGCCGCCAGATCGACGTCGGGGGCGTCGGCCACGACGGTGATGCGCCGCGCCTTCAGCGTGTCCTGTGCCAGCGGAGTGACGTGCCCGCCGGGCGCGAGCACGATGGTGCTGCCGTATTCCAACACGCGCGCGTCGGCCTCGGTGACGAGGGTGAAACGTTTCACGGTGAAGTCGCTATGTTACATTGAGCGCGGTTTCGCCTCTCGCCGACCATGGAGACGCTCATTACCGCCGCCGACGTACGTGCGCGCGTGCGCGCCCTCGCCACCGAGATCCGCCGCGATCACCCCGACGGCGTGCATCTGATCGGCGTGCTCAAGGGCTCGTTCATCTTCCTGTCGGATCTGGCGCGCGCGATAGCCGAGGACAGCGACGGCACCGGCGTGACGATGGACTTCATCGCCGTCTCGAGCTACGGCACCTCGTCGAACTCCTCCGGCCAGGTGCAGCTCCTCAAGGATCTCGACGCGTCCATTCAGGGCCGCGACGTCGTAATCGTCGAGGACATCATCGACACCGGGCTGACGCTCACCTACCTCCACCAGATTCTGGGTGCGCGCAAGCCGCGCACGCTTCGAACGGCGTGCCTTCTGAGCAAGCCGTCGCGCCGCAAAGTGAACGTGGAGGTGGAGTACGTCGGCTTCACGATCGAGGACCGCTTCGTGGTGGGCTACGGGCTCGACTACGCCGAGGCCTACCGGGCGCTCCCCTTCATCGGCGTCGTGCAGGTATAGATGTAGACGGGCCACCTGAAGGTGGCCCCTACTTCAGCGATTCGTCTGTCTGCACCTTGAAGCGCCGGAAACGGCCGTAGGTGGCGGTGCCACGAACCTCGCCCTGCCGGTCGGGGTACCAGTCCTTCATCTCCGCCGGCACGTCGATCCCGAGGTCGTCATCGTGGCGGAAGCTGGTGACGATCTCCGGCGGGATGCGGAAAGGCCCGGCCTGCAGCCGCGTCTTCACCACCCGGCCCGTTTCCTCGTCCACCCAGATGAGCCCTCGGACGAGCATGTCTTGGTTCGCCCCCATCCTGAACATCGACGGGATGCGGAACTCCTCGAATCGGATCGTGCGAATCGTGGGCCCCAGGCTCTTCTCGATGCCGGCGAGATTCCAGCGGAAGCGCGGACGGTAGTTGTCCTGCAGCAGCACCATGGTCAACACCGGATTGTTCAGCGTCCCGATGTCGAGCAGGTTGTAACGAGCGCCCTCTTCGGCCAGCGCCCGCGCGCGAAGAATCGAATCGGGGACGGGCGAAGTGAACAGCTTCATCATCCGATTCGCCGACGTAGCGTCGCGCACCGGCTTGCCGTCTACTTCGAACGGATCCCGCAGCGCCATCAGTCCCGGCACGTCCGGATACCTGACGAACAAGTACTCCGACTTGATCGTGCGCTTCCGGTGCGGCGTGGACATCTCCTGGACATAGAGCTCTTCGGCCACCACGTTCTCGAAATCGTTGATGAACTTCAGCTCGTAGGCCGCCGCCATGGTGAGCAGCGTCTGGAGGTCGGGGCCGGCCGCCGCGACCGGTATGGCCAGGGTTCCGACCGTGAGCGCGAAGACTCCGAGAAGGCGCATGCCCACTGACCGGCTCCTATTTGACCGCGGCCCGCACTTTCACCGCCATCGCGCGCGCGTCTTTCAGCACGGCGTCGGCATCGAGCGTCAGCACTTTGCGATCCTTCATCAGGACCTTGCCGTTGACGATCGTGTCCAGCACGTCGTCGCCACGCGTCACGTAGACCAGGTGCGACATCGGATCGTACAGCGGCGTCTGGCGCGCCGACCGCATCGACACCACGATGAGATCGGCGCGCTTGCGCGGCTCGAGCGAACCGATCTGCTTTTCCATTCCCAGCGCGCGGGCGCCGCCCATCGTGGCCATGTCGAGGGCGGTGGCCGCGGGCACGACGCTCGGATCCACGGTCTGGAGCTTCGCCAGCAGCGACGCCGTCCGCATCGCCTCGAACATGTCGAGATCGTTGTTGCTGGCGGCCCCGTCGGTGCCGAGCCCGAGCGCGACGCCCGCCCGCAGGTAGCCGGTCACCGGCGCGGTGCCGCTCGCCAGCTTCATGTTGCTCTCCGGGTTGTGCGACACGCCGACGCCGCGTGACTTCAGCACCGCGATGTCGGCGTCGTTCACCCACACGCCGTGCGCCGCCAGCACTCCGGGGCCGAGCACGCCCAGGCTCTCCAGATAGGCCACCGGCGAGGTGCTGAACCGCTCGCGCGCCGTCTGAATCTCGTCGCGCGTCTCGGCCAGGTGGATCAGCATCGGGACCGCGTGCTTCTTCGACAACTCGCGCGCCGCCTTGAGCGTCGGGCCGTCCAGCGTGTAGATCGCGTGCGGCGCCACCGCCGGCGTGATGAGCGGGTCGCCCTTGAACTGGGTGATGAACGCCTCGGCGCGTGCCAGCCCGTCGGCCGCGGTCTTGGCGTCGGCCACCGGAAACTGGATGACCGTCTGCCCGAGGACGCCGCGCAGGCCAGCCGCCTTCGTCTCCTTGGCGATCTCCTCCTCGAAGTAATACATGTCCACGAAGGTGGTGGTGCCCGACTCGATCATCTCGAGCACGGCCAGCCGCGTGCCCACCCGCACGAACTCCGGGGAGACGAGCTTGGCCTCGGCCGGGAAGATGTACTTGTTCAGCCACTCCTGCAGCGCAAGGTCGTCGGCGAGGCCGCGGAACAGCACCATCGGGGCGTGGGTGTGCGTGTTCACCAGGCCCGGCATGATCACCTGGCCGCCGGCGTCGAGCGTCTCGGCGCCGCGGAACTGCTTCCGGATGGCGTCGTCGGTGTCCACGGCCACGATGTCCGTGCCGTCCACCGCCACCGCCCCGTTCTCGATGACGCGGCGGGCGCCGTCCATGGTGACGACCGTGCCGTTGTGGACGACGAGCGACACCTGGCGTGGTGCCTGGGCCGCGAGGACGGCCGTACAGGCCAGAACGAGGAGGGCAACACCGGCGCGCATCCCCGGAATTCTATCGATAGAATGGCGGGCGTGCCATTTCACCTCGTCGACCACCCGCTGGCGCACGACGCCCTCGCCGAGCTCCGCGATGCCCGCACGCCGCCGGCCGCCTTCCGCGACGCGGCGCATCGCATCAGCCTGATCGTCGCGGCCGAAGCCTTACGCGATGTTCCGACCGAAGCCGACACCGTGGCGACGCCGATCGGGCCCGCGGACGCACGCGTCGTCCGGGCCGACATCGTCATCGTGCCGGTCCTGCGGGCGGGTCTCGGCATGGTGGAATCGATCCTCGAGCTCGTGCCCCGGGCCCGCGTGGGGCACATCGGCCTGCAGCGCGACGAGGAGACGGCCCACGCCTCGCGCTACTATTCGCGTCTGCCGCCGGGGCTTGCCGCCAGCGTGGTGCTGCTGGCCGACCCGATGCTTGCCACGGGCGGAAGCGCGGTCGCGGCCGTGGACATAATCAAGAGCGCCGGAGTAAAGGCGATCCGCATGATGTGCGTGGTGGCGGCGCCGGAGGGCGTGGCCGCCATGACGGCGGCGCACCCCGACGTGCACATCTATTCGCCCGCGCTCGATACCTCGCTGAATTCGCGGAAGTTCATCGTGCCCGGCCTCGGCGACTTCGGCGATCGGTTGTACGGAACGATCTGACCGTCGTAGGGGCCGCCTTCAGGCGCCCCTTTGTACGTAGCGGACCTTCAGGTCCGCCCGCGTGTACGTAGCTGCGGACCTTTAGGTCCGCCCGCGCCGCGTGTTACACTCGGGGTTCGGTCGGGCGCGTGGCTCAGCGGTAGAGCATTCGCTTCACACGCGAGGGGTCGGTGGTTCGATTCCACCCGCGCCCACCACTTCAAAATTCGACCTTTCGGCCGCCGCTAACCTGCTAAACAACGGTGCGGAGCCACTTTCGTCACTGAGGTGGATTCTTCACTTCCACCTTCGGCGGCACGCCGGAAGAATACTCAACTTCGACGGACAATTCAGGAGCCGGCAAGATCTTATTGTCGATTCTTTGTTCTATAGTCTGCACCGGTTTGGGCTTGAGTCTTCCCGGCAAGAACACAAACCGTTGTCGATCGGATGCGGGCTGTCGCACATATAGAAAATCGTCTTCGCTCACGGCGGGAACTGCCGGATACGCCGTCTTGAGATAGTCGTTCGCCGCCTTCAGTACTTCGGCAACCCGACCTCTACCTCCCGCCCTGACGATGTTGAGAAGATGGCTCAGCCGCTCTTCCACCGCCGCCAGATCGCCCACACGTTTTGCATCCGGATAGTAGTAGGCGTGGGCAGACAGTTCATAGAATCGCGCCTCGTGCTCCCGTTCAGCCGTTCTGATTCTAATGACTGTGTCGAAGCCATCAGAGGTACTGAAGCTGAATTCGGTCTTCTTCGCCTCCTCTGACACTTCACGGTTCGCGATCGCTTCGTCAAAGTCGAAAAACTTGTGGTCGTCGATCGCGAATCGCAAAAGGTCCTGGAGTTCCTCGGCCGACATTTTCGTTTCAAGCGGCCTGACCTTCCCCGCGGTATCGACCACTCGCACCCTCGCATCCGCGAAAATCGTCAGTGGCGGCCGGTTATCTTCTCGCGGTGGGCCAAAACCTCCGATGAAGTCCAGCGTCACGACCACGGCACGCTTGTCCCGAGGCAGCGGAATGTCTCGCCTTGCCTGTGGATAGCTCGTCGAAGGTAACAATACGGATACGAACAGGGCCGAAATTGACAGGACAGGTCGTTGCATGACGCCTCTCCGGACGAATGGCGTTGTGATGTTAACAAAATGACTCTCCGACAGTGCGGAGTCGCCTATGGACAGCGAGCGTCACACGTTCGCGAACTGGATGACGACCTTGATGTCGTCCGGTTCCCGCCGGAGCGCGTGCATGAAGGCTTCCGGCGGCACCGTGCGCGTCACGAGGCGGCCGAGCCACGCGCGGTCCGCGCGCGCCAGCACCTGTCCTGCCTTGTACCAGTGCCGCCTGTTGGCGTTCACGCTGCCGACCACGACGTTGTTGCGCAGCACGACGTTGGTGGCCACGTCCGCCGTCGGAAGGCCCACGGTGCGCCCGCCGCTCCCGACGCCGGTCAAACACACGACGCCCCCGGGCGCGATGCACTGGATAGCGTCGGCAACGACCTGCCCGACACCGGTACATTCGATGATCACATCAGGCTGGACTCCGACGCCCGGGAGGGAGCCGGTGTGGTAGGTGGCCCCCAACGCCCGCACGAGCGCCGGCTTGGGACCTGATTCGACTCGATCGAGGACGTGGACATCGAGCCCGTGCTGTCGTGCGACGAGCGCCGCCAGGAGACCGATCGGCCCGGCGCCGGTCACGAGAGCGATGCGCGGCTCCCAGAAGGCGCGCTGACCGACCGTGACGACCTGCTCCCATGCCTTTGTGACGACGGTCGCGGGCTCGAGCAGGACGCCCAGCAGGCCCAGCGAGGGGTCGACCTTCAAGGCGAACGCGGGGTCGACCCGCCAGCGCTCCGACATGAAGCCGTCGATCTCCTTGATGCCGCGCTCGGTGTACTGGCCATTCCGGCACATGTCCCACTCGCCCACCGCGCAGCTCGAACACGGCACGGGGTCAGGACGCCGGACGATGCCGGCCACGAGATCGCCCGCCTCGAACCCACCGTGTGGACCCGGGTCGAGCACCCGCCCGAGCGACTCGTGTCCGAGCACGAGACGCGCTGACCCCGGCGGAGCCCACCCGTACTTTCCCTCCACGATCTCGACGTCGGTTCCGCAGACACCCACCGCCACAGCTTCTATGAGCATCGAGCCGCCACGCAGGTCGGGCTCGGGGATCTCTTCCAGCCTGACGGTGTTCGGCTTGTGCGGTTCTACGGTCACGGCCTTCACATGGCCTCTCTTTCCGTGACTACTTCGACGCGTTGGAGCCCGTCCGTTTCCGTCAGTCCCCGACACCCCGCGAGCAACTTGCAAGCCACCTTCTGCGCCGATACCGCATAGCCTCTCTCGACTCCCTGGACTCCACTGTGCGCTGCACTTCAAAGGAGGATCCATGGCCTCGCTCATCGAATCGCTCACGCAGTCGTTCACTCCTGATCTCCTGGGCCTGGTCGGCAAGGCCACGGGGCTCGACGGTACGCAAATCAGCAAGGGGCTCGGCATCGTCGGACCACTTGTCACGGGGGCGCTGGCGAACCGGGCGTCCACGCCGGACGGATTGAGCGGATTGATGAACTCGCTGTCTCAGGCTGGCGGCGGCGCGGCGACGACCAGCCTGTCGAGCCTGATCACCGGCGGCGGCGCATCGTCTTCCATGCTGTCGAGCCTGATTGGCCCTGGCTTGGGGGCGATGTCCGGAACGATCGACAGGGCTCTCGGTTTCAAAGTGAGCCCGCTGATCGCGATGGTGGCCCCGCTCATCATCGGTCAGTTAAGTCAGCGTGCGTCCACGCAGAAACTCGACAAGGACGGCATCGCGAGGCTGTTGCGCGATGAACAGTCCGCCGTCATGAAACAGGGGGGCGAGGCCATGACAGTCGTTCAGCAGGCGCTGGACGCAGGACGAGATGCCGCGGACACGAAGGCGAAGTACAGCGCCGATCAGTGGAGCGACGTGCGGCTCGGCGCCGCGGCGGTGGCGGTTCTTGTCATGGGCGCGTCGCCGTCTGGCCTCGTCGGCGCGAGCAAAGAGGTAGTCGCGCTGGGAAAGGCTCTGGCCGAGTCACGGATAGACGCGGGGCCGACATCCATCCTGAATCTCGCCTGCGAATCGGACCCCGGCATCGAGGACTACAAGAAACTGCCAGAGGACGGCCCCGGGCTGGTCGATGTGGCGCGACGCGCCCTGCAGGCGGTTGCCACGAAGAGTCCGGCGGACGCCGTGCGCTATGGAAAGATGCTCGTCGACGCGGCGACACGTGTGGCGGAAGCCTCGAAAGAGGGCGGCTTCCTCGGAATCGGTGGCACGCGGGTGAGCGGGCAGGAACAGCAGGCGATCGACGAGATTCGCGCGGCGGTCCGGCAGGTGGTGCAGGTGGCGTAGACCGGAGCGGGCGTCCCGATCGTCGGAACACCCGCTCACCTTCTAAGGGCCACCACTTCCAACCTTCAGTCAATCGAAAAAGAGTCCAAAGTCGGCGGAGCGGCGGTCGAACACCGCCCCTCGACCTCAGCGATGCCCGGGGTCGAGTCAGCCGCAAATGTGACAACATCAGCGCGTGCGCTTGTCCTTTCGCGACGATTGCTGGCGCGCTTTGCTGGTGGTGTGGCTACTCCACTCGCCGCTGTCGGCTGTGGCACGCGGCGAGACCAGGCACGTGCTGGTGCTGTCGTCCTCCGAGCGACCGGTCGCCCCCCAATCCGGCTTTGCCGACGCGCTCGTGAGGGATCTGATCCGATCGTCTCGCGAGCCCATACAGTTTGTCGAGGTACCGGTACAGACCGCGCGCGCGAGCGATGAGGCGCCCGGGATCTCGGTCGCGCAGCGCATACAGTCCGAGTTTGGCGCTGCCAGGCTCGACCTGGTCATCACGATTGGCGGGCCCGCCGCCACGTTCGCGCAACAGTTTCGCCACGAGCTGTTTCCCGCCACGCCAATGCTCTTCGCCGGCGTCGACCGCCGTTTCGTGGAGAACGGCACGTTCACCGACAACGAGACGACGGTGGCCACGGAACACGATCCCGCGGGGATGATCGACGAGATTTTGCGCCTGCTCCCGCAGACGCGCAGCGTCATGGTGGTCGTCGGCGCCTCCCAGGTAGAACAGTTCTGGTTGCGCCAGATGAAGCGCGAGTTCAGCCGATTTGGCGATCGGCTGCAATTCAGCTGGACCAGTGAACTGTCCTTCGACGAGATCATGGAACGTTGCCGGACGATGCCGAGCCAGTCGGCGATCTTTTTCGCGCTCCTGGCGCTGGACGGCAAGGGTGAACCGCAGGTCGAGGGCAGCTCGTTGAAGTCGCTGCACGCCGCGGCCAATGCGCCGATGTTCGCGTTGTGGGGCATGGGGGACGGTGTCGTCGGCGGGCCACTGCGGTCCAACGCCGAGCTCAGTGAAACCACCGCACGGGTGGCACTCCGCATCCTCGCCGGCGAATCGCCGGGCAGCATCAAGACACCGGTGCACCGCAGCGGCACGCCGACCTACGACGCACGCGAACTCCGGCGCTGGAACATCGACGCGGGCCGGCTCCCGCCGGCGAGCGTCGTACTGTTCCGCGAGCCGACGATGTGGCAGCGCAATCGGCGCCCGATCATTCTCGGCGCGGCGCTTGTCGGGATTCCGATGGCCGGGCTCGTGCTTCTCGCCGGTCTCGTCGGTCGACGTCGCGCCCTCAGCCGCGGACCCGTTGCGACGGACGCCCTGACGCCAGGGTCTGCGGATGGGACGATCAGGGTGTGGACCGCGAGCGCCGACGGCGAGCGCGTGGAAGCCGGCCAGACGTCCGTGACAGCGCAGCACGACTCGTGGACGGCTTTCGTGCATCCCGATGACGTCGAGCGATGCCGTGAGATCTATCGTGGTGCGCTCCAAAGGCGTGAGCCTTTCCAGATGTCATACCGCGTCCGCGATGCCAGCGGCGTAGAGCGATGGGTCCTCGACACCGGGCTCGTGAGGTTTTCCGGAAAGGACTTCGACGGTTACGTCGGGTCGGCCGTAGACATCACCATGCTGGGACGGGCGCGCGCGGAGCTGTCGAATCTCAGCCGCCACCTGATGCAGTCGCACGAACGGGAGCAAGCTGCGCTCGCCAAGACCTTGCATGAGGACGTCTGCCAGCGGATGGCAGCGCTCACGCTGCGGCTGCACAACCTGGAGGGCGCGGCGCACGACGGCGAGATCGCCGATATCAGGGAGAGACTGGCCAGGCTGGTCGGCGAAATCGCCGCGGTGTCGGATCCGCTCCCTCAACGGCTCGCGTTGCTGGGCCTGACGACCGCGGCCCGGGAATTCTGCAGGGACCTGGCCGCGCGGTACGACATGGCAATCCACTTCGAGGATGACGGGGTTCCTCGCGACTTGCCATCCGACGTCGCGATTGCCCTCTTTCGAGTGTTGCAGGAGGCCACGGTCAACGCGGTCGTCCACTCTGCCGCACGCGAGGTCTGGGTTTCGGTGCGCGGCACCGCGGCCGAGGCTCGTGTGCAAATCGTCGATCGCGGAGTCGGTTTCGATACGCAGCGTCCGGTTCCGATCGAAGGGGTTGGGTTGGTCGCGATCCGCGAACGGCTCAGGGTCGTCCACGGCGACAGCAGGATCGTCTCGCGTCCAGGCGAGGGAACTCGCGTCGAGGCCTGGGTGCCATTGCGCTAGGCGATCGAGCACGGTTCGAGTGGGCCCGTCGCAACGGACTTCAGGCGCTTTTCATCTTGGCCACCG
>Ga0207648_10001671_pt1 | contig 24289 bp, 23 predicted proteins | sample KBSMisM32_FD_184310 | JGI IMG/M metagenome (GOLD analysis project Ga0207648, IMG submission 184310) | Miscanthus rhizosphere microbial communities from Kellogg Biological Station, Michigan, USA - KBS Miscanthus M3-2 (SPAdes) (version 2) | ecosystem: Host-associated > Plants > Roots >...
GAGCCTGGTGATCCTGGGCTCCTCACTGGCGCTGGGCGGACTGGCCTGGCTGGCCCGCGAACCCCTGTTCCACCGCTCCGACGCCTGGTTCCCGGTCATGGTCGCCGCGATCACGTTCGGCTCGGCGCTGATCGGGGGAATGCGCGGCGGACTCAGCGCGCGGGGTCGGTTCGTCGCCGTCGCCTGGAGCCTCGTCGCCGAGAACGGCGTGCGCTGCGCCGCGGCCGGTGTCCTGCTGGCCGCTGGCGACCGTCGCGTCGTGGACTACGGACTGTGCCTCGTCGCCGGACAGCTCGTGATCCTGATGTGGCCCTCGGCGCTGCGGTTCGGCACCGACGGCGACGCCACCGGTGGACCGCATCCCTTCGCGTTCCTCGCGGGCGCCAGCGTGTCCCAGCTGATCGGACAGGTGGTGCTGACTGGCCCGCCGATCCTGCTCGCCCTGGCCGGCGGGGCGCCCGGTGACGTGACCACCCTGTTCGCGGCACTGGCCCTGCTGCGGGCGCCGTACATACTCGCGCTCGGGATGGTGGCCCAGCTGACCACGTGGGTCACGCAGGCGGTCGTCGCCGGCGACCTGTCCGCCCTCGCCCGGATGCGGGTCCGGCTGCGGCTCGCAACGCTCGTGACCGTCGCCCTGGCTGCGGGGGGCGCGGCGCTGCTGGGCCCGTTGGTGCTCACGCTCATCTTCGGGCCGGACGTGACGCTCGGGTCGTTCGCGATGGCGCTCGTCGCCACCGGCTGTGCCCTGGCCGTGACCAACCTGGTGCTGGCCGTGAGCAGCCTTGCCCAGGGACGGTCGAGCTCCGTGGCCCGGTGCTGGCTGGGTAGCCTGCTCGCTGCGGGCATCGCGTACGTCGCGCTGACCGGACTCCCGCTCGAGGACACGGTCATCTGGAGCTTCCTCGCGGCGGAGGCGATGGCGTTCGCGCTCCTGTCCGTCGTCGAGGCGCGGGCGCCCGGACACGCGCCCGGGGTCAGCCGCCGGTCAGGCGCCGGGCTTGGTCGCGGCCAGGAAGACGGATGACCCGAACGGCACGTCGCGCCTGCGCAGCACCCCTTGTTCGGCCGCCGAAAGCCGCAGGAGCAGCCTCTGGACCGGATCGGGCACCGAGGTGAGCCGGCCGTCCCCGTCGCCGGCAGGGCCCTTGATCCGGCGCAGCAGCCGCTCGGCGAGAAAGAACGGGAACACCGCTCCGAACGCGTACGTCGCCCGGTCGACCACCAGCCCCGAGCGCTCGGCGACGCCGATGAGGCGAGGTCTGGTGTAGCGCCGGTGGTGACCCGCCTGGACGTCGTGGTCGGACCAGGCCCACTGGTACGCGGGAACCGACAGCAGCATCCGGCCCCCCGGGCGCAACACGCGGGAGAGCTCGGCCATGGCCAGCGTCTCGCGCTCGCAGTGCTCGACCACGTCGAAGGCCGCCACCACGTCGAACGTGTGGTCCGCGAAGGGCAGCGCCTCGGCGGACCCGCACACGCCCTCGCCGGGAGTGAGTCCGCGGGGGAACAGGTCCAGCGTGATCCGGCGGTGGCCACCCTCCATCCAGCCGACGCTCGGGCCGTCGGCGCTGCCCACGTCGAGGATCGTGGCCGGTCGCCCGAAGTACGGCCCCAGGACCGTGTGCAGCAGCTCGGCGCGGGCGCGGAACCACCAGTAGTCCGGCTGGTCCAGTGACGAGGAGCCGGGCTGTGCGGCTGAAGCGACCACGGTCAGACCGTCGCTGATGCGGACACCGAGGCGAGGAAGGTCTCCACCACGCGCTCGAGGTCGTCGGCGCCGAGCTCGTTGTAGAAGGGCAGCCTCAGCAGGCGCCCGCTGACGTCCTCGGAGACCGGGCACTCGACGTGCCGGGCGGCGAAGGTCCGGCCGGCGTCCGAGCTGTGCAGCGGGACGTAGTGGAAGGTCGGCTGAACCCCTGCGGCACGCATCGAGGACAGGACCGCGTTGCGGCGCTCACGATCGGGGAGAAGCAAGTAGAACATGTGGTACGCCGAGCGACAGTCGGCCGGCTGCTCCGGGAGCGTGAACGTGTCCGCCCCCGCGTGCGGCGCGAGCAGCCGGGTGTAGGTCTCGTGGACGGCCCGCCGCTTGGCCTGGATCGTCTCGCGCTGCTCGAGCTGGGCCAGCAGGTAGGCGGCGAGGACGTCGGAGAGCCCGAAGGAGGACCCGGTGTCCTTCCAGCTGTACTTGTCCACCTGGCCGAGCAGGAACGCGCGCCGGTTGGTGCCCTTGTCGTAGAGCACCCGGGCCCGGTCGACGTCACGGGCCTCGTTGAGGAGCAGGGCGCCGCCCTCGCCGCAGATGAAGTTCTTGGTCTCGTGGAAGCTCTGCGCCGAGAAGCGGCCCAGGCTGCCGAGCGGCTCCCCGCGCCAGGAGCCGTAGAGGCCGTGCGCGTTGTCCTCGATCAGCGCGATCTCCGGTCGTTCGGCGAGCACCCGGCGGATGCCCGCCATGTCGCACGCGATGCCGGCGTAATGGACCACCACGACCGCGCGCACGGTGTCGTCGAGCACCGTCGCGAGGTGCTCCGGGTCGAGGCCGAGAGTGCGCGGCTCGATGTCGCAGAACAGCAGCCCTGCCCCCTGCCGGGCGAACGCGAGCGCCGTGCTCGTGAACGTGAACGAGGGCACCACGACCGTGTCACCGGGTCCGAGGTCGAGCATCATCGCGGAGAGCTCGAGCGCCGCCGTGCACGAGGTCGTCAGCAGCACCTCCTCGGCACCGGTCGCCTCAGCGAGCAGCACCGAGGCGCGGGCCGCGAACTCCCCGCCGGAAGCGGGGTGCCCCCCCTGGATCGACTGCTGAACGTACTCCAGCTCACGTCCCACGATCGCCGTCTTGTTGAAGGGGATGTTCGGGAGCTCGGGATGCTCGTGCTGGTCAGTCAAGGTCACTCCGGGTCGGGGGCTGTTCCGGCGGCCAGGGCAGCCGCCGTCCGAGACGACGGCTCAGTGCCAGGTCGTGGTCATGGAAGTACGTGCGCATGGCGCTGACCAGGTCCGGGGGCAGCGACGAGGTCGGCTCCGTGCTCTCGTTGAGCTGCTCCCGGGTCGCGGGCCGGAAGTCCGGGTCGACGCCGAGGTGCTGGTAAAGCGTACCGAGTGCCTCGTCCCGGTCGAGCAGGTCCTGCAGGAACACCACCTGGAGGTTCATGGGGAACGCCGCGAACCACGGCTCGAGATGCTGCTCGTAGCGTCCCCGCTCCAGGTAGGCGAACGGGGACACCGAGGTGGATGCCCTGTCCCACTCCGCCGCCTCGGCCAGGTTCTCGCGCAGCGCCGTCTCGAGCGGTCGCCGCTCCAGCCCGTTGTCGGTGCTGAACCGCCAGTTCGACACGGCCCGGGCAACCGGGTCGCGGAGCAGGGCCAGGACCATGGTGTCGTCGCCGAGGACCCGGCACGCGCGATCCGCGGCCTCGGGGACCTCGATGTAGCTGGTGCTCTTCTCGCCGAGGAGGCGCTCGTGGGTTGCGTGCCCGAAGAAAGTCCGGCGGTACCAGTCCCGGCCACGGTCCACGCTCGCATCGGAGAGGAACACCTTCGGCTCCGGTCTGGCCGGCCGCGCCATCGTGATCTCGGGATGTGCCTCCAGCAGCGACTGAAGGTAGGTGGTGCCACATCGCTGGGCACCGATCACGAGCAGGTGACGCGTCAACCCGACACCCGTTCGACGACGTGGTACGTGTCGTGGGCGCTCACGGCGTTGAGGGTGCGGACGACGTACTCGCCGAGCATCGAGAGCAGCGCGATGGTGACCCCGTTGAACACGGAGAGCAGCACCGCGATGGTGGTCCAGCCGGCGACCGGGGTGTCGACGAAGAACGACCGTACGACGTAGAAGAGGCCCAGCAGGAAGCTGACCGCGGCGATCACGAACCCGGCGGCGGCCGCGGCCCGCAGCGGGAACAGCGAGTAGCTGAACAGGATCGCGAACACCAGCCGCAGGATCCGGGTCAGGCCGTAGTTGCTCGAGCCCACCTCACGCTTGTCGTGCCGGACCAGCACGTCGGTCCGGTTGTTGGAGTAGAGCAGCGCCTGACCGGTGAGATAGGGGTGGGCGGTGCGCGAGTTGCAGATCCGGTCGACCACGTCACGCCGGAGGATCCGGAAGTTGGACACCGCGAGCCCGGGCGGCTGGGCGAACACCCGGCGGTTGATCATGCTGATCAGCTTCGTGCCGAGCTTGCGGTAGCCCGCCGACTTCTTGCGCTCGAAGCGGCCGAAGACCACGTCCCAGCCGTCCATCGCCTCGTCGATCAGCAGCAGCGCCTGGTCCGGCGGGTTCTGCATGTCGTCGTCCATGGTGATCACGTAGTCACCCGTCGTCTCGCGCAGGCCGGCGAGGTTGGCGTGGTGCTGACCGTAGTTCTGCAGGAGGTTGAGCGCCACGATGTGCTCGGAGGCCCGTGCCCTCTCGGAGATGACCTCCCAGCTCCGGTCGCGGCTGCCGTCGTTGACCAGGATCAGCTCGTAGCTGAGCCCGGCGCCCTCGAACACCTCGACGATGGTGTCGATGGTGCGACCGACCACGCCCTCGCTGTTGAACACCGGGACCACGATCGAGTATGTGTACGTGGTGCGGTCGGCGACCTTGGCGGCGGGCTTCGCCTCGCGGAACTGGTGGGCTCTCGCTTCGGTCACGTCAGATCGCTTTCTCAGGCGCGTTCGGCGAGTCGCCGCCGACGCCCGCAACTTACCTCAGCGCCGACGTCCCTAGACGGCAAGGCCAGCTAGGCACGCCGGTACGACGGCACCAGCTCGATCGCGAGCTGCTCCAGGAACAGGCCGACGTCGGTCACGATGCCGCGGGCCTGCGAGGAGCCCCGGTCGGCGAGCTTGGTGACGGTGGCCGGGTTGATGTCGACGCACACGAGGGGGATCGACGCGGGGAGGATGTTGCCCGTTGCCACCGAGTGCAGCATGGTCGCCACCATCAGGCAGAAGCCGACACCGGGGAGCTCGGCCCGCATCGCGCGCTGGCCGTCGATCACGTCGGTGTAGACATCCGGGAGCGGCCCGTCGTCGCGCACCGAGCCCACCAGCACGAACCTCTTGCCCTCCGTGACGAGCGCGTGCATCACGCCGCCGGTGAGCACGCCCTGGTCGACGGCGGCCTGGATCGAGCCGCACTTGCGGATCGTGTTGAGCGCGCGGATGTGGTGCTCGTGCCCGTGCTCGACGCCGCGGCCCACGGCCAGGTCGACGCCCAGCGAGGTGCCGTAGAGCGCCGACTCGATGTCGTGGGTGGCCAGCGCGTTGCCGGCGAAGAGGACGTCGACGTACCCGGCCTTGGCCAGCGCGACCATGGCCGGGGCGGCACCCGTGTGGATGACGCCCGGGCCGCCGACCCAGAGCACCTTCTGGCCGGCCGCCTTCGCAGCGCGCATGTTCTCGGCGACCTGGCGCACCAGCACCGCCTGCGGCTTCTCGCTGGACACGTCGGACTCCATGAAGCCGAACGACCCGCCGACCGCCTTGGCGAGGGGTGGCTCGACCTTGATCCCGTCGGCACCGCACACCACCTGCATTCCGGCCTTCACGTCGGCCATCGGCAGTGTGTAGAACCGCGGGGACTCACCCGCGTCGTCGTACACCAGGCCGCAGTCCATCTCGGGGTTGTCGACCATCAGCCACTTCCCGTCGAGCCGCACCCGGGTGACCAGGTTGGTCGTCGAGTAGAAGCCGTCGGGGAGGACGCCGTCCTGCTCGACGGGGTAGACCGAGGCCTGTCCCGGGTCGACCTGGTTGACACCGCGGGTCTGCAGCCGCATCAGGAGCCGCTGCAGCGACTCGTCGTCCTCCGCGGACACCGACAACACCGCGTGCGACTCGTCCTCCGCGTCATGGCCGACGTCCATCCGGGTGATCACGTAGTCGCCCTCGTAGCCCCGGATGTCGCTCAGGACCTGCGAGAGGATCCCCGAGTCCATCAGGTGCCCGGTGATCTCGACGTCCTGCTGGTGCAATGCCGTTCCTCTCCATCGAAACGGCCGCGGTCAGAGCCGTGCGCCGTCGTCCCAGTCACTGTCGGGCGGTTCCCGGCGCATCGTCGCGACCAGGTAGCCGAACCCGCCCACGAACCATGCCAGACACAGCATGCTCGCCCACGGGGGGAGGGACACCTGCAGCACGACGAGCACGAGCACCGCCACCGGGACGCCGAAGACGCCGGCCCAGGCGATCAGCCGCCGCGGCTCCGGCGTCGGCACCCGCTCCGGCTCCGGGGGCACGAAGTGGTCCTCGGGGTCGTCGTAGGCATCGAGCCAGTCGCGCGCCTCGGCGGGCTGCTCCTCAGGCTGCGACGGCGCGGCCGGTACCTGCGTTGCAGTCGGCTCCTCGGTCGGCTCCTTGGGGGGCTCGCCGGTCGGCTCGTCGGCGGTCGGGTCCAGCGTCACCCGGTCGCCGTAGTTGTCGACGATCGAACGCCACAGCAGGTCCTCGTCACGCGAGCCGGGCGTGATCTCGCGTCCCTCGCGGTTGTCGTCGTGCTCGTGTCCCACGGCTGGTCACCCGGTCACGCGGGCGATGAACTCCGCGGACTCGGCGAAGATCTGCGGCGCGTCGTTGTCGAGCGTGGCGACATGGTAGCTGTCCTCGAGGACCCGCTCGGTGACGTCGCGCGAGGAGATCCCGGCCAGGACGTTGCGGGTGGACTGCTCGTCCACCACGTGGTCCTCGCGGGACCTGAAGATCAGCACCGGCTGCGTCACCTTGGGCAGGTCGGCGCGCACCTGCTTCCAGCCCTGCATCATCGAGTGCAGCGCCTTCAGCGGCGTCTTCGTGTAGCCGTGCTCGGAGACGCCCTGCTTCTTGATGTCGTTGCCGATGCCGTTGAGGCCGGGCAGCAGCCGCTTGGCCAGGGGTACGGCGAGCAGCTGGCGGTTCTGGCTGGAGACCGCGGCGTTGACCAGCACCACTCCCGCGACGTCGTGCGGGTGGTTGGCGGCCAGCCAGAGCACGAGTCCGCCGCCCATCGAGAGCCCGCCGACGACGACCTCGTCGCACTCGCTCCGGAGCTTCTCGTAGGCGCTCTCGACCTCGGCGTACCAGTCCGCGAACGTGGTGCGGTTCATCTCCTGCCACGTGGTGCCGTGACCGGGCAGACGCGGGACGGACACGGCGTAGCCGAGGTCGGCGAGGTGCTCGCCCCAGGGACGCATCGACGCCGGGGAGCCGGTGAAGCCGTGGCTGAGGACGACCCCGATCCGCTTGCCGTCGGCGCGCGGAGCCCCTCCGGACGCAAAGGGCTCGGCATGAGGAGCCAGTTCCATCTGCGGGTCCTCCGGAAGGCGTGAAGGTCGGGTGTCGAGTCGCTGCTGCCCGGACGCCCGGGCGGGCGCGCGAACGCGTGGCTGCATCGTGTCACGCGGCGCCTAACCGGGCTAGGGTTCGTGAAATCCGTCCTGGGTGGTCTGGAGGTTTCGGTGTTCTACTGGTTCTTGAAGTGGGTGGCCCTGGGGCCCCTGCTCAAACTGGTGTATCGGCCGCAGACCGAGGGTGCCGACCACGTCCCCGTGGTGGGGCCCGCGATCCTCGCCAGCAACCACCTCTCCTACGCCGACTGGCTCTTCATGCCGCTCACGCTCACCCGACGCGTGACCTTCGTGGCCAAGGCCGAGTACTTCAACACCCCCGGCATCAAGGGCTGGTTCCAGAAGAAGTTCTTCTACGGGGCCGGCCAGGTCCCGATCGACCGCTCCGGGTCCGGAGCCGGCGAAGGCGCGCTCAGGGCGGCCAAGAAGGTGCTCGACTCCGGCGAGGTGTTCGGCATCTACCCCGAGGGGACCCGCTCGCCCGACGGCAAGCTCTACCGCGGCAGGACCGGTGTCGCGCGGCTCGCGCTCGAGACCGGCGCGAACGTGGTCCCGGTCGCGGTCGTCGGCACCGACGTCGTCGCACCTCCCGGCAAGAAGTTCGGCCGGGTCATCCGGCCCGTCGTACGCTTCGGCGAGCCGCTGGACTTCTCCCGCTACGAGGGCCTCGAGAAGGACCGCTACATCCTTCGCTCGATCACCGACGAGATCATGTACGAGATCATGCAGCTCTCCGGCCAGGAGTACGTCGACATGTACGCCTCCCGGGCCAAGGAGCTGGCGAAGGAGGAGCAGAAGAAGGAGAAGGGCGGGGACAAGGGCGCGGCTCCAGGCGACGTCGCAGAGTCCAAGGCATCCTGACCCGGTGAGCCCCTCGGTGAGCCCGTCGGTGAGCCCGTCCGGGACCGCCGACCCGGCGTCCTGGGCGGTCGAGAGCTCGATGTACCGCGCGCTCGCGGTGCTGCGGGTCGTCGTCCTGCTCAACGCGATCGGACTCGGCTGGTACCGCCGCGAGTCCCTCGACCACCCAGGAGCCGCGGTCGCCGTGCTCGCGGGCATGGCCGTCTGGACGGCGTTCGTCACCTGGGCGTACGCCGCGCCGCAGCGGCGCCGGGCTCCGCTGCTGGTCGCCGACCTGCTCGTCGCGCTGGTCGCGATCGCAGCCTCGCCGTACATCAAGGGCGACGACCTGCGCGCCACCCTGCCCGGCTTCTGGGTGATGGCCGTGGTGCTGGCCTGGGCGATCCACTGGCGGTGGCAGGGCGGGCTGGTGGCGGCGACGGCGGTGTCCGTGGCCGACCTCGCCGTCCGGTCGGAGATCACGCAGACCAACTACAGCAACATCTTCCTGCTGATGCTGGGCGGCCCGATCGTGGGCTTCCTGTCCGGGCTGCTGCAGGAGATGGCGCGCGACCGCGACCGCGCCGAGCGGTCGGCCGCGGCCGCCGCCGAGCGGGCGAGGCTGGCCCGGGTGGTGCACGACGGCGTGCTGCAGGTGCTGGCGCTGGTCCAGCGCCGCGGCGCCGAGCTCGGGGGCGAGGCCGCCGAGCTCGGCCGTCTGGCCGGGGAGCAGGAGGTGGCGTTGCGGGCGCTGGTGCAGACCCAGGAGACGTCCGGGGCCGGCGCGCCGGCCGGCCAGCGCGACCTCGCCATGCTGGTCACCGGACTGCAGGCCCGCACCACCCCGAAGGTGGAGGTCGCGGTGCCGGGCAACCCGGTGCCGGTGGCGGGTGCAGTCGCCGAGGAGGTGGTGGCGGTGGTGCGGGCCTGCCTCCACAACGTCACCGACCACGTCGGCAGCGACGCCCGGGCCTGGGTGCTGCTCGAGGACCTCGGTGACCAGGTCGCGGTCTCCGTGCGCGACGACGGGCCCGGGATCGCCGGTGGCCGGCTCGACGAGGCCGCCGCCGAGGGACGGCTCGGGGTCTCCGAGTCGATCCGCGGCCGGGTCGCCGGGCTCGGCGGGACCGCCACCTTGACCTCTGCGCCCGGGCAGGGCACCGAGTGGGAGTTCACGATCCCGAAGAAGGGCCGATCATGACAAGCACCCCACCAGGCCGCTCGCCGCGCCCGCGCCGCGGTGGGGGACCCGGAGAACCGGAGCGGCGCGAGATCCGGGTGATGGTGGTCGACGACCACCCGATGTGGCGCGAGGGTGTCGCCCGCGACCTCGAGGAGTCCGGGCTGCGGGTGGTGGCCACGGCCGGCACCGGCACCGAGGCGTTGGCACGGTTCCCCGCGGCCCGGCCGGACGTGGTCGTGCTCGACCTCCAGATCCCGGCGCCGAACGGCGTCGAGGTCACCGCGTCGATGGTGCGCGACAACCCCGCCGTACGCGTGCTGATCCTGTCCGCGTCCGGGGAGCAGCAGGACGTGCTCGACGCGGTGAAGGCCGGCGCGACGGGCTACCTGGTGAAGTCGGCCTCCCGGGCCGAGCTCCTCGCCGCGCTGCTGCGGGTGGCGGAGGGCGACACCGTGTTCACCCCGGGGCTCGCAGGACTGGTGCTGGGGGAGTACCGCCGGCTCTCCGACGCACCGGCCGTGCCCGACGAGCCGGACACGCCGCGGCTGACCGAGCGGGAGACGGAGGTGCTCCGGCTGGTGGCGAAGGGGATGTCGTACAAGCAGATCGCGGAGCGGTTGTTCCTGTCGCACCGGACGGTGCAGAACCATGTGCAGAACACGCTGCGGAAGCTGCAGCTGCACAACCGGGTGCAGCTGGTTCGGTACGCGATCGAGCAAGGGCTCGACGACGACCTGGAGCGCTGATGACCGACCTTCCCGTCCTCGACGCCGTCGAGCAGCGCGTGCTCGGAAGCCTGCTGGAGAAGCAGCGCACCGTGCCGGCCTCGTACCCGTTGTCGCTGAACGCCCTGCGCACGGCGTGCAACCAGTCCAGCAGCCGCGATCCCGTGGTCGACTACGACGAGCAGACGGTCGAGCGCACCGCGAGGGCGTTGAAGGACCGCGGCCTGCTGCGGATCGTGTGGGCCGACGCCGGACGCCGCACCCTGAAGTACCACCAGACGCTCGAGGAGGTGCTCGGCGTCGCCGACGACGAGCGGGCCCTGCTCACGGTGCTGCTGCTGCGCGGCCCGCAGGCGCCGGGGGAGCTGCGCACACGTACCGAGCGGCTGCACGCGTTCGCGGACCGCGCCGAGGTGGAGACCGTCCTCGATCGCCTCGCCGCGCGCGAGGCGCCCCTGGTGCGGCAGCTGGAGCGCCGGCCGGGACAGCAGGACGCGCGGTGGGTGCACCTGCTCGGTGAGGTGGCGGCCGTGGAGCAGTCCGCGCCGATCGGCGTCGTCGATCGCGAGAGCGTGTTGCGCGACGGCGAGGAGGCGCGCACCGAGCGCGTTCGCCGGACGTTCGACGCGGTCGCGGAGCCGTACGCCGCGGCGCTGGCCGACGAGCTCGACGACCTGCCGTTCGAGCGCTGGCTGCTGGACCGGGTCGCCGCCGACGCCGGCACCCGGCCGGTCGTGGAGGTGGGCTGTGGGCCCGGCCACGTCACGGCGTACCTGGCCCGGCGGGGGGCTCGGAGCCACGGGATCGACCTCTCGCCGGGGATGGTCGCGGAGGCCCGGCGCCGGTTCCCGGACGGCAGCTACGAGGTGGGCGACCTGCGCCGGCTGATGCGGCCGACGACCGGGGACGGCTGGGGTGTGGTGCTGGCCTGGTACTCGCTGATCCACCTGGCACAGTCGGAGATCCCGGCTGCCCTCGCGGCACTCGTCCGCCCGGTCCACTCCGGAGGCCGGCTCGTGCTGGCCCTGCATGCCGGCGCCGGGATCCGGCACACCGACACCTGGTTCGACGTCGAGGTCGATCTCGACGTCGTCCTGCACGACCCCGGATTCGTCCGGTCCGCGGCGGAGGCGGCGGGGCTCACGGACCTCGAGTGGTACCTCCGGGGGCCGCACACCCATCGGGGCGAGACCACGGAGCGGCTCTACGTGATCGGGCGCGTGCCTGGCTGACCAGGTCTGTCCTGTTCCAAGGCCGGGTGTCGGCCCGGGAAGATAGGGTCGCCGGGTAGCGTTGGGCACAGGGCATGGGTCCAACGGATCTGGAAGGAAGGCCGCGCATGGTGCTGTTTCGAGACAACCTCGGCAACGTCCTGCGCGCTGAGCGGATCCGGCAGGGGATGACGCTGCGCGAGCTGTCGGCCGATGCCCGGGTGAGCCTGGGGTACATCTCGGAGATCGAGCGCGGACACAAGGAAGCATCCTCAGAGCTGCTGGCGGCGCTCTGCGCCGCCCTCGACCTTCGCCTGTCCGAGGTGCTGCGCGAGGTGAGCGCCTCCGTGGCCGTGGAGGAGCAGCGACTGGCCGAGGAGATCTCCTCGATCGCTCCGGTGCCCGCCGGCGACGTGGTGGCAAGCGCCGCCTGACCGCCTCAGGCCACGCCGGCCGCCTGCTCCAGGGCGGCCACCTCGTCGTCGAGATGCGTGAGCAGCCGCTGCAGGTGCGGGACGCTGCGGCGGCAGCCGGTGAGGCCGAAGTCCATGTCCTGGTCGTAGCTGTTGCACGTGATGTTCAGCGCCATGCCCTGGATCGGGATCGACAGCGGGTAGGTGCCGACCATCTTGGCGCCGTTCATGTAGAGCGGCTTCTTGGGTCCCGGCACGTTGCTGATGATCAGGTTGAACGGCGGGCGCACGATCCCGTGGAGCCGCAGCATCGGGGTCACGATCGACGGCGCCATGCCGATGGCGCTCATGGCGAGGATCTGCACCGGCGTCATCGAGCCCAGGGCCTCCTTGCCGCTGAGCATCGACCGGTGGATCTGCTTGAGCCGATCAGCCGGGTCGGCAAGGTCCGTACCGAGCTTGACCATCACGGCGCCGACCGCGTTGCCACCCGTGTCCGAGGCGCTGCCCGCACTCTTGGCGTTGAGCCCGACGGGCACCATCGAGACCAGCGTGGCGTCGGGGAGCGCGTCGTGGTCGAGGAGGTAGGCACGCACCGCGCCGCTGCACATCGCCAGCACCACGTCGTTCAGGGTGGTCCCGGTCGCCCTGGAGATGCCGCGAAGCCGCTCGAGCGGCCAGCCCTGGGCGGCGAAGCGCCGCGAGCCCGTGATCGTGGTGTTGAACATGGTGCGGGGCGCGTACAACGACAGTGCCGACGTCTCGTTGCGGACGCCCGCGGTGAGCGTCCTGATCAGCGCGCCCGGAAGTCCGGCTGCCTCCGCGGTGATACCCATCGCCGTACGCATCGCATCGGCCGGCACCTCGCCGAGGCCGTGCTCGGTCTCCTCGTGCACGCGGGTGGCCTCGGCCTGTTCGCGGGCCGCCCATGGCGGCGGCAGGTCGCGCTTGTCGGGGCCGGTGCTCATCACGCTCTGCAGCAGCCGCATGGCGGAGACGCCGTCGACGAGCGCGTGGTGGATCTTCGTGTAGATCGCGATCCGGCCGTCGCGCAGGCCCTCGATCAGGTGCGCCTCCCACAGCGGGCGCTCACGGGCCAGGCGGGTGCCGTGCAGCCGCGAGCAGAGCTCGAGCAGCTCGCGGACCCGGCCGGGCTTGGGCAGCGCGCTGTGACGCACGTGGTGCTCGATGTCGAACTCCTGGTCCTCCGCCCAGACCCACTGGCCCGCGGTCTTGAGCGAGCGCTTCGGGTGCTTGAGGAACAGCGGCGCGATCTGGTCCACGTCGAGCATCTGCTGGTAGAGGTCCCGGGCGTAGTTGCGCCTCGCGCCCTCCGGCTTCTCATACAGCGCCAGACCGCCGACGTGCATGGGCATCGTGCGGTTCTCGGTCATCAGGAAACCAACGGCGGTGGGATCGATCGGAGCCGGCACAGGGAGCCCGCCTTTCGTGGTGTCCCGCGATCCTTGCGCGTTTCAGGCATCGACGAAAGTCAGGGTGACGCAGCGGGTAGGTTCTGATCGTGACCCTCGCCGAGAACCGCACCCAGGCCACTTCTCCTGCCGAGCCGGCGACGTTCGACTCGCTCGACCCGGCATCGGGATCCGTGGCCAGCACCCATCCCGTGCACACCGAGGACGACGTGCGCGCTGCCGTGGCCCGTGCGCGTGAGGCCGCCACCTGGTGGTCGGCCCTGTCGTACGACGAGCGTGCCGAGCTGCTCGGCGCCTGGAAGTCCGTGATCGCCCAGCGGATCGACGAGCTGGCCGAGGTCATGCGCCGCGAGATGGGCAAGCCGCACGCCGATGGAGTGCTCGAGGCCGCCCTCGCGGTGGACCACCTGGCCTGGGCGGCCGGTCACGCGGAGAAGGTGCTCAGGCGCCGAAGCGTCCTGCCCGGGCTGGTGATGTCCAACCAGGCGGCGACCGTCGGCTACCGCCCGCTCGGCGTCGTGGGCGTGATCGGCCCGTGGAACTACCCGGTGTTCACCCCGATGGGCTCCATCGGCTACGCGTTGGCGGCCGGAAATGCCGTGGTGTTCAAGCCGAGTGAGTACAGCCCCGGTGTCGGCACCTGGCTGGCCGCCACCTTCGCCGAGGTGGTCGACCGGCCGGTCTTCCAGGTCGTCACTGGTTGGGGCGAGACCGGCGCTGCGCTTTGCCGGGCAGGCGTGGACAAGGTGGCGTTCACCGGCTCCTCCGCGACCGGCAGGCGCGTGATGGCGGCGTGCGCCGAGACGCTGACACCGGTGGTGATCGAGGCCGGCGGCAAGGACGCCGTCCTCGTCGACGCCGACGCCGACCTCGAGGCGGCGGCCGACGCGGCGATCTGGGGGGCGTGCAGCAACGCCGGCCAGACCTGCACCGGCGTGGAGCGGGTCTACGTGCACGAGCGCGTCTACGACGACTTCCTCGCGGGCATCATCGACAAGGCCAAGGACCTGCACGCCGACGCCGGGCCGGCATCGAAGATCGGGCCGATCACGATGCCCAAGCAGCTGGACGTGATCCGCTCGCACATCGAGGACGCCATCGCCAGGGGCGGGAAGGCCGTGCTCGGCGGTCCGGACGCCGTCGGCGAGCGGTTCGTGCAGCCGACGATCCTGGTCGACGTACCCGAGGACTCCGCGGCCGTGCAGGAGGAGACCTTCGGACCGACCGTGACCGTCACCCGGGTGCGCGACATGGACGAGGCCGTCGCGCGCGCCAACGCCACCCGCTTCGGCCTCGGCTCCACCGTCTTCGCCAAGGAACACGGCATGGAGATCGCGGAGCGGATCCGGTCCGGCATGACCGCGGTCAACGGCGTGATCACGTTCGCGGCGATCCCCTCCCTACCGTTCGGCGGCGTGGGCGACTCCGGGTTCGGCCGGATACACGGGGCCGACGGGCTCCGGGAGTTCAGCTACGCGCACGCCATCGCACGCCAGCGGTTCAAGCCGATGATGAACCTCACCTCGTTCACACGCACGGCGAAGCAGGACAGGCAGCTCACCCGTCTGGTCAGGCTGCTGCACGGCCGCGGCTCGAAGAAGAACCGCTAGCGCTCGTCAGGCGTGCTGTGAGCCATCCCTCGTCGCTCGACCTCGCCCTCTCGCGGTCGCGCATGTCGCTGTCGCAGCGCCTCGGGCGGCTGCGCGTGCGGTCGTGGCAGGTCGGTCAGTGCGCCGTGGCGGCCGGGGTCGCCTGGTTCGTGGCGGCGGACGTGTTCGGCCACGACTCGCCGTTCTTCGCGCCGATCGCGGCCGTGGTCTCGCTCGGCACCAGCTACGGTCAGAGGCTGCGCCGGGTGGGCGAGGTGACCCTGGGGGTCGCCGTCGGCGTGTTCCTCGGCGACCTGATCACGCACCTGATCGGCACGGGTGCCTGGCAGGTGGCGCTGATCGTCTCGCTGGCCATGAGCACGGCGCTGCTGCTCGACGCCGGCCAGATCTTCGTGACCCAGGCGGCGGTGCAGTCGATCGTCGTGAGCACCCTGCTGCCCGACCCCGGCGCCGCGTTCACGCGCTGGACCGATGCTCTGATCGGCGGGGCGGTCGCGCTGGTCGCGGCCACCGTGGTGCCGAGGGCGCCGTTGCGGAGACCACGCGAGCAGGCGGCCGTCGTCGTACGCAAGATCGGAGAGCTGCTGCGGGCTGCGGCCGACAGCATCGAGGACGGCGACGTCGACCGAGCCGTGCGCGTGATGCAGGACGCGCGCACCACCGACGTGCTGATCCGGGAGCTCCGGGACGCCGCCGACGAAGGGCTGTCGGTGCTGGCATCGTCGCCGTTCCGGTTGCGGCACCGGGGACCGGTCCGGGCGATGGCCGAGCTGGTCGAGCCGATGGACTTCGCGCTGCGCAACACCCGGGTGCTGGTACGACGCGTGGCCGTGGCGTGCTACCGCCGCGAGTCGATGCCCATCGGCTACGCGACGCTCAGCCGTGACCTGGCGACCTGTGCCGACGAGGTGGCGGAGGAGCTCGCGGCCGGGCGGATGGCCGAGGCAGCACGGGACCACCTCGTCATGCTCGGTCGCGCCAGCTCGACCGTCGTACGCACCGGCGACCTGTCCGGCGAGGTGGTGCTCGCGCAGGTGCGCTCGATCATCGCCGACCTGCTCGCGGTCTCCGGCATGGACCCGTTCGAGGCCACAGACGAGATCCCGCCGCTGGGCCAGACCTAGTTCGAGAGCTCGCGCACCACGGAGTCGACGACCGCCACCAGGTCACCGCCGGTTTCGTCGGCGACCGCCCGCTGCCGCTGGTAGGACGCGCCCTTGCGCGGGATGTCCTCGACCGCGGCCAGCTCACGCTCGCACCCGAGCCGCTTCGCCACCGGACCGAGCCGGTCGAGGAGGCACTCGAGATCCTCCAGCAGCAGCCGCTCGGCGGACCGGTCGTCGAGGACGATCCAGGCGTCGAGCCCGTAGCGGGCGCTGCGCCACTTGTTCTCCTGCACGTGCCACGGCGGCATCGACGGCAGCGTCTCGCCCGCCTCCAGCCGCTGCTCGAGGTCGACGACGAGGCAGTGCGTGAGGGCGACCAGGGACTCCATCTCGGCCATCGTGGAGACTCCGTCGCAGATCCGGACCTCGATCGTGCCCAGCCGCGGCGCCGGGCGCACGTCCCAGCGGATCTCGTCCACCTGCTCGATCACGCCGGTGGTGAGCAGGTCCTGGGTGTAGCCCTCGAACTCCGCCCAGGACTCGAACTGGAACGGCAGCCCCGCCGTCGGCAGCTGTTGGAACATCATCGCCCGGTTGCTGGCGTAGCCGGTGTCCAGGCCGGCCCAGACCGGTGACGACGCGGAGAGCGCCTGGAGGTGGGGGTACTGGTTAAGGAGCGAGGTGAGGATGGGCAGCACGTGGTCGCGGTTGCGCAGGCCCACGTGCACGTGGACGCCCCAGATCAGCATCTGCCGGCCCCACCACTGGGTGCGCGCGATCAGCTCCTCGTAGCGGTGGCCCTCGGTCAGGATCTGCTGGGACCACTCCGCGAACGGGTGCGTGCCCGCGCTGAAGAGGTCGACGCCGAGGCCGTCGGTGATCGGCCGCACCAGGTCGATGTGCTCGGCCAGCTGGTCCATCGCCTCCGCGGTGGTGGTGCAGATCCCGGTGGTCACCTCGATCGTGTTGCGGAGCAGCTCGTGGTGGAGGTGCGGGTCCTCGCCGTGGGTCGCCGCGAAGCCGTCGAAGACCTCACGGGCGGCGTTGACCAGGTCACGGGTGGTCTTGTCGACCAGACCGAACTCCCACTCGACGCCCAGCGTCGGGCCGGCGGAGGCGGCGAAGTCGATACCCATCGTCCGATCGTTCCACAACCCGTGGGAGCCGCCGTCACCCCAACGACGTGTTCCGGAACCGGGCCAGCCACTCCTGCGAGGTGACCGGGTCGAACGGCGGCTCCCGGTCGCGTACGGCGGCGTGGACCCGGTCGCAGGACGCCGTCGCCCCGGAGACCAGGTCAGCGGGGTAGCCGAGCGACACCCGGTGCTCGGCGAACTCGTCCTCGTCGTCGACCCACACCCGCCCGGTGGTCCCTCGAATCACGTCGAGGTCGAGGTCGACGGCGCGCAGCCGGCTCTCGCCGTCGTACCAGACCGCGGGCGTCGCGATGTCGACGTACACGTCGCACGGTCGCTGCGGGTCGTCGCCGTAGAAGCTGGCGAGGTACCAGTCGTCGTACGGCGCGAGCGTCACGTGGTCGGCGGCAGCGGTAAGCGACCGCGTCGCGCTGGCCATGAGCGTGCCCCGCGCGACCCCGCACCAAATGCCGTGCTGGTCCGCCCCGAGCCGCACCGCGTCGAATTCCCAGTGCCGGTCGTCGGGCCACTTGCGGCACTCGATTCGGACCTGGTGCATGGGGGGAGCGTAGGGGCCGAACACCACGGTCCCGTGGTATCCGGCCACTTCCCGATCGGTGTGTCCGTAGGGAAGCGGTGGTTCGGCTAGGGAAGTCCGCGCCGTTCCACGTACCCAAGGCATGCCCATGGGCCGGTTGTCCACAGCCTCCAGGTGGAGATCTCCAGAGCTGGCACCCGATCGGGATCCTGCGAGACATGGATGACAGCTTGCAGTTGATGCGCGACACCGGCATCGCCCTGCGCCGGGAGATGCTCGAGCGAGGGGCGAACGACAAGCAGATCAAGGCGTCCGTCCGAGCCGGCCTGTTGCACCGGATCCGACGAGGCGCCTACACCACGACGGACCAGTGGGCGGAGGCGTCGGCGACCGAGCGGCACCGCCTCCGATGCGTGGCGGCGCTGCGGGTGATGCCCGGCCGGGTGGCGCTCACGCACGCGTCGGCACTGATCGCCCACGGCATCGACGTCTGGGGCGCAGACCTGTCCGTCGTTCACGTGACCCGACTGGACGGAGCCAATGGGCGCACGTGTGCCGGCATCCGGCATCACGAAGGCACGATCGAGGAGGGAGACGTCGACCTGACGGCGTCCGGCCTGTTGGCGACAACACCCATCCGAGCGGTGATCGAGCACTCCTCCGTGTCGTCGGTCGTGTCGGGCCTGGTGTCGGCCGATCACGCCCTCAACAAAGGACATTTCAACGTCGACAATCTGCACGTCTACCACGAGCGCGTGCTGCACTGGCCCGGCATGCGGCAGATGCAGCTCGTCGTGCGGCTGGCTGACGGACGCTCGGAGTCACCAGGGGAGACGCGCACGCGACACCTGTGCTGGCGAGGTGGATTGCCCGCGCCGCAGCTGCAGTACGAGGTGTTCGATGCGCACGGACGGCTCGTCGGTCGTACCGACTTCGCCTGGCCGGCCTACGGCCTCCTCGGCGAGTTCGACGGCCGAGGCAAGTACCTCCGAAGCTTCAAACCGGGTCAGTCGGTGACTGACGTCGTGCTGGCCGAGAAGGCGCGCGAGGACCGGATCCGTGAGATCACACGCTGGACGTTCGTCCGGATCACCTGGCCTGAGCTCGCGCGCTACGCGGAGACCGCCGAGCGGATCCGGCGACAGCTGCTCCGCGCGGCCTGAGGTCGCCGAACTTCCCTAGCCGATCGGCCCCTTCCCCAGCGTTGCAGCGCTAGGGAAGCGGGCGGATACCACGGGACCGTGGTAACTGCCGGCCCCGTGACCAGGCCCTATCGCTGCACCGGGAAACGCCGCCGCCCGACCCGCACGAGGACGTCCTGGTAGCGGGCGCCGACGAGGCGGGCGAACTGGTGCAGGACGTGGGCGTCGGCACCGACCAGCTGGCGGGGCTTGTTGGTGAGCACCGCCTTGACGATGATCGCGGCGGCGCGCTCGGGGGACATCCTCGCCAGCTCGTTGTCGAAGGTGGCCGTCACGCTGGCGTGGCTCTCGCCGCGGGTCACCCGGCCGTTGCGGACGATGCCGGTCTTGATCCCGCCGGGGTGCACGCAGGTGACGCCGACCGGGTGGCCGGCCAGCAGCATGTCCTGGCGCACGGCCTCGGTGAAGCCGCGGACCGCGAACTTCGAGGCGTTGTACGTCGACGAGCCGGCGACCGAGATCAGCCCGAAGAGCGACGAGATGTTGACCAGGTGACCGTCGCCGGACGCGATCAGGTGAGGCAGGAACTCCTTCGTGCCGTGCACGACGCCCCAGAAGTTCACGCCCATCAGCCAGTCGAAGTCGGCGTACTCCATCTCGGTGACCGGGCCCGTGTGCGAGACGCCGGCGTTGTTGACCACCACGTTGACCCGGCCGAACTGGTCGTTCACGGCCAGCGCGTACGCCGCGAACCCGGCGCGGTCGCTGACGTCGAGCACGTCGGAGCGCACCTCGCGCGCCCAGGCGTTCTTCAGCAGCTCGACGGTCTCGGCCAGGCCGGCCTCGTTCCAGTCGCAGACGGCCACCAGCGCGCCGCGGCCGGCGACGTCGAGCGCGAGCGCGCGCCCGATGCCGGAGCCGGCGCCGGTGATCACGACCACCTTGCCGTCCAGCGTCCTCATGCGACGTCCTCCTTGCTGGTCGGGGCGTCACGCGCGGTGACGACGTAGGCGTCGGGGTCGAAGCTACCGAGCTGACGACGCAGGGTGAAGGTGCTCCGCGGCCACAGCACGGTGTTGCGGCCGTGCTCGTCGAGATACCAGCTCGAGCAGCCGCCGGTGCTCCACACTGTGCGCGCCATTCGCTTGTGCAGCGCCTCGTTCCACACCGCCTGCGCGTCTGCCCGCGGTTCGATGCTGGCGAGCCCGAGCTCGCCCAGGGCACGCAGGGCGCCGAGGATGTAGGCGATCTGCGACTCGATCACGAACACCATGCTCGAGTGTCCGAGGCCGGTGTTGGGGCCGACGATCTGGAACAGGTTGGGGAACCCGGCGACGGTGGTGCCCTTGTAGGCCATCATCCCGCTCTCACGCCAGGCGTCGGCGAGCGAGCGGCCGTCGCTGCCCTTGAGGTGGTGCGCGATCGGCTGGTCGGTGGTGTGGAAGCCGGTGGCCACGATCAGGCAGTCGACCTCGCGCTCGGTGCCGTCGGCGGTCACGATGCCGGTCGGCGTGATCTCGCGGATCCCGTCGGTGACCAGGTCGACGTCGTCGCGGTCGAGGGCCGGGTAGTAGTCGTTGGAGATCAGGACCCGCTTGCAGCCGAGGCGGTAGTCGGGTGTCACCTGCGCACGCAGCGCCGGGTCGCTGATGCCGCTCGCGATGTGCCTGGCCGCGATCTTCTCGGCGGGCGCCGCGAGGGCGGGCGCGAGCGTGAACGCGGGCACGTAGCCCTCGCGCCCCCAGTAGACCCCGGTGCGGTAGAGCCGCTGGAGGCCGGGGAGAAACCGGAAGCCGAGCCGCTCGACCGCCGTGTACGCACGGTCGCTGCGCGGCATCACCCAGGGCGCGGTGCGCTGGTAGACGTCGAGGTGGCCCACCCGTTCGGCGATGGCGGGCACGATCTGGATCGCCGACGCCCCGGTGCCGATCACGGCGACGCGCTTGCCGGTGAGGTCGTAGTCGTGGTTCCAACGCGAGGAGTGGAACACCTCGCCGGCCAAGCTGTCGATGCCAGCGATCTCTGGCAGCTTGGGCTCCGAGAGCCCGCCGGACCCGGTGACCAGGACGTCGGCGAGCACGGTGCCGGCCGAGGTGGTGACCGTCCAGGCCCGTGCCTCGTCGTCCCAGGCCGCCTGCTCCACCGTGGTACCGAACCGGAACCGGTCGAGCGTGCCGGACTCACGGGCGACGCGCTGCAGGTAGGCCTGGATCTCCCGCTGCGGGGAGAAGGACCGGGTCCAGTGCGGGTTGGGGGCGAACGAGAAGCTGTAGAGCTGGCTGGGTACGTCGCACGCCGCACCGGGGTAGGTGTTGTCGCGCCAGGTGCCCCCGACGTCGTCGCCCCTGTCGACCACCAGGAAGTCGGTCAGACCGGACTCCTGCAGCTTGATCGCGGTGCCGAGGCCGGCGAACCCGGCGCCGATCACGAACACCGTGACGTGGTGAGGGAGCGGGGTGGGCGCGGAGGCTGTCTGCGTCGTGACCATGCGTCGAAACGTAGTGCTCGACTGGTTGGCCGACCAGCACGGAGTGACCCGTGACGAGCTGCTCGCGGCGCTCGCCGGGCCGCCCCAATAGTGTTGATCTGACAAGAACTGACGGTAGAGTGTGCAGGTGGTGTACACCAGCGACTACCCGATCTTCTCGGTCACGGTCGACGTGGTCGCGCTCACGATCAGCTCCGACACCCTGTGCGCGCTCGTCGTACGACGGGGCGAGGAGCCGCACCGCGGACGCTGGGCGCTGCCGGGAGGCTTCGTGCACGTCGACGAGGATCTTGCGCCGGCTGCCGAGCGTGAGCTGCTCGAGGAGACGGGCGTGCGGGTCGACGCGCTCGAGCAGCTGGCGACGTACGGCGCGCCGGGTCGTGACCCGCGCGGGCGCACGGTGAGCGTGGCCCACCTGGCGGTGATCCCCTGGGCGCCCGAGGCGCAGTCGGGCTCCGACGCAGCCGATGTGGAATGGCGGCCGGTGACGACGCTGCTGCGGTCACGACAGCTGGCGTTCGACCACCGCACGATCCTTGCGGATGGCGTGGAGCGGGCGCGGTCGAAGCTCGAGTACACCAACCTCGCCACCCGCTTCGTCCCGGAGCTCTTCACGATCACCGAGCTGCGTGCGGTGTACGACGTGATCTGGGGGAGCGAGCTCGACCCTGGGAACTTCCACCGCAAGGTGGTGAGCGGAACCGACGGCTTCGTCGAGGAGACGGGGGAGCGTCGTGTGGGAGGGGCTGGGCGTCCGGCCCGACTGTTCCGGACCGGGCCAGCGGCTTCGCTGAACCCACCGCTGACCCGCTCCGGACAGATGCGTGGGCCCCGGCGTTGACGGCCGGGGCCCACGAAAGGACTGGTTCCTCGGATGGGCTAACCGAAGATGCTGACGCCTCCAGGCCCGACCAACAGACCGACGACGATCAGGAGGATCCCAAAGAGGAGCTGTCCGCGAATCGCCGTCACGATGCCGGCGATCACCAGGATCACTGCGATCAGCCAGAGAAGTGTTGCCATGTTGTGTGACTCCCTCCGAGTCTTTGCGCGCGACCTTGAGTCTTCGTGCGCGACCTTTCGAGTGTTCTACCCCGCCGACACCCGGTCCACACCCCGACGGGTGCCTGGATTCAGGGCGCTATGAAGGTCCTACGGAGGGGCGCGGCACGAAGTCCCGGGTGCGAAGAAGGACAAACCGCATCACCGTGACAAACAGGGTAGCGCCGGTCAGCGCCACCACCTCGATGCCGTGGCGCTACGGCAACGAGATCGTGAACGTCGTGTCGCCCGGACGGCTGTCCAACGCGGCGGACCCGCCGTGGGCCCCGGCGATCGCGCGTACCAGCGAGAGGCCGAGCCCGGCGCCGCCGGAGGCCCGGGTGCGCGACGTGTCGCCGCGGGTGAACCGCTCGAAGACCCGTCCGCGCAGGCCGTCAGGGACTCCGGGGCCGTCATCGTGCACCGTGATCCGGACGTCCTCGCCCTCCCCCGGACGTGGGCGTGCGCCGATCGTGACGGTGGTGCCGGCCGGGGTGTGCCGGCGGGCGTTGTTGATCAGGTTCGTGACCACCTGGTGCAGCCGGTGCTCGTCACCGACGACGGTGACCGGCTCCTCGGGGAGGTCGAGCCGCCAGACGTGCTCCGGGGCGACGACCTTCGCGTCGGCCACCGCCTCCAGCAGCAGCCGGGTGACGTCGACCTCCTCGCGCTCCAGCGGCCGGCCGGAGTCGAGCCTCGCCAGCAGCAGCATGTCGGCGACCAACGTGGACATCCGGGTCGCCTCGGTCTCGACCTTGCCCATCGCCTGTGAGAGCATCTCGGCGTCGTCCGGCGTACGTCGGCTCAGCTCGGCGTAGCCGTGGATCGTCGACAACGGCGTGCGCAGCTCGTGGGACGCGTCGGCCACGAACTGGCGCACCTGCTGCTCGCTACGGTGCCGGGCGTCGAGCGCGGAGTCGACGTGGTCGAGCAGGGTGTTGAGGGCGGACCCGACCTGGCCGACCTCGGTGGCGGGATCGGTGTAGCGCTCGGGCACGCGGGTGTCGATCGTCTGGCCGCTGGCGTCGAGCGGCATCGCGGTCACGTCGTACGCCGTGGCGGCCACGTCCCGCAGCGGTCGCAGCTGGCGGCGCACCAGCATCAGCCCGAGCAGCCCGGCGAGCACGATCCCGGACGAGGCGAGCAGAGAGCTGCGGAGCAGCAGGCTCTCGATGGTGTCGTGGATCTCGGTCATCGGCAGGCCGGTGGCCAGCACCCGGTCCTGGGAGTCGCGGATCACGACCACGCGGTAGTCGCCGAGCCCGTCCAGGGAGACCGTGCGGGCCTTGCCGTCGACCGGGAGTTCGTCGAGCTGGCCTACGGCGCTCGTGGAGAGCGCCTCGATCTCGTCGTAGGTGTCCCCGAGCACCCCGCCCACGGGCGGGGACGCGGACAGCACCGCGACCATCGTGTCCGGGCTCTGCGGCCTCCGGCCGAACGCGCCGTCGTCGCCGTCGCCCGGTCCCTGCCCGTCGGGTCCGTGCTCGTCCGGATGGACGGCCCGGTCCAGGGACGCGTGCACCTGCTGGTCGAGCCGCGACGTGAGGTACTGGTTCATCACCACCGTTGTCGCGAGGACCACCAGCACGCTTACCAGCGCCACCAGTGCGACCGAGGTCGCGACCAGCCGGACGGTGAGGGACTTGGTGAGGGCGGGTACGCGCATCGGGCTCAGTCCGTCGGCTTCAGGACGTACCCCGCGCCGCGCATCGTGTGGATCATCGGCTCCCGGCCGGCGTCGATCTTCTTGCGCAGGTAGGAGATGTACAGCTCGACCACGTTGGCCTGGCCGCCGAAGTCGTAGTTCCAGACACGGTCGAGGATCTGGGCCTTCGAGAGCACTCGCCTCGGGTTGCGCATCAGGTAGCGCAGGAGCTCGAACTCGGTCGCCGTGAGCGCGATCTCCTCGCCGCCGCGGCGCACCTCGTGGGAGTCCTCGTCGAGCACCAGGTCGCCGACCGTCAGCACGTTGCTGGCCGCGTGGTCGGAGGCGCCAGAGCGACGCATCAGTCCGCGCAGCCGGGCAACGACCTCCTCCAGGCTGAACGGCTTGGTGACGTAGTCGTCGCCGCCGGCCGTGAGACCCGCCACGCGGTCCTCGACGGAG
>Ga0207648_10001672_pt1 | contig 24277 bp, 21 predicted proteins | sample KBSMisM32_FD_184310 | JGI IMG/M metagenome (GOLD analysis project Ga0207648, IMG submission 184310) | Miscanthus rhizosphere microbial communities from Kellogg Biological Station, Michigan, USA - KBS Miscanthus M3-2 (SPAdes) (version 2) | ecosystem: Host-associated > Plants > Roots >...
AAAGGTCCTAGCCTGCGAAGGGATCGGGCGGGCGTACCCACCGGAACGGGCTGTTGAGCAGGCGGAACGTGTCGAGATCCAGCAGCGTCAGCCGCACGCGGAGATGATGGCCGTCCATGTCGCCGTCGAGCACGAGCCGATCCGGCGCCGGCCGCTGCAGCGTGAAGCTGGCTCGCCACGTCGTGCTGGCGCCCTTCGTCAGCGACAGCACCGCGGCGCCGAGGTCGAGCGATGCGCCGTAGTGCGCCAGCGAATCGTCGATTCGCTGGACGACCACGACGGCCGGCGTGTCGAAAATCACCCGCCGCCAGCGGCGGTCGTAGTCGTTGAGCGCAACCGGCCGCGCCTCGCCGTCCACCTGCAGCTCCTCGACGTTCCAGATGCCGTAGAGCGCCGACCGCGGCGCGCGTCCGCCGCCATCGCCGTACCACAGGCGGACGCTGAGCGCGGCGAACGTCGCCATCAGATACACGCCGAAGACGAGCTGCGCGATTACCGCGGTGCGGTTGTGGCGCGCGGCGTGGAACAGTGGCGCCGGCGTGGACGGTCCGGCGGCCCGTCCGAGGAACACCGCGATAAGGCGGGGCACGTCGGGCGCGAGCAGCACCACGGCCATGGCCAGCAGGTGAAACGAGATCTGCTTCAGGCCGAAGTCGTAGGCCATGTTGAGCAGGAACACCTGCAGCATGTCGATGAGCGCCAGCGCCGCGCCGGCCGTGGCGGTAGCGGGCGTGAGGAGGAGCGCGCCGGCCAGCAGTTCGGCGCAGCCGGTGGCGATCTGGTAGGGCAGCGATGCGCCCACGAAGGTCCACAGCAGATCCGACAACGACGAGGCGCCGACCGGCTCGATCAGCGTCACGAGCCCCGGCGGCGGGAACTGCGACGGGATCACCTTGGCCATCCCGTAATAGAACATCTGCGCCGCGAGCGCGAGTCGCAGGAACAGCCGGAACCATACTCGCAGCCGATCGTCGCGTCCGCGATCGAGCCAGCACCACACGGCCGTGATCGCGACGGAGAGCGCGAGCAGCCAGGCCAATTGCACCCAGTGGAAGACGGTGTCGCCGCTGTTGCCGGTGAAGACCATCGGTCCGCTGACACCGAACACGTTCGCGGCGCACCACTCGGTGATCTGACGCATGGGCCAGCGCGTGCCGAAGGCCGGCAGCGCCGCACCCGGGACGATGAGGAGGCCGCCGGCTATCTGCGTGGCGAGGGAGTAGAGCCCGAAGTAGACGACGCCAAAACGGAAGAGCACGCGAGCGCGATTCTGGCACAGGGCGCATAGAACGTCTCGAGCGCAGTGCGAACGGGCGGCGACGCGCGCTCGAAGTCGTGCCTGGCGAGTGCTTCGAGCCAATCGGCGTGGGTCTCGTCGGCCAGGGCGTATTCGCCGAGACGCGGCGCGCGGCCGGTGTCGAAATTGAGGTTCGACAGGGTCAGCGTGCCGTCGCCGACGGCTCGCACGAGCGCGCTGAAGCGCGCATGTGCCTGCGTCATGCTGTCCTCGAAGAGGCGGTCGACGTCGGGCGTGGGCGCCTTGAACGCGAGCGGCTTCAGCGGCCCCACTTTCGGCACGAGCCGGTAGACGAACGCGAGGAAGCGCGCCATCCGGCCCGGCTTCTGGTAATTGAGCCCGTAAGCCTGCTCGTAGTCTTTCGGACTGAAGGCGAAGACCTCCAGGTCCTTCGTGTCGCGCCCCGCGGCCGCGGTCAACGCCGGAATCAGCTGGCTGACCGAATAGCGGTAGGTGGAGATGGCGCGCTCTTCGTCGGCGAAGACGTCGGACATCTCGAGTCCGTACGTGTCGCGGAACGCGCGCTCGAGGAGCGGGGTGGCCACCTGGAAGTCGAGCAGCGAGCGGTACTGGGTGAAGTTGTAGCGCCCGCGCGCCGCCTGCGCGACGTCGAACGAGAACTCGACGATGACGTGCTGCTTGGGCGCCTGGACGTAGGTGACCGCATCGCCGAACTTCGCGCGCAGCTTGGGGAACGTCATCGGCACCGAGAGGTTGACGGCCCGGGGGTGCCCGGTGATGTCGTTGGCGTAGTGCGCCAGCGCGCCCAGCGCAAAGGCGAACTCGTCCACGGTCTGGGCGTCGCGAAGCAAGGCGGTGACGAAGTCGCCGCTGCGGGCATAGTGCAGCAGGTTGCTGAAGAACTTGTTGCCGAACGGGTAGTAGCCCAGGTCCTGGATGACCGAGCCGCCGTAGGCGAAGGAACGCGCGCGCTCCAGCGCTTCGGGTGTGGCGCGCGGGAACCGTTGCAGCAGGAGCGGCCGCAGCTCGCGGTCCCACGCCTCGTCGATCGCCGACTCGTGCGCCAGCACCGAATAGGCGTGGACGGAGACGGGCGCACTCAGCCACAGCGCCAGCACGATCGCGGGGACGAACAGCGTGACCAGCGGCCGAGTCGACACACACTCGACCCTGCAAAGCGGGTACCTTAGGCGGGATGTCCATGCTCATCCACACTCCAGGCGCGCGAGCCATCCTCGCGTTCACGGTTCTGAGCCTTGCCGGCTGCCGATCGCAGCCGTCCAACGCGCCGGCATCGCCACCCTCCGGGGCGCCCGGCACGGCGGCCGTGCACGGCGTCGACCCGCAAAACATGGATCGCACGGTCGATCCCGGCGACGACTTCTACAAGTTCGCCAACGGCGCCTGGATGGCGCGCGCCGAGATTCCACCGGACCGCAGTACGTGGGGACCGAGCGAGGCGATGACCGAGGAGGCGGCCAGCCGCACGCGCGGGCTGCTCGAGGAGGCCGCCAAGGCGTCCCCGGCAGCAGGCACGGTGCAGCAGCAGTCGGCGGACTACTACACGAGCTACATGGACGAGGCCGGAATCGAGGCCAAGGGGTTGGCGCCGCTGAAGCCGATGCTCGATCGCATCGCCGCGATCGACTCCCACAGTGCCCTGTCGCGCGCCCTCGGCGAAGAGCTGCGGGCGGACGTGGACGCGCTCAACAACACCAACTTCCGCACCGATCGCCTGTTCGGTGTGTGGATCACGGCCGCGCTCGACGATCCCTCGGTGACGCGGCCCTATCTGCTGCAGGGCGGGCTCGACCTGCCCGATCGCGAGTACTACCTCGACGCCTCGCCGCGGATGGCGGAAGTGCGCACGGCGCTGGCCGGCCACGTCGCCCGTACGCTGGCGCTGGCGGGCGTGCCCAATGCCGACGCCGCGGCGTCGGCGATCGTGGCGCTCGAAACGAAGATGGCGCGCGCGCACGCCTCGCGAGCCGAGTCGCTCGACGTGCTGAAAGCCAACAACCCGTGGCGCCGCGAGGACTTTGCCCGCAAGGCGCCGGGTCTCGACTGGGACGCGTTTCTGGCGGGCGCGCGCCTCGGCACCGAGCCGGTGATCATCGCGTGGCATCCAGGCGCCGTGCGCGGTCTGTCGGCGCTCGTGCGCAGCGAGCCGCTCGATTCGTGGAAGCGCTGGCTGACGTTCCACGCGATCGATCGCAACGCCGCCGTCCTGCCCAAAGCGTTCGTGGACGAGCGCTTCGCGTTTCACGGCAAGGTGCTGAACGGCACGCCGCAGCTGGCCGAGCGGTGGAAGCGCGGCGTGGCGGCCACCAACGCCGCGATTCCGGAAGCCGTCGGACAGATCTACGTGGCGCGCTACTTCCCGCCCGAAACCAAGGCGCAGATGCAGGCCATGGTCAAGAACCTGGTGACCGCCTTCGGTGCGCGTATCGATCGGCTCGAGTGGCTGTCACCCGACACGAAGCGCAAGGCCCGGCAGAAGCTGGCGACGTTGCGCGTGGGCGTGGGCTATCCCGATACGTGGGTGGACTATCGCGGCCTGCAGATCGTGAAGGGAGACGCCTTCGGCAACCGGCAGCGCGCCGAGCTCTTCGAATACGAGCGTCACCTCAAGAAACTCGGTAAGCCGGTGGACAAGGGCGAATGGTGGATGTCGCCCCAGACGGTGAACGCCCTGAACCTGCCGCTGCAGAACGCACTCAACTTTCCGGCCGCCATCCTCGCGCCGCCCTTCTTCGACCCCGCGGCGACGGCCGCCGCCAATTACGGCGCTACCGGCGCCACCATCGGCCACGAGATCACGCACAGCTTCGACGATCAGGGTGCGATGTTCGATGCGGACGGCCGGCTGTCGAACTGGTGGACCAAAGAGGACCTCGAGCATTTCCGCGCGGCGGGCAAGCAGCTGGCAGCACAGTTCGACGCCTACGCGCCGTTTCCGGATCTCCACGTCAACGGCACGCAGACCTTGAGCGAGAACATCGCCGACGTGGCGGGATTGGCCGCCGCGTACGACGGCTGGCGATTGTCGCTCGGCGGCGGCACGGCGCCGGTTGTGGGCGGCTTCACCGGGCCGCAGCAATTCTTCCTCGCCTACTCCCAGAGCTGGCTGGTCAAATGGCGCGAGCCGGCACTACGCCAGGCGGTGATCACCGACGGCCACGCGCCTGGGGAATATCGCGCCGACGCGGTGCGGAATCTGGACGAGTGGTACGAGGCGTTCGACGTGAAGCCGGGGCGCCGGCTGTATTTGGCCCCGGATCAGCGCGTTCGCGTCTGGTAGCCTCGAGGTACTACGATTGCAGCGATCGAGGGGTGATGAGCGTCTGGACACGGCCCAACGCTCCAGCTTTCAAGGACCGGCACGAAGCGGGCATTGCCCTGGCCGGCCTGCTGCAGGGCTATGCCCGCCGAAACGACGTGGTTGTGCTGGCGCTGCCGCGCGGCGGGGTGCCCGTCGCCTACGAAGTGTCCACCGCGCTGCATGTGCCGCTCGACGTCTTCTCGGTGCGCAAGCTCGGCGTGCCGGGCCACCCGGAGCTGGCGATGGGCGCGATCGCGAGCGGCGGCGTGCAGGTGCTCAACGACGACGTCCTGGCGTGGTATCGGCCGTCGGCTGACACCCTCGAGGCCGTGGCGCGGGTGGAGATGCGCGAGCTCGAACGGCGCGAGCGGCTCTACCGGGAAGGCCGCCCGCTGATGCTCGTCGAAGGACGCACCGTGATCCTGGTGGACGACGGGGTTGCCACTGGATCCACGATGCGCGCCGCCGTGGAGGCCGTCCGTCAACTGCGGGCCCGGCAGGTGGTGGTGGCCGCGCCCGTCGGCGCGCCCGACACCTGCCAGGCGATGCGCCACCTGGCCGACGACGTGGTGTGCGTGCTCACGCCGGATCAGTTCACGGCCGTGGGTGCGTGGTATCTCGATTTCAGCGAGACGACCGACGACGAGGTCCGGCGCCTCCTCAGCTCCCCAGCCCCTTAGCCCCCTCCAGGTTCTTACTTCGCGCCGCACTTGCCGCCGGGGCAGCGGTTGTTCTCCTCGCATACGTACTCGAAGAGGCCGTCCTTCTCCCACTCCGGCTTGGCCAGGATCTCGAACTCCTGCGTCCACGGCGCGGTGAAGGTCTTCGGATCGTCGATCGTCAGTGCGTACGAAATCGACGTCGGGCTCTTCCAGCGCAGGCGCTCGACCGTCCGCATGGCGTCGCTGTGCATCCGGTACTCTTTCGGGTTCGTGTAGTAGTAGTCGTCAAGGCCCCAGCGCTTGAAGTTCACGGTCTCGATGACCAGCGTGTCGCCCTCCCAGCGCCCCACCGGATCGCCGTAGTACATCGGTTCCAGCCCCTTGCGGTGGGCCCGCCCGTCGAGGGGGATCACGCGGCTCATGCGCTGGAACTCGTGCACCATCACGAGGTGGTTCTTCGTTTGGAAGAACTGCATGGCGTTGGCCGACAGCATCCCACCAGGGAAGCCGGCGGGCATGCAGAAGTCGCGCGGCTCGTCGTGGCGCGGATCGCCGGTGCGCGGTTCGAGAAACACCTCGCCGCCCGGCTTGAGCGGCGCGAACCGCTTGCGGTCGAACACCGTGGCCGACGAGCGGCCCCGCTCGTCACCCGGAAGATAGGTGGGCCACTGATAGGTGCCCGTGAAGTCAGGCTTGCCGTCGGCCGTGCGCGGGATGCCCGCGGGGCTCGCGGCCTGCTGCGCGTCGAGCCCCGTCATGAGCGAGAGGCCGCACGGGCAGATCGCCACGAGCGCGAGCAGGAGCCACTTGGATGAAATGCGAATCATGACTCCTCCTCAGCGTTGTGGGGCCGCGCGGCCCGCGGGGTCGGTGGCCGTGAAGACGTTGCGCCCGTCCTTGTAGGTGACGCGCTGGCCGAAGCCGTTGTTGGAGCCGTCCTTGGCCTTGAAGCCTTCGACGTTGACCTCCGAGCCGACCACCAGCAGGTCCTTGGTGATCCCGCGCCGCATCAACTGTCCGGGAGCGCCGCCCGAGATGGCCCAACTGGTCACCGTGCCGTCGGGGTTCTTCACATCCACGTAGTACCAGATGTGCGGGTTCATCCAGTCCACCTTGGTGAGCGTGCCGGTGATCTTCAGCGGCTTCTGATCGTCGTACTCGGCCGCGAACGAGTGATGTGCCAACGCCGGACTCGCCGTGGCGAGCACGATGGCGAGCACTGTGGCGAACAACAGGGTGACGATGGCCTTCATGGCTCCTCCGTAACGGGGACGAATGCCGGATTTTAGCGCTACTGGCGTGGCTCGGGTTCGTGGATCTCGCCCTCGATGTCGGCCAGCTTGTCCTGCACGTAGCCGCACGCGTCGCGGACCCCCTGGTTGTAGACGGCGGGGCCCAGCTCCCGCAAGAAGAGCTCGAGCAGCCCGTTGGCGCGGAAGTCGCTGATCGGATCGTCGAACTCGGTGTCGAAGTGCCGCTTCACCGCGAGGAGCACGCGGGCCCGCCGATCGTCGGACAGTCGGATGCGCATGGAACGCGAGTGTACGCCGGGCGGTCACCTGTTCAGGGGGGCCCGATCGGATCAGCCAACTATGCGGCTCGTTGCGACGTCCAACACCCCAACGATGATGTGAACCAAACTCGGGGTCGGGCGTCTAATGCGGTGTCACCCGCGTCGCGAGCGCGTGTGACGAATTCCAGGGGCAACCGTATTGAACGACAGACATACGTCGATGATCGATCGCCGTCTGCTGCTGCTGATCGCTGGTGCCCTGCTCGGCGTCGCGCGTCCCACAAGCGGACAGAGCGCACCGGCTCCGTCGCCGGCGCCGACAGGTGACGCGGCGGCGCGGGTGATCGCCGACGCGCGCGCGGCGGTGGGCGGTGAGGCCAGGCTGGCCGCGGTGAAGACGTTCGTCGTCACCGGCCGCACCCGTCAGGTGCGCGGCGACAACCTGGTCCCGATCGAGTTCGAGATCCAGGCGGAGCTGCCGGACAGGTATGCGCGCCGGGATGAGTTTCCAGCGCAGGACGCCGGTCCGACCGTCACGGGATTCAACGCCGATCGGTATGTCCAGAGTCCGGCACCGCAGCCGCCTCCCGCGCGTCCCGGCGGACCGCCGCCGCCGACGCCGCAACAGGTCGAGGCCGCCGCGCGTGCGCAGCTCGCCAACGCGAAACAGGACTTCGCGCGGCTGATGCTGGGCCTGTTTGCGACGTCGTATCCGAGCTATCCGTTGACCTTTGCGTACGCGGGGCAGGCCGAGGCGCCGCAGGGGCGCGCCGACGTGCTCGACGTGAAAGGGCCGGACGATTTCGGCGCGCGGCTCTTCGTCGACGCGAAGACGCATCTTCCGATCATGCTCAGTTGGCAGGCCCGCCCCGCGCCCGCGCGCGGGCGCGGCCCGGGTGGGGCCGGTCGCCCCGGCGTGCCTCCGCCGGCGGCGGCCGGTCCGCCCGCGGCGGCGGTTCCGCCTTCGCCGGTGGAGAACCGGCTCTACTTCGCGGAGTACCGATCGTTCGACGGACTGCAGCTGCCCACGCGCGTCCGGCGCGCGGTGGCTGGCGACACCACGGAGGAAACGACATTCGATCGGTTCCGGATCAACGCGCGCGTTGATCCCAGGCGGTTCGAACCCGGCAGCTAGATCACGAGGACAAACCATGGTTTCGAGATTTGCCCGCTTCGGGCACGTCGCGCTCGACGTGTGCCTGGTGATGGCGATGGCGTTCGGCACGGCACGAGCCGCCGCCGCGCAAACCACGCGGCCCGGCACGCTGCAGGTGACGGTGGTCGATCAGAGCGGCGCCGTGATCGGGAACGCGACCGTCACCGTCGAGGGTGCGGAAGCGGCCACGAAGGGGCAGACCCCCGCGCCCGTGCCGACCAACGCCCAGGGAATCGCGACTGTGGCCGGGCTGGCGCCGGGGCGTTACGCCGTGCGCGCCGAGTTTCCCGGATTCGAGACGCGCGCGCTGCCCGAGGTGCGCGTGCGTGCCGGCGACAACAAGCAGGTGATGATGCTGCCGATCGCGGGCGTGCAGGATTCGGTCACCGTCGAGCGCAACAAGCAGGAAGCCGCCGCCGATCGTCAGTCCACGTTCGGCACCGTGCTCACCCGCGAGCAGCTCGAGGCGTTGTCGGACGACCCCGACATCCTGCGCCAGCAGCTTCAGGACATGGCGGGGCCCGGCGCCGTCATCAAGGTGGACAGCTTCGAGGGCGCCGAGCTGCCGCCCAAGGCGATGATTCGCTCCATCCGGATCTCGCGCGATCAGTTCGCGGCCGAGAACCACTCGGCGGGCGGGACTTCGGTGGAGATCATCACGCAGCCCGGGATCGGCCCGATTCGCTACAACAGCGGCTTCCGCTATCGCGGCGGACGGCTGAGCGGACGCAGCCCGTTCACTCCGGAGCGCGGCCCCGAGCAGACCAAGAACTACTTCGTCAACCTGAACGGCACGCTCGTGCCGCAGAAGGCGTCGTTCAACGTCAACGCCGAGGGGCTCAACTCGTTCGAGACGCCCAATATCAACGCGTTCACCCTTACGGGGATACAGCGATCGGAGGCGGTCCGCCTGCGGACGCCGCGCGACAACATGCGGGTGAGTGCCAACGTCGACTACGCCGTCACGCTCAACCAGACGCTGCGCTTCAGCTACTTCGGCAACCGCAACACCGCGAACAACCTCGGCATCGGCGAGTACGACTTCGAGGAGCGCGCCTACTCGACGGAGAACTCGAACCACAACGTCCGGATGCAGCACATGGGGCCGCTTGGGCGCCGTATGTTCACCCGCACGCGCCTGCAGGTGAGCTGGTCCGATTCCGACTCACTGTCCGCGCTTCAGGCGCCGACGATCCGGGTGCTCGACGCGTTCACCCGCGGCGGCGCCCAGCGCGCCGGCGGCCAGCACACGCGCGCCCTGACCGCGGCGAGCGATCTCGACTACGTGCGCGGCATCCACTCGTATCGGGCGGGGCTCGAGTTCAACGTCCTGCGCGTGCGGGCCGACGACACCACCAACTATCTCGGCACCTACACCTTCGAAAGCCCTGAAGCGTTCGATGAAGGGCGCCCGCGCAGCTACACGCAGCGCATCGGCGATCCGAACATCCGCTACAACAACCTGCAGGGGAGCGCCTACGTCCAGGACGACATGCGGCTGCGGCGCAACCTGACGTTCAGTGCGGGCATGCGCTACGAGGCGCAGACGCACGTGGGCGACTACGACGGCCTCATGCCGCGCGTGGGCGTCACGTGGGCGCCGTTCAAGAGCGGCGCCACGACGCTGCGCTCGAGCTGGGGCATCTTTCACGACTGGCTGCAGAGCGGCACCTACGAGCAGACGCTCCGGGTCGACGGCTTCAATCAGCGGGAAGTGGACCTTCTCAATCCGGACTATCCCGATCCTGGCGACATCGGCCTCGGCTCGCCCGCCAATCGCTATCAGCTCGATGGGGGTCTGCGCCTCCCGCGCACGAGCCGCGCCAGCGTCGGCGTCGATCAGCGCCTGCACCGGCTGGTGCAGACCACCACGACCTACGCCTATCAGCGCGGGTCGTCGGTGTATCGCGGGCTCAACCTCAATGCGCCGGACGAGGGCGAGCGGCCCGACGCGCGGTTCGGCAACATCATCGACGTGGTGTCGGACGCGCGGTCACGGCAGCACGAAGTGCAGTTTGCGATCACCGTGAACCCGGGCGCGCTGTTTCCCGCGTTCAACGCTCCGCTCATCAACTGGAAGCGAGCGACCGTGTTTGCCAACTACACGTGGCTGAACGTGAGGAACAATTCCGATGGCCCGTTCGCGCCGCCGGCCACCGGCAGCCTGGGCGCGGAGTGGGGACGCGCGCCCTTCGACGTGCCGCACCGGTTCAACGTCACGTTCAACAATCAGTTCGTGCGGAACCTGCTGGCGCAGGTGAACTTCAACACCGCCAGCGGCAATCCGTACACGATCCGTACCGGGTTCGACGAGAACGGCGACCTGATCTACAACGATCGTCCCGACGGCGTCGGCCGCAACAGCGCGCGCGGCGCACAGCAGTGGAACCTCAACATGGCGGCGGCGTACACGATCCTGTTCGGCCGCCAGGTCAACCTGCCTCCCGGCATTGCCGTCGTCGGCGGTGGCGGCGGCCCGCAGGTGCAGGCCGTCAACCAGAACGGCGCACGCTATCGCGTGCAGTTCGTCGTGCAGGTCCAGAACGTGACCAACCACGCGAACTACACCGGCTACAGCGGCGTGCGCACGTCGCCGTTCTTCGGCCAGCCCACCTCTGTGCTCGGCACGCGCAAGGTGGACTTTAGCGTGAGTCTCAGTTTCTGAGTCAGGTAGGTCAGGTAAGTCAGGTGGGGAGAACGCTTGTTTGAAAGCGAGTGCTCACAAGTGCTTTTCCCTACCCGACCCACCCGACCCACCCGACCACAGCGTCAGGCCCCCGGCGCTCTGTAGGCGGTTTTCTTCCCGGCGGCGTGGTCCATCTCCTCCACGGTGATGAGCGGCGTCGTCGTCAGGCGCGCGGCGCCGGTTGACGACACCGCCAGGCTCACGGCGGCGGCGGACGCGGCGTCGGGCAGGTCCGCGATGATGATCGCGTCCTGGGCACCGAAGCAGAAATAGAACGCCTCCATCTTGCCGCCGACGCTTTCCACGGCATGGCCGGCGACTTCACGGCGCTTCGTCCCGCCGTCCTGGCGGAGACCCTTGGCGCCCTCGGCTGAATACGACACGGATACGAGATATTTCGGCATCGAATGCTCCCCTCACGCGTGGTTTGGCAGGTAGTCGTCGATGGCGCCGACGATCAGGACCTCGGCGCCTTCAGTGGTGGTGATCTCGCCGTGGTCCGAGTCGGCGTCGGCGTGATGGAAGTCGCCGGCGTGCAGGACGCGGCCGTCGATGACGACCGAGCCGCGAATCACGTAGCACTCCTCGGGGCCCGAGTGGCGGTGCGACGGGTACACCGCGCCGGCGCTGGCCCGGATCAGCATCGTGACCACGCCGCGTGCCTGGTCCACGGACAACACCTTCGTCTGGATGCCGGGTAGGGGCGTATCGGCCCACGCCTGGTCGCCGCCGTACACGGTGTAGCGGCCCGGGGCACGGGTGGCGGCGAGCACCGCCTCGCGCACGCGCGGCGACGGCTCGGCCGGTTCCACCGTCGACCCGAGGGCGAGCGCCACGTCGTACAGCGACGCCACGTGTGCGCGCTGGTCGGGCGTGAGCATCGCCACGCGAGCTTCGAGCGCCAGGCGGTCGTCCTCGTCGAGCGCGCCAATCGCGTCGGCGAGCGCCAGCGCTTCGAGATCGTCCGGAATCATGCCGTCTGCTCCAGGCGCCCGCGCAGGCTCACGAGGCCGCTGCGAATGCGTGTCTTCACCGTCCCCAGTGGCACGCCGAACCGCGCGGCGAGCTCCTGATGCGTATAGCCCTCGAAGAAGGCGGCTTCGATGAGCGTGCGCTGCGCCGCCGGCAAGGCCGCCACCGCCCCGCGCACCGCGCGGGCCGCGTAGGTCGAGCGCAGCACCGACTCCGGCGTGTCGAGCGACGGCAATTCGCGCGCCGAAGCTGCATCGTCCGGCGCCGGGACGGGTGCGTTGACGTCGGCTCGTGCCTGCTGCGCGCGCACCCGATCGATCGCCCGGTTGCGCGCGATGCGCACCACCCAGGCGGCGGGTGACCCCAGCCGCGCGTCGTAGGTTTCGGCCCGCGACCAGACGCGCACGAAGGTCTCCTGGAGCACCTCCTCCGCGTCGGAGGGGCTCTGCACGATCCGCCGGATGATGGCGAACGCCAGCCGGTGATGCCGGTCGTAGAGCTCCGCCAGCGCCGCGTCGTCGCGCGCGGCAATCCGCTCCAACAGGCTCAGGTCGTCGGCCGGTTCGTGTGTGGGCACTCGGAAGACCGCGATGGTGTCACACGCGGAAACAGCCCGGCAAGCAAGCACTTAGATGGGATACGCGGCCGGATGAGGGGTGGATTGGCCCCTCCAGCCCGTGTTAAGAAAGCTAAGAGAATGTAAATAATTCGTTAACTCTACCGCTGGCTTCCATGTTAGGGTTTGCCGCCCTTGTCGTCCGTTCGGCTCCTCCTCGAACGGTCAGTCCCCCGCGGGGGGTGGCTGATCGGTGCGGTGTTGGCCCTCGCCGCATTCAACCTGGCGTTCCGCCTCGGAAACGAGATGGTCCAGGTGTGGGACGAGTCGCTCTTCGCCATCACAGCGGGCGAAATGGTGGATTCGGGCAACTGGATCGGCACCACCTTCCTGGGCTCGCTCGACTACTACAACTCGAAGCCGCCGCTGCAGGTTTGGCTGGTGGCGCTGGCGTTCAAGGCCTTCGGCCCCGGCCTCGTCACCTTGCGCCTGCCGGCGGCGATTGCCGCGTGGCTGACGGTGGCTGTCTTGATGTGGTGGGCGATGCGTGCGTTCGGGCGCGCGATCGGCATCGTCGCCGGGTTGGTCCTGGCCACCTGCTACGGCTTCCTCTACGTCCACTCCGGACGGTCGGGCAATTCCGATTCGCTGCTCACGCTGCTCGTGCTGCTGACGGTGGTGACGCTGTGGGCGTCGCGCGACCATCCGTGGCGGCGCGTCTGGCTGGGCGTCATCGTGGGGCTGGTGTTCCTGGTGAAGGGCATGGGCATCCTGATGCCCTCGCTCATCATCGCGGGCACCGAGCTGAGCGGCCGGTGGCGCGGACGGGCGCGCGGGCTGCCCCTGTTGAGCGCGGCCGGGGTGTTCGTGCTGGTGGTGACGCCGTGGGTCGTGGCTCGCTGGCGCCTGGACGGGTGGTTGTTCTTCGACGCCATGTTCTTCCACGACTTCGCCGATCGCGTGACGATGGTGCTGGAAGGGCACGAAGGCGGGCCGTTCTACTACCTGTACTTCCTGCAGAAGCATCAGTACGACTGGCTGAGCGCCGCGGCGATCGCCCTGGCATGCATGCCGGCCCGGTGGGCTCGGTTCCGCGCGCTCGTCGCCGGGTCCGATCGTTTCCTGGTCGTGCTGCTGGCGTCGTGGTTCGCCGGCAATTTCCTGCTGCCGAGCGCCGTGGCGACGAAGCTCGGGTGGTACCTCAACCACTTCTATCCGCTGTTCGCGCTCGGCGTCGCGTGGGTGCTCGTGGAAGCGTGGCAGGCGACCGCCGCGTTGCCGCGCCGCACGATGCTGGTGGCGGCCTCGGTCGTCGTGGCGCTCGGGGTGGCCGAGGGAAAGCTGGCGTGGCACTCGTACCGGCTCCTCGACGTGGACCGCTCGGCGCAGAGCCTCATCCTGTCGCACGGGACGGAGATCGCGAGCCGTTCCGTCTACGCGCAGTCGTGGCCGCACGCGGATCGCTTCGTGGTGCGGACCGTCGGTGGGCGCTGTCTTACAGCGCCAGGAGTCGACGAGTTCCTCGCCAGCGGCCACTCCGATGATCTGTGGCTCGGCGCGCCCGGTGCCGACGCGCGTCTCGTGCCGATGGCGACGACCGGCCGCCAGACCCTGTATCGCCGCGCGCGATAGGCCGGTCTGAAGACCGGCAGCCACGTGCGTAGAGGGCGGTCTTCAGGCAGATGTAGGGGCCGCCTTCAGGCGGCCCGTAGACCGAGGATCGCGCGCGCCTGGGCCGGCGTCGCGACCGGGCGCCCGTACTCGCCGCAGAGCGCGGCGACGCGGCCCACGAGCTCGGCGTTCGACGCCGCCAGGCGGTGCTTGTCCCACCGCACGTTGTCTTCGAGTCCGGTGCGGCAGTGACCGCCCATCTCCAGGCACCAGCGGTTGACGTCGAGCTGGAAGCGGCCGATGCCGGCGGCCACCCACGTCGCGTCGGGCATCAGTTCGCGCAGCTTGGCCACTTCGAACTCGAGGATGTCGCGCTCGGCCGGCAGGGCGTGCTTCACGCCGAGGACGAACTGGACGTGCAGCGGCGCCGTGAGCAGGCCGTCGCGCACGTAGTTGACGGCGTTGTACAGCATGGCCAGATCGAACACCTCGATCTCGGGCTTCACGCCGTACTGGTTCATCTTGCCGGCGAGCTCCAGGATCAGGTCGGGCGGGTTCTCGTAGACGCGGGTGGGGAAGTTGCACGAGCCGGTCGAGAGCGACGCCATGTCGGGCCCCAGGTGCAGCATGCCCCCCCGCTCCGAGCCGACGCCCGAGCGGCCACCAGTAGAGAACTGCACGATCATGTCCGGGCAGTGAGGGCGGATGCGCGCGAGGAAGTCCGCGAACTTCTCGGGGTTCGACGTGGTGGACTGATCATCGTTGCGGACGTGCACGTGCACCAGCGCCGCGCCGGCCTCGTAGCAGGCGTGCGTGGACTCGATCTGCTCGCTCACTGTGATCGGGACCGCGGGATTGTTCTCCTTGCGCGGCACCGACCCGGTGATGGCGGCGGTGATGATGCAGGGCGGCTGCGGCATCAGCGCTTACGCGCCGCGGAGCGCAGCGTGCTCTGGTGGATGGCGAGCACGGCCTGGCTGCGCAGCACCTTGAGGTTGTTGAGGACGGTGGCCGTCAGCAGGCGCGCTCCGGCGTCGTCGCCGTCGATGTAGAACAGCCCCACGCTCTTCTGGTTGACGACGAGCGGCAACAGCACCGCGTAGCGGCGTTCGAGCGTCGTCGGCCGATACCAGGCCGGGATCAGCGGCTCCAGCTCCGGAGATCGCAGATCCTTGACCACCAGATCGCGCGCCTGGTTCATGGCCAGCACGAACAGGTCCTGCGTGCCCTTGAGCGGTACCTCCATCCACGTGCGCATGTCGGCGGCCGACTGGCCCATGCCGAAGCGGAAGCGCGCCTTCGGCAGCGTGGCGTCCTTGAGCATGAAAAACGCCCGCGTGCGCGAGACCCCGAGCGCGCGATAGATCGTCTCGAGGATGACGCGGAGGATGTCGTCGAGGGTGAACTCGGTGACGAGCAGGCTGGTGACCTCGTGCAACCCCTGCGTCAACACCGTTTCGGGCGCTTCCTCGCCCCCCTGATCGGGGCCGGCCGTGTCGGCCACCAGCCCCCCGGCAGCGGACACGCTGCTGATGCGGCCGACGCTGGCCGACACGAGCGCGTCGGCCTTGAACTCGCTGAGCCCGGTGGCGAATGAGCTTCCCTCGAGATCGAGCTTGAACACCTTCGAATGCTCGTGCAGCTCGGTCTCGGCGCCGGCAATCAACGTGTCCATCGTCTTGCTGTCGAGCGCCTTGAACTGGGCGCCGTACGACTTCACCAGGCGATCGATCGCCTGCTTTTTCGTCTTCGGGCTGGCGAGGGTCGCCAGTGCGTCGGCCACGCCGTTCGACAGCGTGGCCAGCGCGCCCAGCTTCTCTTCGTCGGTCATCGAGGCGTGCGACTGCGCACCCGTCACGCGGTTCATGCTCTGCAGGAGCTTTTCGGGCAGGTTCAACGCGCGCGCCACCGCCACGCCGATCGAGGTGTAGGACACGCCGAGCGTCTTCAGCACGGCGAAGTCCTGATGTTGTGCCCCCTCCGCATGGATCGCCTTCGCCTCCGCGGGCAGGTAGAGCGCCACGAGCGTGCGCCCCAGATTGTGGAAGAGCGCGGTGATGAAGGTTTCTTCCTTGTCGGCGAGCCCCGTCTGCTGGGCGATCGAGCGTCCCAGGATGGCGCTGTAGAACGCCATGTTGAGCGCGTCGAGCAGCGCCGGCGTCTTGGCTTCGGCCTGCAGCTTCTCGAACACCATCAGGCCCAGCGCCACGCTGCGGACGCGATCGAACCCCATGAGCAGCACGGCGCGCGAGACCGTGGTCACCTGCCCGTGCTGCGCGTAGGCAAGGGTGTTCACGAGCCGCAGCAGCTTCTGCGCCAGCCCGTAATCCTGGAGCACGGTGTCGGCCAGTGCGCTGATGGAGGTGTCTTCGGACGAAGTGAGCGCGCTGACCGAGCCCACCGTCTTGGCCATGGCGGGGAAGTCGCCGCTCTCGCGCAGCCGCGCGAGGATCAGCTCGACGGCCGGAGAGGTCGTGGGCATCTAGACAAGGACATAGGTTACTGGAAGTGGCTGCTGGATCGCTCGTTCTCGAGGCACACGAACTCGATGAGCTCGTCGTCGCCCATCAATCGCTGCTTGATGGTGACGGTCCAGGGGCGCGTGTAAGCCTTCGGATCGTCCACCGTCACCTCGACGTCCATGAAGCCGTAGCTGGTGCGGCGATAGCGCTCGATCGTGCGGCCGCGATCGGTGAGCGGGGTGCCGTTGACGTCGAGCCAGCCGCCGTCCCGGAAGCCGGTGGTCTCGACGACCAGTGTGTCGCCCATCCAACGGCCGCTCGAATAGCCGAACCACCACGGCTGCGGGTCATTGGCGGGCAGCGGCCGGCCGTCGGTGAAGAGTTGCCGCACGCCGCCGTTGCCCTCGTAGAGGATCACGACGACGTCGGCGGTCTGGATGATCTTCCGTGGCTGCGGATGCGTGTGCAGCTGCAGGTTGCCGAGCGGCAGGCAGTGGGCATCGGGATTGTCCATGCTGTTGCCGGCCAGGCGCTGTTTCTTCAGCTCGGCCGCCCACGGCTGCAGCGGCAGGCCGCCGGCGACGCCGGCGCCGATGTCGAAGAAGAGACCAGGTCCCGACGTGAGCACGCCGGTGGCCGCGGCCACGAGCGGCCGGGTGCCGGGGGAGCCGCCGGTGCCGCTGACGTCGTTGCTCACCTGCTGGAGTTCGCGCCACCCGATGTTCTCCCACACGCCGGAGAGGTCCGGCGTGCCCGCGGCCGTGCGCGGCACCGGGCCCTGCATGTTCACGCGGCCGTCGGCGGCGCGGGGGGCGGCCGCCGCGCGATGCTGGGGCCACTGCGCCGACAGCGAGACCGATGCTGCGAGCAGTCCGCCGGCGAGCGCGAGGGAGCCGCGAATGGTCATCGAAGCCTGGAGGCCGGGATTGTAGTGAACTTTCCGCCCGGCGGATCCGTCGAAGCCCGATATGTTCAGGTCCTGCGGTTACGGGTGGCCCGATCAGTATGGCCGCTGGTACCGCCGCCGTTCACCTTTCGGCGGCCTCATTTCCAGCGTCATGACGCTGGCGCTCATCGCCATCGCCTTCTCCTGGTGGAGAGGGCGTCGTTCACCGTTTAGCTGGTAAGTCCCGCCGCGGCCGTCCTGCCCCCGCGTGTCGGGGACAATAGGCGGCACCCTTGACTCAGACCGAGACAGCGACCGAGGTCGCATTCCAGTGCACCGGGCTCCACAAGCGCTACGGCGACGTGATCGCCGTGGACGGGCTGTCGCTTGCGGTGCGGCGCGGCGAGTGCTTCGGGCTGCTCGGCCCCAACGGCGCCGGCAAGACGACGACCATCGAGATTCTCGAAGGGCTGCTCGTGCCGGACGCCGGCGACGTGGAAGTGCTGGGCCTGCGCTGGGCCAGCCACGAGCACGAGCTGCGGCAGCGGCTCGGCATCCAGCTTCAGGAAACGCAGCTCGCCGACAAGCTGACCGTCGAGGAGACCCTCAAGCTGTTCCGGTCGTTCTACCACCGCGGCCGCGAGGTCGGCGAGCTGTTGCAGCTGGTCGAACTCGAAAGCAAGCGCAAGAGCTGGGTGAGCAAGCTGTCGGGAGGTCAGAAGCAGCGCCTGTCCGTGGCGTGCGCGCTGGTCGGGGCGCCAGATCTTCTGTTCCTCGACGAGCCGACCACCGGGCTCGACCCGCAGTCGCGGCGTCAGCTGTGGGGCATCCTGGAGCGGTTCCGCGCCGACGGCGGCACGATCCTGCTCACGACGCACTACATGGACGAGGCCGAGGTGCTCTGCGACCGCGTGGCCATCGTCGATCATGGCAAGCTGATCGCGCTCGACACCCCCAAGGCGCTGATTGCCACGCTCGGCGAGCCGAAGGTGATCACGCACCACGGCACGCTCGAGGACGTCTTCATGGCGCGCACCGGACGCCGCTTGCGGGAGGAATGACGTGAACCGCGGCGGCGCCTTTCATCCGCTCGTCGAGCTGACCCTTGCCCGGCTGCGCGAGATCTTCCGCGAACCCGAGGCGCTCTTCTGGGCGTTCATCTTCCCGATCCTGATGTCGGTGGCGATGGCCGTGGCCTTTCCGTCGTCCGGGAGCGCGCCGGTGCCCGTGGGCATCCGCGCCGGCGAAGGGGCCGACGCCATGCGCGCGACGCTCGCCGCGTCGAAGGCCTTGGCGCCGCGGCTGGTGGCGGCGGCCGACGAAGCGCGCGCGCTGCGCGACGGCGACGTGGATCTGGTGATCGTTCCGGGCACGCCTCCGACGTATCGGTTCGATCCGGCTCGCGCCGAGAGCCGCGCCGCGCGGCTGCTGCTGGACGACGCACTCAAGCGCGGCGCCGGCCGTCCCGATCCCTGGACGGCAGTCGAGGAGCACGTGTCGCTGCCGGGATCGCGCTACGTGGACTGGCTGATTCCAGGCCTCGTGGGCATGGGGATCATCGCGACCAGCGTGTGGGGCATCGCGTTTTCGATCGTGCAGGCGCGCATGCGCAAGCTGCTCAAGCGCATGGTCGCCAGCCCGATGCGGCGGAGCCACTACCTGCTCGCGCAGGTCCTGGCGCGGCTGCTGTTCCTGTTGCCGGAAGTGGCGGTGCCGCTGCTCTTCGGCCGCTACGTCATCGGCATGCCGCTGCGCGGATCGCTCGTGGCGGTGGCGGTGGTGTCGCTCGTCGGCGCGCTCTCGTGCGGCGGCCTGGGGCTGCTCATCGCCAGCCGCACCAAGACGTTCGAGGCGATCTCGGGCCTGGTCAACCTGATCCTGCTGCCGATGTGGATCGGCAGCGGCGTGTTCTTCTCGGCGTCGCGCTTCCCCGCGGTGCTGCAGCCGTTCGTCCAGGCGCTGCCGCTGACCGCGATCGTCGACGCGCTGCGCGCCATCATTCTGGAGGGGGCGTCGCTGGCGTCGCCGCAGGTGGCCACCGAACTGGCAATCCTCGCCGCGTGGGGGATTATCCCGTTCGTCGTCGCCCTGAAGATCTTCCGCTGGCGATGATCGGCGCTATGATCGCGCCGATTCGAGGAGGGATCCCGTGACGTTGGCTGCAATGGCTCCCTACAAGCGCACTCCGCCGCCGCTGGCGGCCCGCCTCTTCTTCGCGACGATGCTCGCCGTGATGGGCCCGGTGTACTGGTTCCTTCAGCGTTTCAAGCTCGATGGCAAGCTGTTCCGCGCCATGCGCGAGCGGCAGCAGAAGGAGCTGAAGACGAAGAACCCGTTCAAGGGGTACGAGCCCACCGAACGCGACGTGTTCGTGGTGACGTACGTGAAGAGCGGCACCAACTGGATGATGCAGCTCGCGCATCAGCTCCTGTTTCACGGCAACGGCGAGTTCGAGCACATTCACAGCGTGGTGCCATGGCCCGACACCGCGCTCATGGGCCCGATGACGAACTACGCGATTCCGATCCGGGACCCGCGGGTATGGCAGGCGTCGCCCGAGGGCAAGCGTGTCGTCAAGACGCACTTCCGCTGGGAAGATGTGCCGTACTCGCCCAAGGCGAAATACATCATCGTCATCCGCGACCCGAAGGACGTCTTCGTCTCGAGCTATCACTTTTTCGTGAAGGACGGGCCCCTGAGTTTCACGAACATGTCCGTGGCCGCGTTTCTCGAGACCTTCCTGTCCGACCAGTTCTTCATGGGAGGTTCCTGGGGCTCGACCACGGCCGCCTACTGGGCCCAGCGCGACAAGCCGAACGTGCTCATCTGCTCGTTCAAGGAGATGCGCCGCGACCTTGCCGGGTCGGTGAATCGCGTCGCGCAGTTTCTGGGCGTGAATGCCTCGCCAGAGATCCTGCAGCGGGTGACCGAGCTGTCGTCGTTCAACTACATGAAGACGATCGACGACAAGTTCAGCACTGGCAAGTTCCTGTCGCTCCGGGCGGCGGCCCCGATGATGCGCAAAGGGACCGAGGGCGGCTCGTCGGAGCTGATCTCGCCCGCGCAGGCACGGCGCATCGACGAGTACTTCATGAGCGAGCTGAAGCGGCTCGGATCGGACTTCCCGTACGAGGAGTTCTGTCGCGTGTCGCCCGGCGTGCGGGCGAGCGCGGCGTAAGGAGCAGCGGATGCGCGTAATGAGTACAGGCGGCGTCGTTGCCGCGGCGGTGGCGCTGAGCGTCGTGTCGGCTTGGGCGCAGGTGCCGTCCGGAGAGGCCGTCTACAAACAGAACTGCGCGGCGTGCCACGAGGGCAGCATTCCGCGCATGCCCACGCGCGCGGCGCTGCGCGAGCTCACGCCCGAGCACGTCGAGACCGCGCTCAGCTCGTTCAGCATGCGGCGGCAGGGCGCCAATCTGTCGCCGGCCGAACGGCGCGCCGTCGCCGAGTTCGTGACCGGCCGGCCGAGCGGGTCGTATCGCGCGCCGCTCGACGTCATTCCCAAGAGCGCGTATTGCGCCGCGGGTGTCCGCGACGTGTCCACGCCGCTGGCCGGCGCCAGCTGGAACGGCTGGGGCACCGATGCGCGCAACACCCGTTACCAGTCCGCCGCCGCGGCGGGCCTCACGGCTGCCGACGTGCCGAAGCTGAAGTTGAAGTGGGCGTTCGGTGTGCCGGGCGTGTCGGCCTCGGGGTCGCAGGTGTCGGTGGTGGGCTCGCGGGTGTTCGTCGGCACCCGCAACGGCATCGTCTACTCGCTGGATGCGAAAACCGGGTGCCTCGTGTGGGCGTTCGAGGCGTCGGCGGCGGTGCGCTCCACGCCGCTCGTGGTCACGCAGGCCGCCGGCGACACGGTGTACTTCGGCGACGCGCACGCGCAGGTGTACGCGGTGGATGCGAAGAGCGGCGCGCTGAAATGGAAGACCAAGGCCGAAGACCATCTCGACGCCATCATCACCGGCGGCGTGTCCTATGCGAACGGCCGCGTGTTCGTGCCGGTGGCGTCGATGGAAGAGTCCTCTGGCGCCATTCCGAACTATCAGTGCTGCACGTTCCGCGGCAGCGTGCTGGCGCTCGACGCCGCCTCGGGCAAGCAGATCTGGAAAACCTACACGATTCCCGAGGAGCCGCAGCCGACCACGCGCAGCTCGCGCGGCACGCAGCTCTTCGGCCCATCAGGTGCGGGTGTGTGGGGCGCGCCGGCGCTCGATGCAGCGCGCAACCGTGTCTATCTCGCGACCGGCGACGCCTACTCGCAGCCGGCCGCGCCGTCCACCGACGCCATCATGGCGCTGGCGATGGACACGGGGAAGATTGTCTGGGTACGGCAGGTGCTGGCGGGCGACGCCTGGACCACCGCGTGCCTCGGGCCGGACACCTCCGGCAAGGACAACTGTCCCGCGAAGGCCGGCCCCGATCATGATTTCGGCAGCGCCACGGCCCTCGTGTCGCTCAACGGCCGCCGTCTGGTGATTGCCGGGCAGAAGTCCGGCGAGCTGTACGCCGTCAACGCCGACAGCGGCGAGCTGGTGTGGAAGATGCGCGCCGGCGACGGCGGCGTGCTCGGCGGCATCGAGTGGGGCTTTGCCACCGACGGCACGTCGGCGTTCGTGTCGCTCTCGAACGCGTTCGAGAAGAAGCCGGGCGAGGCCGGCGGCCTGATCAGCGTGAACCTGGCCGACGGCAAGGCGCGGTGGACGGCGCCGCCGAGCGCCGACACCTGCGGCGCGCGCACCGGGTGCAGCACCGGCCAGCCGGCTGCGGTGAGCGCGATGCCCGGCGTGATCTTCTCGGGTGCGCTCGACGGCCATCTGCGGGCCTACGACTCCGCCAGCGGCAAGGTGCTGTGGGACGTGGACACCGCGCGTGCATACGACAGCACCGTCAACGGCGTGCCGGCCAAGGGCGGCGGCATGAACGGCCCCGGTGCCACCGTGGCCGGCGGGATGGTGTTCGTGAACTCCGGCTACGGCTCGATCGGCTTCATGGCCGGCAACGCCATCCTCGCGTTCAGCGTCGATGGCAAATAGGTCAGGTAGGTCAGGTAGGTCAGGTGAGTCAGGTAGGCAAGAGCTTTTCCCCACCCGACCTACCCGACCCACCCGACCCACCTGACCATTCCATCCTCATGTAATCGTTTTCTGCGCCGTGATAGCATGCGCCGCCGTGACGCGATCGCGGACCCTCGGTCTTTCGTGTCTCGGTTTCTGGGCGCTGAGTGCGGTGCTCGCGGCGCAGCAGGCCGCGACCCCGCCGCAAGGCGGGCGTGGACGGATCGGCGGCGCCGGCGGCATCGGCGCGTATCCCGTCAGGCCCCCGGGTGATCCCGCCGCCCTCGAGCGCGGCAGCTCGGCATTCAAGACCAACTGCGCGTTCTGCCATGGGCAGGACGCGCGCGGCGGCGATGGCGGCCCGAGCCTGCTCCGCTCGGCGCTGGTGCTGGCCGATCAGAACGGCGAGCTGATCGGCCCCGTGCTCGAGCAGGGGCGCGGCGCCATGCCGAAGTTCGCGTTCAAGCCGGACCAGGTGGCCGACCTGGCGGTCTTCCTCCATTCCTTCCGCGTGGCCGGCTACGACGAGTCGCGTCAAAAGCCGCCGACGATTCTCGTGGGCGACCCCAAGGCGGGCCAGGCGTACTTCAACGAGGCGTGCGGCTCGTGCCATTCAGCGTCCGGCGATCTCCGCGGGCTGGCCAGCCGCATCACCGACGAGCGCGTGCTGCAGCAGACGTGGCTGATGCCCGGCAGCATGACCGGGCGCGGCGCCCCGCCGGCGGCGAAGCCGCGGCCCCCGATGGTCACCGTGACCGAACCGGGCCAGCCCCCCGTCACGGGGACGCTCGGCCGCATCGACGACTTCGTCGTGTCGCTCACGACGGCGGGCGGCGAGTACCGATCATTCCGGATCACCCCGCGGACGAAGGTGGACGTGTCGGACGCGCTGGCACCGCACAAGGATCTGCTGCGCAAATACACCGACGCGGACATCCACAACGTCACCGCCTTTCTTGCGACTCTCAAATGACCATGCTCCGGAGTGCTCCACGTCTGGTGGCGGTAGCGATCGTCGCGGCGGCGAGCGCGCTCTTTGCCGCCGACGGTCTCGACCCCGCGCAGATCCTCAAACCGCTGGCCGACGCGTGGCCTACCTACTCGGGCGACTATACGAGCCGGCGCTACAGCGCCCTGACCGAGATCAACCAGACGAACGTCAAGCGGCTGGGCCTGGCCTGGACGTCGCGGTTGGTGGCCGGCCCGGGACCGGCGGTACCGCCGCCGCCGCCCGCGTTCGGGCCGAAGCCGTCGGAGACGATCGTCGGCGGCGTCGGCGAGAACGACTTCGTCGGCGCGACGGCCGTGAAGGGCGGCGTGCTCGCGGTGAACGGCGTGCTCTATGTCACCGCCCCGGACAATGTGTGGGCGCTCGACGCGCAGGACGGGCGCGAGCTGTGGCACTTCTACTGGCGCACGCGTGGCGGCACGCACATCGGCAACCGCGGCGCCGCGATGTGGGGGAACTACCTCTTCTTCGTCACCCCCGACGACTATCTGATCTCGCTCGACGCGCGCACCGGGCGCGAGCGCTGGCACAAGGAGATCGTGCCCTTCAGCCAGCAGTACTTCCTCACCTCGGCGCCGGTGGTCGTCGGCAATCACGTGATGGTCGGCACCGGCAACGACCTCGACTCGGCCGGCTACCTGCAGTCGTTCGATCCCGAGTCGGGCGAGTTGCAGTGGAAGTGGTACGCCGTGCCGATGAACCCGGGCGATCCGGGGCTCGAGACGTGGAAGAACCTCGACGCGGCGCGCAATGGCGGCGGGCATCCGTGGCTCCCGGGCAGCTACGACCCGGAGACGAAGCTCTATATCTTCGGCACCGGTAACCCGACGCCGGCCTACACGAGCGGCGCGCGGGGCGAGGGGCTCGAGAACTTGTTCACGTGCGCCATCGTGGCGGTGAACGTCGACACCGGCAAGATGGCGTGGTACTTCCAGACCTCGCCGCACGACACGCACGACTGGGACTCGGCGCAGACGCCGATCCTGGTGGACGGCACCATCAACGGCAAGCCGCGCAAGCTGGTGGTGACGGCCAGCCGCAACGGCTACTACTTCACGATCGATCGGCTCACCGGCGAGCGCCTGGTCACGAGCAAATTCTCCGACACGGCCAACTGGGCCGACGGACTCAAC